>Ga0182024_10003549_pt1 | contig 37025 bp, 34 predicted proteins | sample P32metaG_FD_120480 | JGI IMG/M metagenome (GOLD analysis project Ga0182024, IMG submission 120480) | Permafrost microbial communities from Stordalen Mire, Sweden - P3-2 metaG (Illumina Assembly) | ecosystem: Environmental > Terrestrial > Soil > Wetlands > Permafrost | place: Sweden: Stordalen...
CCTCGTGCGCTACGACGAGGCGCATGGCTGGCACGGCACGGTCAAGTCGATCGATATCGGTCAGGATTGGGGCGTCGCGCTGGCCGACATTCCGCAACTGGGCGACATAAAGCCGTGGCGCCTTGCCGTGGTGCTCGACGCCAACGACATCTCCGCCCGCATCGGATTGCAGCCCGATCGGGACCCGTCGGGCGCGGTGGGTCAGGATCGCGAAACGGGTTCGGTCACCGCCGACGGCGCGAAATGGACCGGCAAGAGGCCGCGCGCGCTGGTGAAGCCCGGCGACGTCGTCTATGTCGAGCCGGTGGCCGGACCGTCGGGCGAATATCGCCTGCGGCAGATTCCCGAAGTGTCGGGCGCCTGCGTGGCGATGGATCCGTTCACCGGTCGCGTCCTGGCCATGGTCGGCGGCTTCTCCTATGACCAGTCGGAGTTCAACCGCGCCACCCAGGCGATGCGCCAGCCTGGCTCCTCGTTCAAGCCGCTGGTCTACGCCACCGCGCTCGACAACGGCTATACGCCGTCTTCGATCATCCTCGACGAGCCGATCGAAATCGACCAGGGCAATGGCGAAATGTGGTCGCCGCAGAACTTCGAGGGCAAATCCGGCGGCCCGCATACTTTGCGCTTTGGCGTCGAACATTCGATCAACCAGATGACGGTGCGTCTGGCGCGCGATATCGGCATGCCGCTCATCGTCGAATACGCCAAACGCTTCGGCATTTACGACGACCTGCCGCCCTTCCTCTCGATGTCGATCGGCGCCGGCGAGACGACGGTGTTGCGCATGACGACCGCCTATTCGATGTTCGCCAACGGCGGCAAGCACATCAAGGCGACCTTGATCGACCGCATTCAGGACCGCTGGGGCCACACGATCTACAAGCACGACGAGCGCATCTGCCAGGGTTGCGACGCCGAACATTGGGACAATCAGGACGAGCCCAAGCTGATCGACAACCGCGAGCAGGTGATCGATCCGCTGACCGCCTATCAGATCACCTCGATCATGGAGGGCGTCATCCAGCGCGGCACGGCGGCTGGCGCCGGGATCAGGGAATTGGGCAAGCATCTGGCCGGCAAGACGGGCACAACCAACGAGGCCAAGGATTTGTGGTTCGTCGGCTATTCGCCCGATCTCGCCTTCGGCGTGTTCATGGGCTACGACCATCCGCGCTCGCTCGGCGATTCGGCGCAGGCCGCGGCCTATACCGCGCCGATTTTCCGCGACTTCATGAAATTGGCGCTCAAAGACCAGCCCGACACGCCCTTCCGCGTTCCCCCCGGCATCAAGCTGATCTCGGTCGACGTCCATTCGGGCATGCGCTCGAGCGGCGCCGGCTCAATCCTGGAAGCCTTCAAGCCGGGCACCGCGCCGCCCGATTCCTACGCCGCGGGCGACAGCGACTCGCCCCATGTCCTCAACGTCTCGCCCGATATCGAGAAGGCGGTGGGTTCGGGGACGGGCGGGCTGTATTAGGCGCCTATTAGGCGCTGTTGTGGTGGTCGCCCTCGCGAGATGATCGAGCCCCCAGCACGCCAAGTGGTTTCAACCTCCCAGAGACCCGACCTCGCGCCTGTCGTCGCCTCCTGGATTTGGGGCGAATTCTGGCGGGCCAGATGCCATTCCCTGGAGCAAACGCTGGAGGCCGTTCGCATTTCCGTCACGGCGCCGCGCATGCCCAGGACTTTCGTTCTCCTCGTCGACGGCAGGCCCGTCGGCACGGCTAGTCTGGCGACGCAGGATCTGGAGGAGCGCCCCGATCTGACGCCATGGCTGGCGGGCGTGTTCGTCGAACCCGAGGCGAGAGGGCAGGGGCTTGCGGTCAGTTTGATCGGCGCCGTCGAAGACGAATGCCGGCGGGCGGCGATTCCAACGCTATGGCTCTACACCAGAACGGCGGAGAAGGTTTACGCCCGCGCGGGTTGGCGAACCGTCGAGACGGTCGCGCATGACGGCAAGTCCTATGCATTGATGCGGCGCGACCTTGGCTGAGGCCGACGTCGCGATCGGTCCCGCTCTTCTCGCCAAGACCCATAGCGCGCATAACAGGCAATAGCCCAGGCGATGTGCGCTTGGCGTCTATCTCTGAGGAAGCCCGTCGGTTATTTCGTAATAATTCCCCTTTTGCGCGGAGCAATGGTGCTCTTTTATTTTCAGGCCGGTCGGCTCGTTCAGGCTGCCGGCGGAAATCGAGATATGGGTGAGGGGCGTCGGCTCCCAGAACAGCGCGCTCCCGCACTTGCCGCAAAATCCCCTTCTGGCTTTGGGGGACGAGCGAAGCGTGCGCTGGCTCTCGATTTGCAAATCGGCGACCGCGCAAGATGTGCAAGATGTGTAAGCGCCGACATGGGTGTTCATGCGTCGGCAGAACACGCAATGGCAGATCATGACGTCGCGCAAGCGGCCCTGCACCCTGTATCGCACCGAACCGCAAAGGCAGCTTCCCGTCGCGAAGTCGGGTCGGTTCGCGTCGTCGGCCATTGGCGCCTCCTATTTTCGATCTTGACCTCGACGGCCACAAGGACTATAGTTCGAGAAACGTAGTCCTAATGGAGATGTGCCATGTTTGAGTTGATAAGGCAACTGGCGAACAGGGAGCTTGGGGAATGGCGCAGGCTGGCGGACATTCGCGAGCTTGCGAAGCTAAGCGACCATCAGCTCGCCGACATTGGTCTTCGCAGAGACCAGCTTTTCATGCTTGAAGGCGAGGCGCCCGAGGATGAACGGCAAGGACCTTTCCGGGCGCCGATCTATCGGCCTGGCTTTGAGCCCTGTGGATGAGACAATCATCTGACGGGAAGGCGCTGACATTCGAGGACGCGGCCCGCTGTCTGGCCGAACTTGGCCACTTGCACCGGCTCCAGATATTTCGCGTCTTGATCAAGGCCGGCGAGCCTGGATTGCCGGTGGGCGCCATCCAGCAGGAGCTCGCAATCCCCAAGTCGACGCTTGCGCATCATATTGCGCAGCTTGTCGCCGCCGGCCTCATGACCCAGAGCCGGGAGGGCCGCATTCAGCGCTGCCGGGTGGACGCGGTGCGAGGGCAGGCCCTGTTGAAGTTCCTGGTCGCCGATTGCTGCGACGGACTGCCCGATCTGGCCGAGCTGCAACGGCAGATATCTTGAGCCGCCGGGCGGCGCCTTGAACCCGGCGCCAATAGGGCGTAGCGAACGGGCCGGTCGAACCCAATATGGATTTCGATTCTTCATTTGCCCATCTAAGGCCCCCATGCGCGCCGAACCCGAATCCCTTGTCGAAAACATCAAGCAGTCCATGGGGCTGCTGAGGAGGCATCTTTGACGTCGAGACTGCGACGCGCCGCCTTGCCGAACTGAACGCCAAGGCTGAGGATTCCGGCCTCTGGAACGATCCCGAAGCCGCGCAGAAGCTGATGCGCGAGCGCACCTTGCTGGAGGACCGGCTGGGTTCGCTCGCCAAAATCCAGCGCGAACTCGACGACGCCGTCACGCTGGTGGAGCTCGGCGAAATGGAGGGCGATGCGGCCGCCGAAGAGGAGGGCGTCGCCATCCTCAGAGCGCTCAAGGCGGAGGGCGAGCGCCGCCAGCTCGAAGCGCTGCTGTCGGGCGAGGCGGACGGCAACGACACTTATGTCGAAGTCCATTCGGGCGCCGGCGGCACGGAAAGCTGCGATTGGGCGCGCATGCTGCTGCGCATGTATATGCGCTGGGCCGAACGCCGCAAATTCGAGGTCGAGCTCGCCGAAGAGACGGCGGGCGACGAGGCGGGCATCAAATCGGCGACGCTTATCATCAAGGGCCATAATGCGCATGGCTGGACGAAAACGGAATCGGGCGTGCACCGCCTCGTGCGCATCTCGCCGTTCGATTCCAACGCGCGCCGTCACACCAGCTTTGCCTCGGTCTGGGTCTATCCGGTGGTCGACGACCGCATCGTCGTCGACATCAACGAGGGCGATTGCCGCATCGACGTCTATCGCGCCTCGGGCGCCGGCGGCCAGCACGTCAACAAGACCGAATCGGCGGTGCGCATCACCCATATCCCGACCGGCATCGTCGTCGCCTGCCAGTCGGAACGCTCGCAGCACAAGAACCGCGCCACCGCATGGGGCATGCTGCGCGCGCGTATCTACGAGCGCGAGCTCGAAAAGCGCGAGGCGGCGATCACCGCCGATTCGGCCTCCAAGACCGAGATCGGCTGGGGCCATCAGATCCGCTCCTACGTGCTGCAGCCCTATCAGATGGTGAAAGATCTGCGCACCGGCCACGTCTCGGGCACGCCGGCCGACGTGCTGGACGGCGACCTTGACTCCTTCATGGAAGCCTCGCTCGCCCACAAGCTTTCGGGCCGCACGGTGGTGGTGGAGGATGTGGAGTAGGGGGCGAGCGCGCCGCTACGCCTTCACCCTCACATATTCCCCCGGCGCATCGCCAAGCGCCTTCAGCTTGCCCTCGCCCGGCGTTCGCGCGGGAACCTGCTCCGGCGCTTGCGCTGCGATCCAAGCCGCCCAGTCCGGCCACCAGCTACCGGGGTGCTCGGCCGCATCCTTGACCCAGACGCTGAACTCGCCCCTCGGCGGGCCGCCGGTCCAATATTGATATTTGACCTTGTCGGGAGGATTGACGACGCCGGCGATATGGCCCGAGCCCGCCATCACGTAGCGCACCGGGCCGCCGAAATATTGCGCGCCGACGAACACCGATCGGGCCGGCGCGATATGGTCCTCGCGGGCGGCCAGTTCGTAGATCGGGATCGTCACCTTGGACAGATCGAGCGTCTTGCCGCCGACCGACATGCGCCCACGCGTCAGATTGTTTTCGAGATAGCAATTGCGTAGATAAAACGAATGGTTGGCGGCGGGCATTCGCGTGGCGTCTGAATTCCAGACCAGGAGGTCGAAGGGCATCGGCTCCTTGCCCTTGAGATAATTATTGACGAAATAGGACCAGATCAGCTCGTTCGGCCGCAGCATGTTGAACGCGCCGGCCATTTGCGAGCCGTCAAGATAGCCCTTGTCGGCCATCTTCTCCTCGATCGATTTGAGCTGCTCGTTGTCGACGAAAATCTTGAGGTCGCCGGCGTCCGAAAAGTCGACTTGCGCGGCAAACAGCGTCGCGCTCGAAATTCGCTGGTCGCCGGTCTGCGCCATATAGGCGAGCGCGACGGCCAGCAGCGTGCCGCCGACGCAATAGCCGATCGCCGCGGCCTCGCGCTCGCCGGTCGCCTGTTCGATGGCGTCCAGCGCGGCGAAAATGCCCTCGCGCATATATTCGTCAAAACTCTTGCTGGCCTGCCGCTCGTCCGGATTGACCCAGGAGATCACGAAGATGGTGAGCCCTTGCGCCACCGCCCAGCGGATGAACGATTTTTCCGGATTGAGATCGAGGACGTAGAATTTGTTGATCCAGGGCGGCACGATTAGCAACGGGCGTTTGTAGACGCTCGCCGTCGAGGGCGCATATTGGATGAGCTCCATCAGATCGTTGCGCAACACCACTTTGCCGGGCGTCGCCGCCATATTCTCGCCGAGCCGGAACTTGCTGGAATCGGTCTGGCGGATGCGCAGATTGCCATGTCCGGCTTCAATATCCTGCGCCATCATATGCATGCCGCGCACGAGATTCTCGCCGCTTTCGGCCAAGGTCGCGCGCATCAATTCGGGGCTGGTCGCCACGAAATTGGAGGGCGACAGGGCGCCGGCCAGTTGGCGCAGGTAAAACTGCGCCTTGTCGCGCGTATGCGGATCGAGCTCGTCGGCCTGCTTGACGAGATCGTTCGCCCACCGCGTCGTCATCACATAGGCCTGGGCGAGGAAGTCGTAATAGGGGTTCGAGCGCCATTCGGGATCGGCAAAGCGCTTGTCGTTCGGCTCTGGCGGCGCGACGGGCGGGGTTTGTTCGCCGTTGAGGCGATGCAGGGTGGCCGCCCACAGCGCCATGAATTGGGTGGAAAGCGCCGCCTGCGCCTGGAAGGCGCGCTGCGGGTCGGTGTAATAATGCTCCGCGACCTTGCCCAAGGTCGCGACCGCATCCGATATTTCGTCGCTGAAAGTCGATTTGATCTTGCCCGACTCGCGCGGCGCCAGAAAAGCGGCGGCGACCTTGCCGCCTTCCTCGATGAGGCGCGCGATATTATGCGAGAGCGCTTCGATATTGGGCAGCGGCAGCGAGGCGGCGGCCTCCTCGCGCGGCGGCGGCGCGGCTGGCTCTTTGGCCGCAGCGCCGATTTCGGGCTTTTCGGACGGCGGCGCTTTGGCGGCGGACTTGGCGGCTGCTGGCTGTCGCGCCGGGCCTCGCCCTTGCGGGCGGTCTATCGGGTCGATGGCCATATCTCTTCCTCAGGCTCGGTCCGTCGGCGCCCGAAAATGCGCCTCGGTCCTGTTTCAGACATAATAGGACGATATCGGCGCGACAGGCTATTCATTAGCGCGGCGTCCACCAAATGGCGCCATGGTTTGATTGGTTCTGGCGCTTTTGCCGGGCGCATGGCTGGAGATAGGCTCGCGGGTTCATGTCTACTTTGTTCCACCGCAATGGGCGCGCCATGAGAGCGATGGCCGCGAGCTTGGCGTTCGCGGCGCTCGCCTTGCTTGCCGTTGGCGCAGGCGCCGATGAGGCTGCGCCCAAGCCCGCGCCGCCCGACGATGGAATCGTCAAGGAAGTTATGAAGAAGGCGGGGCTCGCCTCGGATTCCGGCGAGCCGCAGGATTTCGTCGTCAAGGCGCGGCCCGGCGGCGAGGAAGATTACGTTCCGGCTGGCCGCAAGGCGTTCGAGCGCAAGACCAAAGCCAAAACGCCGGCCGAGCTGAAGGCGATGGAGGCCGAGTTCGACGCCGTGCAGGTCCGCCATAACGCGCTGCGGTCCACCTTTGCGCCGGCGGTGAAAGCGGTCGCCGCCGCGGACGCGGCCAAGGCGGCCAAAGACGCAAAACCGAAGAAGAAGCCGGCGGCGCCCGCCAGCCCGCAGTAAATCGGACGCTTTGCGGGAAATCGGCGTCGACTTTGCTCAAAAATGCTATATCGGGACCGTTTGCCGGGGTTTCGCATCGGCGCAGGATCAGAGGGATTGGTTGAAATGAGCGATTTCCACCGCGTGCGGCGTTTGCCGCCCTATGTCTTCGAGCAGGTCAATAAGCTCAAGGCCAAGGCTCGCGCGGCAGGCGCCGATATCATCGATCTCGGCATGGGCAATCCCGATCTGCCGGCCCCCAAACACGTGCTCGACAAATTGATCGAGACGGTCGGCAAGCCGCGCACGGATCGCTATTCCGCCTCCAAGGGCATTCCGGGCCTCCGCCGCGCGCAAGCGGCCTATTACGCTAGGCGCTTTGGGGTGAAGCTCAATCCGGAAACGCAGGTGGTGGCGACGCTAGGCTCGAAGGAGGGCTTCGCCAATATGGCGCAGGCGATCACCGCGCCCGGCGATGTCGTGCTCGTGCCCAACCCGTCCTATCCGATCCACGCCTTCGGCTTTCTGATGGCGGGCGGCGTCATCCGCTCGATCCCTGCCGATCCGACGCCCGACTTTTTCGTCGCGATGGAGCGCGCGCTGATCCATTCGATCCCGAAACCGATCGCCGTCGTCGTCTGCTATCCCTCCAATCCGACCGCGATGGTGGCGTCCTTGGACTTCTACAAGGACCTCGTGATTTTCGCCAAGAAGCACGAGATTTTCGTCCTCTCCGACCTTGCCTATTCCGAGGTCTATTTCGACGACGATCCGCCGCCCTCGCTGTTGCAGGCGCCCGGCGCGTTCGATGTCGCGGTCGAATTCACCTCGATGTCGAAGACCTTCTCGATGGCTGGCTGGCGCATCGGCTTTGCGGTCGGCAACGAGCGGCTGCTCGCCGCGCTGGCGCGCGTCAAATCCTATCTCGACTACGGCGCCTATACGCCGATCCAGGTGGCGGCGGCCGCCGCGCTCAACGGCCCCGACGATTGCATCAAGGAGATGCGCGCCATCTACAAGCGGCGGCGCGATGCGATGGTCGAGAGTTTCGCGCAGGCCGGCTGGATCATCGATTCGCCGCGCGCCTCGATGTTTGCCTGGACGCCGGTGCCGGAAAAATTCCGCCATCTCGGCAGCCTCGAATTTTCCAAGCTGCTGATCGAAAAGGCGGAAGTCGCCGTGGCGCCGGGCATCGGCTTTGGCGAACATGGCGACGATTACGTGCGCCTTGCGCTGGTCGAGAACGAGCAGCGCATCCGCCAGGCCGCCCGCGGCGTGCGGCGCTTCTTCGAAAGCGCCGACGCGACGCTGCATAATGTCGTGCGGCTGAAGAAGCCGGCGTGAGAGGTGCGCGTGGGAGCGCGTGCGTCCCGCCCGCCCTTGAGAACCCCTCGGCGGCGGCCGAGGTCGCAGGGAAGGGCGACCGGGACGGTCGCGGTCCCAAGAGCGTCAGTCGGTCTCGAGTTCGTCGAGCCGCAGCGCGAAAGCGTCGGGCGCGACCAGCGGGGCAAGCCGGTCGGACGCGGAGAAATCCGCAGTCTCGCTATAGCCCTTTTCGGAGGGGCCGCGAAAGGCGCGCACGGTGCGCTTGACGGCGTCGATGACCCACAGTTCGCGAACGCCAAAGCTCGCGTAGAGCGTGGCTTTGCGGCCCATATCGTAGCGCAAAGAGGCATCGGCGATTTCGACGACCAATAGTGCGCTCGATCCTGAGAGACCTTTCAGTCCCACAGCGCGAGGATAAATGACGACGTCGGGTTCCAGATAAGTGTCCTCGGAGAGCCGGAATGTTGTTTCCGGAATCAGTCTGCAATCGTCGGGTCGGATGCGGTACCAACGCTCGAGGAGTGCGACTTTGAGAACCTCATGCTGGTTGCCTTTGGGCGACATCGGAACAAGCTCCCCCCCGATCAGCTCGAGCCGCTCGTCTTCCTCCATGACGCCGGCCGCGACCATCGCCTCGACCTCCGCCACCGTGAAGCGGCGGCGCGGCAGACCTTCCGCCGCGCGGGTCACGCGCGAATGGGTGGGTGCGTTCATCATCGAGCCCTCCAGAATGGGGCGGCGCGGCGGCGGCCGGTAGAGGCCCTATCGTATCACATCGGCGGGGGCTCGTCCTCGACGACGAAGTCTCGGGTCTCAGCCAGCGCGCGTCCGCGTGGGCGCGCGCAATCCTGACGGGAGCGAGCCAAAACAAGGGGTAGGTAAGGTTAAATATAGCCCGCGATTGCGCGTTGCGCCGCAATCATTAAGGCTAATCCTCCGATGAGGGAGCGCGGACGATGGATTATGCGACACAACTGACCCAGCCGTTCGTCGGCGAGGCGTTTGAGCGGGAGGCGAGGGTCGAGCAGCGTCTCGCCCGCGCGCCGTTTCTTGCCGAGCCGCTGCGCCGCCTCGGTTACGACTGCTCGGAGGGGTGGGCCTGGGACAATTACCGGCCGACCGTCCTGGGATTTGTGCAAGCTCTCCGCCAAAGCGGGCGCCACGCCCAAGGGCTGGTTCGCGTACTCGAAATCGGCGGCGGCCGCGGGCCGTTGCTGACCCCGGCGGAGGCGGCCGCCGCCGGCGTCGAATTCACCGTCAACGATATCGACGCGCGCGAATTGTCGCTGGCCCCGGCCGAGTTCAACAAGGCGCAATTCGATATCGCGGGTCAGGTCGATCCGTCATGGGAAGGCCGCTTCGATCTCATCTTCTCCCGCATGGTGGTCGAACATGTGAAAGGCGCGCCGCGCGCCTGGGCCAATATGCACGCGCTTCTGGCGCCCGGCGGCGTCGCGCTCGCCTTCCATCCGACGCTCTACGCGCCGCCGTTTGTCGTCAATTGGCTATTGCCGGAGAGCCTGACGGCCCGAGTGCTGCGTTTCTTCTTTCCGATCCGGCATGACGCCGGTTATCCGAAATTTCCGGCGCGCTACGAGATGTGCGTCACCGAACCCTCCAAGGTCGAGCCGATTCTCACCGGATGCGGCTTTTCGCAGGTTCTGATCGCGCCGTTCTGGCGGCATGGATATTTCCGCCATATCCCCCTGTTGCGCGAGGCCGAATCCGCGCTTCAGCATCTGGCCGAAAAGCGCGATTGGCGCGCGCTGACCACCTACGCCTACACGCTCGCCCGGCGCTGATCGCGCACAGTCAGCGCGCCGGCTGCCCGCTGGCTTCGCGCAAGGGCAGCGGCGCGGCCCGGGATTTCGTTCTCCCGATAACCGACCGCAATCCTCGCGCGATCGGCAGTTCGAGATATTGATGCAGCGCGAAGGCGACGAGCACGGCAAGGATGGCGCATACGACGCTAAAGGCCCCAAGGGGCAGCGCTGCGCCGCCCGCCTTGAGCCAGATCTCACGCAAGGGGCGAATGACGAAGGGATGGCTGAGATATAAGGCATAGGAGGCGTCGCCCAGCGCCACGCCAAAACCCACCGGAAGCTTGTCGGGCGGGCTGGGGCCCATCGTCGCGGCGGCGATCAGCATAGCCGCCGGGACGCCGTATCGGATGAATTGGCCGTCGACATTGAGGCCCAAAGCCTCGGGCAGGTTCGTCGTCACCAGAACGAAGCCCAGGGCGCCCAGGGCCAGCGCGGCTGGAGCGTTGAGGCGCCAGCCGGCGCGATAGGCGATGCCGACATAGGCCCCGAACAGGAATTCGAGGATCAGCGGGTCCATCCAGAAAGCGAGCTGCGTCTGCTCGATCCGGAAGAACGCCCTCGCTGCGACGCCGCCGACGAATAGCGCGGTGAGCAACGCGATGGCGCGGTTGAACGGCATGAACATCGAGCCGGCGAAAAACACATAGAACAGCATCTCGTAATTCAGCGTCCATCCGAGCGCCATGACCGGGCGCACGACCGACATGTCCGGACGCCAGTCCGGAATGAACAGGTAGGAACTGATGATGTGCCGAGCCCCGCCGATCGGCACATTGAGCAGGCCGGGCGCCACCAGGGCGCCTAGGATGAGGGTCGTCGTGACGAGCCAGTAAAGCGGCGCGATGCGGGCGATGCGCTTGGTCATGAACCGCCAGGGCGCCCCCGGAACGGCGAAGTCCGACGCCGCCACATGGACCATGATGAAGCCGGAAATGACGAAGAATATGTCGATGCCGCAACCCCAGTTCACGGAGGTGCGCAAAGGCTCCAAGCCTTCGCGCGCGGCGATCGAGTCAAGATCGTGCAAGCTGTGTCCGACGACGACCAGCAGCGCGGCCAATCCACGGCATATCTGAAGATTAGGGAGGACGTTCTGGGCCCTCATGGTCTTAAGCCTTCGCGCGGAATCGTTTGGGCGGCGGGTTGGCGGCGCCCTTTTGCCGGCCGGATCATTCCATGCGCCGCGTTAAGGGATCGTCAATGTTCGAGGGTTCGAGGATGGGCGCCGATTTCGTATGGAGGGCCCCCGCATGGAGTCTCGCGCTAGCCGCAAGGCCGTAGAGCGCTCCAAAAAGCAGATAGAGATGGCGCCAATGATCGGTGTCGATCTGAAAGCCCTGCAGCATTTGCACGAACAGGCACGACCAGACCGCAATGGCCTGTGTCTGTTCGGGCGCGCGAAGAAACACCAGCCGCCAGCCGACATAAAACGTCGCCCCGGTGAAGGCGACAAAGCTCAGGCCGCCGATCCAACCATAGGACGCGAAGGCGTTGAGATAGACTTCATGCGGATCGACGCCCGATGCGAAAATCGTGTGGAATTGCAGCGGACCAAAGCCGAAGGGCCGCTCCAGCAGCAGGGGAATCGACCGCAATTGCGCGCCAAACCGCCCCATTTCTCCGAGATCGTAATCCTGGCTCAGCGACGCGCGAATCTCGAAAACGTCGCGAACAGCCGGAATCGACAGCGCGACGGCGAGCAGGATGAGGACGCCGATCAGCCCGACGGCCGATAGCGCGACGATGCGCTGGCGCAGGGCGGCCGAGCGCGTGGTGAAGAACGTCAGGCCGATCATCAGCGCGGTGGAGGCCGCCCAGACGCCCCAGGAGCCGCGCGAAAAGGTCAGCAGCAGCGCCGCCAGCATGACGAGCATCGGCGCGATGCCGCGCAGCAGGGCGCCGGGGCGCCTCAGCATGACATCCTGGGTCAGCCAAACGAGCGGGGGAACCAGGAAGGAGCCGAGAACATTGGGATCCTTGAACGTCCCGGACGCGCGCCCGTAAAGAGTGAAATGCTCGGCCAATCCGCCAATGTCGAAATAGCCGACGATCGCCAGGGCGCCCGCGATGCAGCCCGCCATCACATAGCCCGAACGGATCGTCCGCATGCGCTCCAGCGGGCTTTTGGCGATCAACGCCGCGAAGAATATCGCCGTGATCGAGAGATAGACGGAGATGGCGATAAAGGTGGAGCTGTCGTGATCGCCGATGAAGGGGACAAGCGCCAGAATGCCGCCGACATTATAGACGGCGAGGCCAAGAATCAGGGGGATCAGGCTGCGATCGAACAACAGGCCGCGCATCGCGAAGGCCAGCACGGCGAAGATGAAGAATATCTCATACGGCGAGGGCTCGATGCTCGCAAAGGCGCCGCAGGCGATGAACAGCCATAGGAGGGTCCGTTGCAGGCCGGCGATCGAGAGCCGGATCGGCGCTGCCGCGATCGCTTGGCTATCGGCGGGAAGGGCGGCGTTGCTCATCGCGGTTCAGAAGGCGTTTTTCGACTTGATCAGCGCGAGCGGAGTCGTCGCCAGAATGTAAAGATCGAACAGGATCGACCAGTTCTCGATGTAATAGAGATCGTGCTCGACGCGCTGCTGGATTTTTTCATGCGTGTCGGTTTCGCCGCGCCAGCCATTGACCTGAGCCCAGCCGGTGATGCCCGGACGCACACGGTGGCGCGCGAAATAGCCGTCGACCACCTCGTCATATTGGCGGTCGGCCGCCTTGGCGTGCACCGCATGCGGGCGCGGCCCGACCAGCGAAAGATTGCCCTTGAAGACGACGTTGAACAACTGCGGCAATTCGTCGAGCGAATACTTGCGGATGATGCGGCCGACACGGGTGACGCGCGGATCGTCGCGCGTCACCAATCTGGAGGCCGTCGCGTCGGCCTGGTCGACATACATCGAGCGGAACTTGTACACTTCGACCAGCTCGTTGTTGAAGCCGTAGCGACGCTGTTTGAACAATATCGGCCCGCGCGAATCGAGCTTAATCGCGATCGCCGTCGCCAGCAGAATTGGCGACAGCACGATAAGGGCGGCCGCGCCGACGATCTTGTCGAAGGCGAGTTTGATGACGACGTCCCAATCGGCGATCGGCTTGTCGAAAAGATCGAGAACGGGCACCTCGCCGACATAGGAATAGGAGCGCGGGCGAAAGCGCAGACGATTGGCGTGGGCGGAGAGCCGAATGTCGATCGGCAGCACCCATAGTTTGCGCAGCATCTGCAGGATGCGCGTCTCGGCGGTGATCGGCAGCGCGAATATCACCAGATCGATGCGCGTGTGGCGGGCGAATTCGACGAGATCGTCGACATTGCCAAGTTTTGGAAATCCCTCGACGGTGAGAGGCGAGCGGTCGTCGCCGCGATCGTCGAAAACGCCCAGCATGCTGATTTCGGAATTCTCTGCGTCGCCGAAAGTGCGCAAAAGCTGGTGGCCGAACTCGCCCCCGCCAACGACAACCGCCCGGCGCGCCAGCCGCCCCGCCTTGGCCATCAGGAAAGTGATGCGCGCCAGCACGATGCGCTCGATCGCCAGCGCGGCAAGGCCGGTAAGGAACCAGCTCGCGATCCAGACGCGCGAGACGATTCCCTCCAGCTTGAGAAAGAACAGCGCCGCCAGCACGACAAGAAAGACAAATCCCCATCCGCCGGCGATTCTGCCGATCGACCGCAAGGGTTGGCGGAACGCCGCCAGATTGTAGGTATGCAGAACCTGGAAGACGAGAATCGAGAATACGGCGAGCGTCGGCGTCAAGACAAAATAGCTCGGTTCGTAGCCGACGTAACCGGCGACGTAGAAGTGATGAATCAAGGCTGCCGTCAGCATCAGGAGGATGAATTCCGCCGCCCTGACCAGACCGGCGAGGACGACGGGCGAATAGGCGGCCTTGACCGGCTCGGCCGCCAGCCTGTTCAATAATTCGACCTTGGCGGCGTCGCCGCGCGCGGCCTCCATGGGCGGCGGCGCTTGGGTGCGCTGGATGTCTCTTGCGGAAAATGCGGCCATCATCTTTCTCAGGCGTTTGACGCAACGGTGGAGACGCGCGTCCTCAGCGGATCTGGCGATCGCCGCGCCATCGCTTCGAAATAGCCATCGAGGACGGAATCAACCATGGTTCGGATCGAAAAGTGCTTCTCGACATAGGCCGCCAGCTCCGCGGCCTGGCGCTCTCGCGTCTCCTGGGGAAGGCGCAGCATGGCCAGCATGCGCTGGCACAGATCGGTCGGGCTGTCGGAGGGGCCGAGGCGATCGCCATACGGCCCGAATATCTCGGGAATTCCCCCCACATCGGTCGAGATCAGCGGCACCCGCGCGCCCGCGGCCTCCAACACGACATAGGGCAGCGATTCGGCGCGCGAGGGCACGACCATGAAGCGCCCTAGCTTGAAAGCCTCGCGCACGGGCATGGGCCCCGGAAACGTAATGCGATGGGCGATGCCGAGGCTTTGCGCCCGCGCGATGAGAATCTTCATGTCAGGGCCCGAGCCGACCAGCACGGCGCGCGGGATTGCGCCATGCTTCGGTCCGGCCAGTGCGATCGCGTCTAGAAGCGTGTCGATGCCCTTGGCGGCGCGCAATTCGCCGACATAGAGAAATTCCGCGGCATCCGGATTGGGCGGAACGGCGACGAATTCAGCCGCGCTGACGCCATTGGCGACAATCCGCCGCAGACTGGTCTCCGCGCCGACCAGCGCGTCAAACCGGCGGGCGATATAGGCGCTTTCGAACAGGAAGACGTCGGTCGACAGCGTCAACAGCTTTTCCGTCGCCATATAGGCGCGGTGCATCAGGCCGCCGGGTAGGTAGTTGAAGCTGCCGCCGTGCGGCGTATAGGCGCGAACGGGGCCTGAGGCGGGGCGCAACAGCCAGGGCAGGCGGGCATAGACGCCGCCTTTCGAGCCATGCCCATGCACGACGTCCGGCTTGACCTCGCCGACCTTCCTCATGAAGCGCGCCATAACGATCGCGTCGCTGGGGTGGGGATGGCGGTAGATGGGGCAACCGGAGACGCCGAGGGTTAACCGGCCGGCAACGCGCGACAAGGCGCTGGCGACATTCTCGCCCCGACAAGCGCTGTCGAAAAACAGACCGACATCGTGGCCGCGAGCGGCTTGCTCGTCGGCAAGGTCGATGACATGGCGAAACAATCCGCCCAGCGGCGCCCGAAACACATGCAGGATGCGCAATCTGCGGACCTGGGCGCCATGCTCCGCACTCATAACAAGAACTCCACGCAAATCGATAGAGCCCTTGAATAGTCCGATAACCTAAAAGAAACGTTCCCGAACGGAAACCGTATCGCCCGGCCGGACGGGAAAGTTAAGCGGCGCCGCGAATGTCGCGGTGCGTCCGTTCACGATCCGTGTGATGTCGACGTCGCCCTGGAATCCGCGCGGCGTGTAGCCGCCCGCCACCGCCACGGCGTTTTGCACGGTCATTCCGTTGATGAATGGATATTGGCCCGCCGTCGTCACTTCGCCCAGCACAAAGAACGGCCGGAACGCCTCGACTTCGATCGAAACCTTGGGTTCGCGCAAGAATCCGTTGCGCAGGCGCGCTTCGACCGCGCGTTCCAGATCCTCTGTGGTGAGGCCCTGCGCCTTGACGAGACCGATCAAAGGCATGGAAACATTGCCGGCGCCGTCGACCGAAAAAGAATTCGACAGATTGTCCTGCCCGAACACGATGACCCGCAATCGGTCGCCGCTGGCCAGCTGATAGGGGGCGTTGAACTGCGCGCGCAGCCAATCGGCCTGATAATGCGGCCCCGCGCAAGCCGCCATCATGCTGGCCGCAAGCAGGGCGATGGCGATGAAGCATTTCCGCATTGGACCGGCCGCGTCAGGAATCCACAACTCAACGCTATTTCTAGCGATGCATGGTTAATTAAAAGCCAACAGGCGCCCCGCCGTTCTTAACCCCCCAGCAACCTTAATCGAGCATAAATCCCGGGGATGTCGCGTTCGTTTAGCGGGAATGGATCGATGGACGGCGAATGGACGGAAGGAGACCGCGCGGGTCAGAGGCGCGACGGCGCCATCGACCTGCCGCAGCTCTTTCGCGCCGTCGCGCGCCGCAAATGGTGGATCATCGTTCCGACCTGCGTGGCTTTTGCGCTGGCTCTCGCCATCGTCATCGTGCTGCCCCCGCGCTACACCGGCGTCGCCAAAGTTCTTCTCGAGAATCAGGAGAGCTATTACACGCGGCCCGACAAGGCGGTCGCCGAACAGGTCCCCAACCTCGATCCCGAAGCGGTCCAAAGCGAAGCCGAAACGATCACCTCGCCGGATCTCGCGCGTAAAGCGATCGCCAAGCTCGATCTCGCCAACCGGCCGGAATTCAACCAGGCCGCCTCGACAAATCCGCTTTCGATCGCGCTATCCATGATGGGCTTGAGCGGCTCGGCTTCGGTTCAATCGGGCGAAGCGCGTATCGTCGACGCCTTCCTTTCGCGCCTGACCGCCTTTCCCGTGTCGAAGACGCGGGTGTTGCAGATAGAATTTGTCAGCCAGGACTCTGAACTGGCCGCGCGCGGCGCCAATGTCGTCGCGCAGCTTTTTCTCGAATCGGAGGAAAGCGCCAAGAAGGATGCGGCCAAGGCGGCGAGCGCGTGGCTCGCCTCCAAGATCGACGAATTGCGCGGCAAGGTCGCCGAGACGGATTCGAAAGTCGAAAATTATCGCGCCCAATCGGGTTTGCTCGCCGGCGGCAACAATATGACGATCCCCGCGCAGCAGCTCGCCGATTTGAATACCCAATTGGCGGCGGCCCGTTCGGCCCAATCGGGCGCGTTGGCCAAGGCGCAGCTTTTGCGCTCGATGCTGCGGGACGGGCGGATCTCCGACGTGCCGGATCTGGCCAAGGACGAATCTTTGCGGCGCTACGCCGAAGAGCGCGTCACCATGAAGGCGCAGATCGCCTCGGAGGGTCGCACGCTGCTGCCCGGCCATCCCCATATGAAGGAATTGGCGGCGCAACTGGCCGGCCTCGACAGCGAAATACGCCTGGCCGTCGACAAGGCGGCGCGTGGGCTGGAGAATGACGCGCGCCTCGCCGCAGCGCAGGTCGACAGTCTCAACAATACGCTGGCGGCGCAGTCCAAGACCGTCGCTTCGGGCAATGTCGACGAGGTCGAGTTGCGCGCGCTCGATCTTGAGGCGCATTCGGCGCGCGACCAGCTTGAATCCTATGTGCAGAAATATCGCGAGGCGATCGCGCGGGACGCCGACAACGCCTCGCCGGCCGACGCGCGGGTCATTTCGGTCGCCAGCCCGCCGCGCAGCCCGACCTTTCCCAAGAAGACCGAAACTCTGGCGCTTGGAACCCTGGCGGGATTCCTGATTTCGGCGGGCATCGTCGTTTCGCATGCGCTTCTGTCGGGCGACCCCGGCCCCGCGCGCATCGAGGCGGAGCCGGTCGCGACGCGCCGGCGCGAAGACCGCGAAGACGAGGACGCCGCGCCGCGCGTTCCCGAGGCCGAGGCCGCGGGCGTGGCGGCGGAAGCCGCTTTGGTCGTGACGGACGGCGAGTTCGCCTCGGTCGAGGAATTGGCCGAACAACTTGCTTCGATCGCCACGCCTGGCGTCGCGCTGCTGACGCTGATCGCCGCCGAAGGGTCGGGCAAGAGTCTGTCGAGCGCGCTGGCGGTCGCGCGCAATCTGAGCGGGCGCGGGCGCACCATCCTCGTCGATCTCGGCGAGACGCAGGACTGGTTCGCCGACGCCCTCTATCGCGACGCGGAGGTCGATCGCGGGCCGCTCGGCATGGCCGAACTGATGGCCGGCCATGCGTCGTTCGCGGAAGTGCTGCATCGCGACCTGTCTTCCAATCTCGATGTCATTCCCGCCGGCCCGGGCGTCGTCTCGGACCATGGCCTCGACGAAGTGCTGGACGCGCTCGCCGCTTGCTATGACTTCGTCATGATCCATGCGTCCGATTGGCGCCGCGACGGCGCGCTGGCGGCGATGGACCATGTCCGCAAGGTCGTCGTGGTCGGCCCGGCGTCCCGGTTGGGCGCGGCGCTTCTTCATGCGCGAGAGGCGATGGGCGGCGCGCAGGACGATGTGCTGGGCTTTGTCGTCGCGAGCGATCGAGAGAGCGTCGAGCGAGCCGCCTGAAGCGGCCTGGCTTCAGCCGCGGCGAAGGCGACCGGTCTGCCGGCGCAGCCTTTCGGCGAGCGTCCAAGCCCATGGCGTATGCTTGATCCAGCGCTTGATGCGCCCGTTCAGCATCGCGGCCGCGCCGAATGCCGCGCCCAACGGGGTGACGGCAACCGCCGCATCGAACAGGGGCTCCTCCGTTTCGCAGCACGCGTCTTTATAATCGGCCTCGCCGGCGCCCAGATCGAACGTCGCAAAGCCTCGCGCGACAAGATCGCGCACCGTCTCGAGGATCAGCAATTGGCCGGGGCTGCATCGCGATATCGCGGGATCGGTGTCAAAAGAAATGAACATGCCGCTGAAACGGCGGTTTTGCGCGAGGCCGCCGAAAGTCGCGACGATTTTTTCGCCGCTCGTCAGCGCGTGCAGCTCGATCGTCGGCGCCCCTTGCTCCAGACCTTGCGTCGCGGCAATTTCGAAAAACCGCGCCGTGTGCGGACCTTCATAGGCGTTCGCCGACCCGAGCGCCCGCATGCGCGCTTCCTTCTGGCGCTGGAACGCGGCGAGGATTTTGCGCGCGCTTGCCTCATCTTTCGCGAGGATGGGCTCAAGGGGGCCGATCTCGTCGAGGCGCCGGGCCTTTTTGCGCAATTTCTTTTGCGTGTCCTTCGAGTAATGGGCCGCGAGCCAGGCGTCGAAATCCTCGCTGAGAGCGCTTTTGTGCCCGAAACTCGGGCTCGGCCGCCGGGGCAGCGCGGTCATCGGATTGGCGGCGCCTTCCCAGGAAATGGGTTGGCCGGTCAGCCGGAACGCGTCCACGCGCGGTCTCGTCATGCGCGCCGCCCGCCGCAACAGATCGACGACCGCCTCGCGGCTGGCCTCCACGCCGGGGCGAAACAACCCCATCTTGAAATTGGCGTCCCGGCCGCCCAGAAACTCGGCCGACCAGACGGGACCGCGCCGCAATCGTCCCAAGGGCAGAACCGCCGTCACCCGGGCCGCCTCATCGCGCGCGACGACGATCATCGGCTCGATCCGGCGCGCGCGGCCGGTCGTGCGAACCCAGGCGTCGAGGAAGCGGTAGTTCTGATAGGGCGAGGCGACCGCCAAGGCCTCGAGTTCCGCCCAGGCGTCGCGCGCGCCCGCCAGATCCTCGAACACCGCGCAATGCGCGAAAGGACGCGGGCCGACGATCGGGCCGAAGCTTTCGCTCGCCGCGGCCAAGCCCGTCGGACCTGTCGCGAAGCGAGGCGCGTCGGTCAAGATGTGTCCCTTTTTTCAGCGCGGGCGCCGATCATGTCCAAAAACCCTCAAGGCTTTGTTGACGGCGGCCAGCCATCGCAATGTGTCGCGAGTCAAGGAAACCTTGCGCGGCCGATCGGATGGACGACCGATGCCCGCCTGTTCCTGGCGCCTGCGTAAGCACTTGGCAATCTTGGTCTGCTAGGCGAGGTCGCGGAGCGAAAATGGGTTTGCGCAACAGCATCATCGGAGCCAGCTTTGCCGCGTTTCGCGCCACCGGCCTGCACAGACTGGTCGGCGCGGCGACGCGCGGGCAGGGCGCCGCGCTGATGTTTCACAATGTGCGCCCCTGGCGTCCGGCGACGCCGGGCTTCACGCCCAACCGGCTGCTCGAAATCACGCCGGAATTCCTGGATGAGGCGCTCGTTCTCGTCCGGCGCATGGGTTTCGACATCGTCACGATGGACGAGGCGACAAGCCGGCTCATCGAGAAAAACGCCCGCCCCTTTGTAACGCTCACTTTCGACGACGCCTATCGCGACACCGTGGATTTCGCGCTTCCCGTGCTGGCGCGTCATCAGGCGCCGTTCGCCATCTATGTCGCGACCGGCTTTGCCGAGCGGAGCGCCCGAATGTGGTGGCTGGAGCTCGAAGAGGCGCTGCGCGGCGCCGAGCGCATCGATATCGCCGACGAGGATTTCGCGCTCTCCTTGCCGACCGGCGCGCTGCGGGAGAAATCGACGGCCTTCGAGCGGATCTATTGGGCCTTGCGCGGCGGCTCCGAGGAACGGCTGCTGCGCATCATCGGCGCGCTGGCCGCGCGCCATGGCGTCGACAGCGCCGCCATCGTCGAGGGCCTGTGCATGGACTGGCGCCAGATCGCGGCGCTCGCAGAACATCCGCTGGCCACCATCTGCGCCCATTCGGTCAGTCACAAGATGCTCGCCAAATGGACGAGCGAAATCGCTCGCGGCGAGATGCAAAGTTCGAAAGAGCGCATCGAAGAAAAGATCGGCCGCCCCGTCCGCCATTTCGCCTATCCCGTCGGCGATCCCACCAGCGCGGGGCCGCGCGAGTTCGCCCTGGCGCGCGAACTGGGCTTTGCGAGCGCGGTGACGACGCGGCCGGGCATGATTTTTCCAGCCCATCGGGATCACCTGACCGCGCTGCCGCGCGTTTCCGTCAACGGCAACTGGCAGGACGCCGGCTATTTCGAGGTTCTCCTGTCGGGCGCGCCATTTGCGCTTTGGAACCGCGGGCGGCGGCTCAACGTGGCCTGACGCTCAGACCTTTCGGTCGGGCCGCTCCATCCATTTGATGAGCGGCATCAGCGGCAGCGTCCAGGCAAGGCCCAGAACGATATAACCCAGGCTCTGGACGAGGGCGGGCGCCTCCTGGAGCGGGCGCGATTGGGCGAGCGCCATCGCGAGGAGGGCGTAGAAAACCACGAAAACGAGCATGACGGCGCCGCCGACGAATTTACGGGCGCGACGGGGCATCGGCGTTCTCCTTCGGCCGCGACGCCAAGGCATTTGTCGCGAGCGGCGGGGGAGCTTATGTCTCCGGGCGGCTTGCCTTTCAAGCTCGCCATATTCGGAGACCGCCATGTCCGCCGCTGAAAGCCTCGCCGCGCCGATCGCCGACGCCGAGGCGGAGGGCTCGCCATCGAGCCGGAAAATGCGCGGCGTGCGGATCTGGCTGCTGCTTGTCGCGGCGTTGGTGTTCGCGATGGTTCTGGTCGGCGGCGCGACGAGGCTCACCGAATCGGGCCTGTCCATCACGCAATGGAAGCCGGTCACGGGGGTCCTGCCTCCCTTGAGCGAGGCCCAATGGCAAGAGGAATTTGCCCGCTACAAGCAGATTCCCCAATATTCCCAGCTCAATCCGGATATGAATCTGGAAGGGTTCAAGCCGATCTTCTACTGGGAATGGAGCCATCGGCTGCTGGCGCGCATCATCGGCCTGGTCTTCATTTTGCCGCTGCTATGGTTTTGGCGCCAAGGCCTGCTGGCCGGGGCTGTCGGGCGCAAGGTGCTAGTGGCGACGGGCCTGCTGGCGTTGGAGCCGATCGTCGGCTGGTGGATGGTCGCGTCGGGCCTCAGCGAACGCGTCGAAGTGTCGCAATATCGACTGGCGCTCCATTTGCTGATCGGCGCGGCGACTTTTGGCGCGCTGCTTTGGGCGGCTGTCGGCCTGCGGCGGCGCCGGCGCGAGGCGGCGAGCCGGCGCCTCGTCGCGGTCAGCGGCGTTCTCGCGGCGCTGGTGTTCTGCCAGCTTGGGTTTGGCGCGCTGGTCGCCGGCCTGCGCGCGGGGCTGACCTTCAACACCTGGCCGCTGATGGATGGCCGATGGATCCCCGAGGGCCTGTTCATCCTCCAGCCGTGGCAGCGCAATTTGTTTGAGGACGTCACCACCGTGCAATTCCAGCACAGGCTGCTCGCCTATGTCGTCGTTGCGCTCGCTTTGTGGCTGGCTTTCGCCGCTTCGCGCGCGGCGCCCGCAACCGCGCTCGCCCGCCGCGCGCTGGCGCTCGGCGCCGTTGCCTTGTCGCAAGCAGCGATCGGGATCGTCACGCTGCTGCTCGTCGTGCCGATCTGGGCGGGGCTGCTGCACCAGGCTTTCGCGATGTTATTGTTTGGCATGGCGGTCGTGCATTGGAGCGCGACGAGTCTGGAATAGTCTTTCGCTTTGCGACCGCCGGCTGAGAATGCCTGAAACGCCATGCGGCTGCATCTTCTCAAATGGCGGTTCCAGCCGGAGTTCCGCAGCGCGAGCCGGCGGCTGAACGTCGAAGAGCAGCGAATCCAGGTCGCAAGTCATCTTGCCGACAATCCAAGCCTGAAGGCGCTGGCGACGACGGTGATCGCCGCTAGCTACCGGCTGGCGGTGATCGGCGCGCGGCGAGAACCGGTCTCGATGCGACGACCTTCCCGGCTATATGCCCCTGGTCGTTCGATCAGATGATGAACGACGATTTCTGGCCTGATTGATTTGGACGGCCGGCGCGCGAGCCGTAATGGATGATCGCTATTTCGGCTCCTGTAACGCGCGCTCCAGCGCCATGCGGATGAAGCGCTGATAGGGAATGCCGGCGCGCGTCGCGCGGTTGCGAACGGCTTCCAGCAGTTGTGCGGGCAAACGCAGATTGACGGATTTGTCCTTGGGCTTCAGCTCGAAGCGCACAGGGACCATCTCCGACAGGTCGTATTCGGACAGATCGGAGTTCGCAACGAAGTCTTCCGCTTCTTCATCGCTTGTGAGCGTCGGTAGTTTCTTTTTCATAGGATTTGACCTCCTTCTGATGCATGTAGCGCGCGCTTACAGGCCGAATAAGGGCTTCGTCGCCGCGTCGTCTCAGAGTGAAGGCGACGAAGACCCTGCGGCCCGCCTCGGTAGAGCCGATCGCCTTGAATCGCTCCTCTTGCACGGAATGTTGAAGATCGGGCCCGATGGACACAACCCGGCCAAACAGGGCTTCAATTTCTGCGATCGAAACGCCATGCTTCTGGCATTTGTCCCGATTGGCCTTGTCCCAATCGAAACCGCCAAATTCCATGATCCTCGACCTGGATACTTACATTATTTGTATAGGCAATTGTCGACACAAAAAGCCGCCGCCTCGTTCAGGCGAGGAAGGCGGTGACGGCGCCTCCTCTATCCCGCCAAAGCCTCGTCGAGATCGGCGATCAGATCGGCGACATCCTCGATGCCGATCGACAGGCGCACGACGTCGGGGCCGGCGCCGGCGGCGGTCTTCTGGGCGTCGGTGAGCTGGCGATGGGTGGTCGAGGCTGGGTGGATGACCAGCGAGCGGGTGTCGCCGATATTGGCCAGATGCGAGAATAGTTTGAGGTTGCGCACCAGCGAAATGCCGGCGTCATAGCCGCCCTTGACGCCGAACGTGAACACGCCGCCGGCCCCTTTGGGGCAATATTGCTGGGCGAGCGCGTGATAGCGATTGTTGGGCAGGCCGGCATAAGAGACCCAGCCGACCCTCTCGTGTTTTTCCAGATGCTGCGCGACGGCTAGCGCATTGTCGCAATGGCGCTGCATGCGCAAGCTGAGCGTCTCGATGCCGGTAAGGATGAGAAATGAGTTGAACGGCGAGATGGCGGGCCCGAGATCGCGCAGGCCCAGGACCCGGCAGGCGATGGCGAAGGCGAAATTGCCGAAAGTCTCGGCCAGCACCATGCCGTTATATTCGGGCCGCGGCGCCGAAAGCATGGGATAGCGCTTGTCGCCCGACCAGTTGAACGAGCCGCCGTCGACGATCACGCCGCCCATCGAATTGCCGTGCCCGCCCAGATATTTGGTCGCCGAATGGATGATGATGTCGGCGCCGTGCTCGAACGGGCGCGTGAGATAGGGCGTGGCGAGCGTATTGTCGACAATGAAGGGCACATTGGCGCGCTTGGCGATCGCCGAGATGGCCGCCAGATCCGTGACGACGCCGCCCGGATTGGCGATCGATTCGACGAAAATCGCCTTGGTCTTTTCGCTTAACGCGGCCTGGAACGATTGCGGGTCGTCGGTATCGGCCCGTTTCACCTGCCAGTTGAAGTTCTTGAAGGCATGGTTGAACTGGTTGATGGAGCCGCCGTAAAGCTTTGTCGAAGCGATGAATTCTTCGCCTGACTGCATGAGCGTATGGAACGCGATCGCCTGCGCCGCATGGCCCGAGGCGACCGCCAGCGCCGCCGGCCCTCCTTCCAGCGCCGCCACGCGCTCTTCGAGCACGGCGGTCGTCGGATTGGTGATGCGGGTGTAGATATTGCCGAAAGCCTGCAGGCCGAACAGCGAGGCGGCATGGTCGACATCGTCGAACACGAAGGCCGTCGTCTGATAGATCGGCGTCGCCCTGGCGCCGGTCGTCGGATCGGGCCGCGCGCCGGCATGGATCGATAAAGTCGAAAACCCTGGCTCCTGGTCGCTCATGGCGCTCTCCCGGCAATGTTGGCGGGCATCGTCGCAGATTGGGCGGATCGGTGGAAGGCAAAGTTTGCGATTGGGCGCGCCTGACGCAAGCCTGGGGACGGCTTGCGGCGGGAAGTCCGACAAAGGCCGATCCCCGCTTGACCCGGCTCGTTCAGCGCCGCAACATCGCGCCATGTCGCGCCCCGCTCAATCCTTCGAAATCACCGCCGACATCCTGTTGCGGGCCTATTCGATCGGCCTATTTCCGATGGCCGAGAGCCGCGATTCCTCGACCCTGTTCTGGGTGGATCCAAAAGAGCGCGGCATATTTCCGCTCGACGGCCTCCTTCTCTCCAGGAGCCTCGTCAAGACGCTGCGCTTGGACCGCTTCGAAATTCGCGCCGACGAGAATTTCGACGCCGTCGTCATCGCCTGCGCGAGCCGCGAGAATACCTGGATCAACGCGGAAATCCGCCGCTTGTATCGCGAGCTTTTCGATGAGGGACGCGCTCATTCGATCGAGGCTTTCGAGGATGGCGCTCTGGTGGGAGGGCTTTATGGCGTGTCGCTCGGCGCTGCTTTTTTTGGGGAGAGCATGTTTCACCTGGCGCGCGACGCCTCGAAGGTCGCGCTCGTCCATCTGGTCGCGCGCCTTCGCCTTGGCGGGTTCCGCCTGCTCGACACCCAATTCGTGACGCCGCATCTGGCCAGTTTGGGCGCCATTGAGGTTGCGAGGGAATCCTACTTGCAAATGTTGGGGCAAGCGCTCAGCGTCGAGGCCGATTTCAACGCTTGGCCAGCCTCTTGCCCGATGCGTGGGTCAGAGGCGCTGACCCATCTGGAGCGGTGAAAAAAGCGTGTCCGCACGGGTCACGGTATGGCTTTTGCTAGTCTTCGGACGGTTTCTGGCGGCCCTAGAGGTTCATGGATGACGGCGCCGGTCTTTTTTGACGAAATGGGCCTTGAACAGAACAACGTGCGCGCGCTTTACCGCCACATCGAACAATGGCTCGAGGAAACGCCGGCCGACGTGCTGGCGGCGCGCCGGGCGCAGGCCGAATATATGTTTCGCCGGATCGGCATTACTTTCGGCGTCTACGGCGACAAGGACGCCGCCGAGCGGCTCATTCCCTTCGACATCATTCCCCGCCTCATCTCGCGCGCCGAATGGACCCGGCTCGAGGCCGGCCTCATCCAGCGCGTCAACGCCCTCAACATGTTCCTGCGCGATGTCTACGGACCGCGTGCGATCCTCAAGGAGGGCCTGATTCCCTCCGAGCTGATCCTGCGCAATCCCTATTATCGGCCCGAAATGATCGGGCGGCGCGCGCCGCACGACATCTGGGTTCACATCGCGGGCATCGACATCGTGCGCGTCGACGGCGATGCGTTTTATGTGCTGGAGGACAATGCGCGCACGCCGTCGGGCGTTTCCTACATGCTCGAAAACCGCGAAGTGACGATGCGCCTGATGCCCGATCTGTTCGCCAAGCATCGCGTCGCGCCGGTCGAGAATTATCCCGATGCGCTGCTGTCCTGCCTGCGCTCGGTGGCGCCGCGCGCCGGCCATGGCGAGGCGGTGATCGTGCTCCTCACGCCCGGCCCGTTCAATTCGGCCTATTACGAACATTCGTTTCTGGCCGACAAGCTCGGCGTCGAACTCGTCGAGGGGCGCGATCTCTTCGTGGCCGAAGAGGTCGTCTTCATGCGCACCACCCGCGGTCCGCAGCGCGTCGACGTCATCTATCGGCGCGTCGATGACGATTTCCTCGATCCCCTGGTCTTCAATCCGACTTCGCTGCTGGGCGTTCCCGGCCTGATCGGCGCCTATTTGGCAGGCAATGTGACTATCGCCAATGCAGTGGGCACCGGCGTCGCCGATGACAAGGCGCTTTATAGTTACGTGCCGGAGATCATACGTTTTTACCTCGGAGAAGAGCCGCTGCTGCAGAATGTGCCGACCTTCCGCTGCCGCGAGCCGGTCGCCCTCTCCCATGTGCTGGCCAATCTGGGCGATCTCGTCGTCAAGGAAGTCAATGGATCGGGCGGCTATGGCATGCTGGTCGGTCCGCACGCCAGCGCCGCGCAGCGCGAAATCTTCGCCGCAAAGCTGAAGGCCGACCCCGCCAATTTCATCGCCCAGCCGACATTGGCGCTGTCGACCTGCCCGGCCTCTTTCGACAGCGGCGTCTCGCCGCGCCATGTCGATCTGCGCCCGTTTGCGCTATCGGGCGCCAATGGCGTCAGAATCGTGCCGGGCGGGCTGACGCGCGTCGCGCTCACCGAGGGGTCGCTGGTGGTCAATTCCAGCCAGGGCGGCGGCACCAAGGACACCTGGATCGTCGACGAGGATTCCGGCCGAGCCGGGAGCGCCTGAACCATGCTGGCGCGCACCGCGGACAATCTGTTCTGGCTGGCTCGCTCGATGGAGCGGGCCGATTTTACCGCGCGCACGATCGAAGCGACGCTGCGTCTCGAAATTCTGCCAAAATCGGGCCCTGAGGACATGGCCGAATGGGAGGGCGCGCTTTCGTCGGTAGGCGCTCTCGACGCTTTTCTCGAAAGCCATGACAAGCTCGACGAGCCCGGCGCCGTCGAATTCCTCACCTTCGACCGCTCGAACCCTTCCTCGATCTGCAATTGCCTGGAGAATGCGCGCGCCACCGGGCGGGCGGTGCGCACCGCTCTGACGGCGGAGACCTGGACGGCGATCAACGACGCCTGGCTGGAGCTCAAGCGCTTCGAATCGCGCCGGCGCGGCGTCAAGGATTTAGACCGCGAATCGCTCGCCCGCTTCCTCGATTATGTGAAGAAAGCCTCGCTCGATTTCGACGGGTCCTGCTATCGCACCATGCTGCGCAACGACGCCTATTGGTTCAACCGCCTCGGCATATTCCTCGAGCGCGCCGACAATACGGCGCGGCTGCTCGACGTAAAATATCACCTGCTGCTGCCCTCGGACGAGGAGGTCGGCGGCTCGCTCGATTATTTCCAATGGGTGGCGATCCTGCGCGCGGTTTCGGCGACCACCTCCTATCATTGGGTCTATCGCGACCGGGTCAAACCATGGCTGATCGCCGACCTGCTGATCCTCAAAGCCGCCATGCCGCGTTCGCTCATCTCCTGCTACGAAAGCATCGACCGCGCGCTGGATTCGCTGGCGCGCGAGGACGGGCGAAGCGGCGCCTCGCAGCGCCAGGCGCGCGCGATGCTGTCGCGCCTCGAGCGCGCGACCATGTCGGAAATATTCCAGAACGGCCTGCACGAATTCATCACCGCCTTTCTCGACGACAACGGCCGGCTTTCGACAACGATTTCGGAGCAATATTTGTTCACATAGCGGCCTGGGCGGTAAGCTCGGGCGATTCAATCCTCGATCCAACGCCGTCATGGCCGGGCTTGTCCCGGCCATCCTCGCGCCGGGAAGCGCGAGACGGCGTGAATGGCCGGCGCGAGGCCGGCTATGACGAAGGGTCAATTTTTGAGAGAGAACGAGAACGCGCGATGCGCATCAGGATTTCGCATGAAACCACCTATGCCTATGATCCGCCCGCCCGCGCGATCATCCAGGTCTTGCGCCTGACGCCGCGCAGCTTCGAGGCGCAATATGTGATGCGCTGGCGCATTTCGACCGACATCGACTGCACGTTGCGCCAGAGCGAGGATTCGCTGGGCAATATCGTCCATTCCTTCTCCCATCCCGGCCCGGTCGAGCGCATCGGCGTCATCGCCGAGGGGGAGATCGAAACCTTCGATTCGGTGGGCGTCGTGCGCGGCGCGGTCGAGCCGCTGCCGCCCGACATCTATCTGCGCGCCGCGCCTCTGGCCGAGGCGAACGGCGCCCTGCGCGAATTTGCGCAAGACGCGGGCGGCGACAAGCGCGAGGCGCTGGAGCGCCTGCACCCTCTGATGGGCGCCATTCACGAGACGATGACCTTCGATCCCGCGCCGACCCAGTCGACGACCACGGCGGCCGAGGCCTTCGCCCTGCGTCGCGGCGTCTGCCAGGATTTCGCGCATATTTTCATCGCCTGTTCGCGCTGGCTCGGCATTCCTGCGCGCTATGTGAGCGGTTATCTCGTGCGCCCGGACGGCGCTTCGCAGAACGCCGGCCACGCCTGGGCCGAATCCTACGTCCCCGATCTCGGCTGGGTCGCCTTCGACGCGGCCAACGACACTTGCACGGACGAGCATTACGTTCGCGTCGCGGTCGGCTTCGACTATCAAAGCGCCGCGCCCGTTCGCGGCGCGCGGGCGGGTTTTGGCAGCGAGACGCTCAATGTGTCGCTGCGCATCGGTCCGACGCAGAGACAGGGTCAAAGTCAAAGCCAAAGTCAAAGTCAAAGTCAAAGTCAGGGCTGAGCGATCTCGGGCGATTTGAGCTTGGACGACGGTTTCGCAGTGGGACCGGCGCCGCCGGTCTCGCCTTGCGGGCCCCGCGACGGTTCCTCAGTTTGAATGCCGGCATTTGGTGAAAGCTGACATTCGCCTTTAAATTCTGCATGCGTCAACCGGCTACATCGCCGACATGTGACGCTATTTCCTGGCCAAAATTTGAAATGAATTTCCATCCGGCCTTTACCGTCAGTCGCATGGCGCTCTCGCGCGCGCCGTCTACTTCCGCTATGCTGAGCGGCAAGCAGGGAGTCAGGGAGCCAAGGCCATGATGCACCGCGATTACAATTATGGAATCAAGCCCGTCGTCCACGAAAGCGGTCAAAAGTTCCAATGGACCATCTATGAGAAGGCGGAGGTTGGTCCCAATGCTATTGGGCCAGAGCTTTATCTTAGCCATGCCGAGGCGGAGCAGGCCTGCCGAAAAGCCATTGATGACGGCCTCGCGCAGAGGATGATGGTAGACGATGCCAACAGGCCCTAAGCGAGCGCCGCCCCGCCGATCCCGAGGGATTCGCCACCCATCGCGTCGGCATCCCGCCGCCAGTCTCAGACCGTAAGCCCCCAACGCGGCCCATTCGGGCGCTCATTCAGGGGGTTGTCATGGCCAAGATTGTTGTGAACGCACTTGTGTTCTCTCTCAGCGGATCGCTGGCCATCCTCAGCGCCTACCTCTTTCCGGTGTACGCCTTAAACCCGTTCTAATCCTTGGCGACCTCCCATCGCGGCGGCATTTCATCGCTCAGCGTCACAATCCCGCGCCGCTTCAATCCCTTCAAGGCAATCGCCGCAACGCCACGAATCATTCGGCCAGCGATGGGTTCTAGGCCCTTCTCAATCATGATCCTGTCTGCAATGGCGTCTTCGGCCGGCGGACATGCAATTTGCGCCCGGGCCCCCGCCGGCCTTTGTCGTATCCGCGCGCCCTTCCTGCCGCTAAAGTCCAGCGCCTGGGGAGATTCGGATGACCTATTGCTGCGGGATTCTGGTGACCGACGGGCTGGTCATGGTCGCCGATACGCGCACCAACGCGGGCCTTGACGATATCTCGACCTATCGCAAGCTGCATCTGTTTCGCGGCGAGCGGCGCCATGCGATCGCCATCTCGACGGCGGGCAATCTTTCGGCGACGCAGAGCGTCATCAATCTCCTCACCGATGGGGTGGACGGCCATGAGTCGGAGGCTCAGGAAGCGCCGGCCTTCAATACGATCGAGCATGCTCCCAACATGTATGCCGTCGCCCAGCTCGTCGGCCGGGCGGCGCGCCAGGTCCGGCGCGTCGACACCGACGCCTATCAACAGCAGAGCGGCGTCGCGTTTCAGGCGACGTTTCTGGTGGGCGGCCAGATCGGCGCCGAACGGCCGCGCCTGTTCATGGTCTATGCGGCGGGAAATTTCATCGAATGTTCGCCCGACGCGCCGTTCCTGCAGCTTGGCGAGCATAAATACGGCAAGCCGATCCTCGATCGCGCGATCACCTATCAGACCGAGCTCTATGACGCGCTGAAGATCGGCCTCATCTCGATGGATTCGACGCTGAAATCGAACCTGAGCGTCGGTCTGCCGATCGACATCGCGGTTGTCAGGCGCGACAGCCACGCCTTCGAAGTGCAGGCGCGAATCGAAGCGTCCGATCCTTACTTTCGCGATTTGCGCGAGCGCTGGTCGGCGGCTTTGCGCGCCGCCCATGCGGGCATTCCGCGCCCGCCCTATGGGCCGGAGCGCGCTTAAGGCAGCCTCACTGGCCGATATTGCCCGGGGGAATCGGCGGGGCGTCGGTTGGAAAGAAGCGCCGGATGACGCCGCCGCGCTGGCCGGTCGCGATGGCCGGCGGCGCGTTGAGATCGAGCGGGCTCGGCGCCGCGAGCGCGTCCGCGGGCTTGGGCGGCGGCTTGCGCTTCTTGGGCGGGGGCGGCAGTTTGTTGGGATCGGTCGGCGTCGCGCCCTGATCGGCGTCGGGCGCTCCCGAATCGGGCGCCTCGACGACTTCCGGCGGCGTGTGGATGATCTCGGTGCCGCCTTTGCAATCGGTCAGCCAGATATCATAGACGGGATGCTCGATGCCGTGCAGGCCGGGGCTGGCGGCGAACATCCAGCCGGTGAACAGGCGCGCGAAAGTCTGTTTCTCGCTGATTTCGTCGACCTCGACGAAGACATCCGTGCGCGGCGCTTCGGTCGGCGGGCGCGTGTAGCAGACGCGCGGCGTGATCTGCAGCGAACCGAATTGCACGGTTTCGTCGATCGCCACTTCAAACGAGATGATGCGGCCGGTGATCTTGTCGAGGCCTTCGAAAACGGCGGTCGGATGCTTGATCTTGTCGGCGAAGGCGGGACCGGCGGCGAAAGGCGCCGCGGCGAGAAAGGCGCCGAAGATGATAATGGCGGCGCCGCGGCGCGTTTTCGCGTTCATTGCTTTATTCGGATCCGCGGCAGGTAAATCTCGCGCCCCATAGCACGCGGTCTATCTCGCGACAAAGCGGGGCCAAATGAAGGCGCATCGCGAAGCGGGTTGCGGCCGCGCGTTAAGCGCCGGGCGTCCAGGCCTCGTAATCGCTCTCGGCCGGCGCGTGCTGGCCAGTCCTCATCGTTGAGCCCGACGGGCGATAGGCTGATGTCGTCCCCGTCATATTGCCCAGATGCGGCAGCTCCCATTCGCGCGGGCGATAATTTTCATCCGTTGGAGGCGTGTCGACGGTGTGATGCAGCCAGCCGTTCCAGCCGGGCGGCGTCATCGAGGCTTCGGACGGGCCGTTGTAAATTACCCAGCGCCGCACGAAGCCCAGGGCCGGATCGATGCGGCCGCCGCGCGTGGCGTAATATCGATTGCCGAATTCGTCCTGGCCGACGAGTTCGCCATGGCGGCTCGTATAGAACAAAGTGTTGAGCGTCGCGCCGTTCCACCAGGTGAAGAGCCGCAAAAAGAACAGTTTCATGGGTCGATTCCGGCCGCTCGCAAAGGCGCCGCAGGGCAGGCGGCGCGTCGTCGCGGCGGACTATGACGAGGCGCGCGGAAGCTGTCCAGCGGGCAAATTGGGACCGCCGGCAACGAGGCTGCCGAGAAAGCCTCGCCATGCAAATTTGCCGCTTGCGCTTGGCCGCCGACTCGGTCGATCCTGTCAAGGCTTGGGGCGCGTTAACCCCCAAGTTATACATTTTCATCCACAATATGTTGTGTCAGACGGGATAGCCGCTACAAGTGGTTGACGCCCTCGTCATAAAGGCGTAATGTTTCCCTTCCTTCCGGGAGCCCTAAGAGCGACGGGAAGTTAGGCGGGCGGGCGGCGCGGGTTAGGTCATTTGGGCCGCAAGCGGCCAGGTCGGTTAAGGATAGTCGAAATCTCTGGGAATCGGGGGGCCGCATTGGGGTCGCGGCGGATTTGCGTCCGCCAAACTGGGCATCGCGGACTTTAACGTCCGCCAAAGTGGGAACGATAAATATGCGGATCGAGCGGCGCTACACCAAGGCCAATGTTTCTCCCTATGCCTTGATCGAATTTCAGAGGACGAAGAGCGAGATTCGCAATCCGGACGGCTCGGTCGTGTTCTCGCTCGACAATATCGAGGTCCCCGCCACTTGGAGCCAGGTGGCGGCCGACGTGCTCGCCCAGAAATATTTCCGCAAGGCGGGAATTCCGGCGCGGCTGAAGCGCGTCGAGGAAAATTCCGTGCCCTCGTTTCTGTGGCGCTCGGTCCCCGACGAAGCGGCGCTCGATCTCCTGCCCAAGGCGGAGCGCACCGGCTCGGAGACTTCGGCCAAGCAAGTGTTCGACCGGCTCGCCGGCGCCTGGACCTATTGGGGCTGGAAGGGCGGCTATTTCCGCGGCGCCGACGACGCGCATGATGCGGAAGAACATGCCCGCGCCTTCTTCGATGAAATGCGCTTCATGCTGGCGCGCCAGATGGCGGCGCCCAATTCGCCGCAATGGTTCAACACCGGCCTGCACTGGGCTTATGGCGTCGATGGGCCGGGCCAGGGCCATTATTACGTCGACTTCGAGACGGGCAAATTGACCAAGTCGAAGTCTGCCTATGAGCATCCCCAGCCGCATGCCTGTTTCATCCAGTCGGTCGCCGACGATCTCGTCAACGAGGGCGGCATCATGGATCTATGGGTGCGCGAGGCGCGTCTGTTCAAATATGGCTCGGGCACCGGCTCGAATTTCTCGGCGTTGCGCGGCGAGAACGAAAAGCTCTCGGGCGGCGGGCGCTCGAGCGGCCTGATGTCGTTCCTCAAGATCGGCGACCGCGCGGCGGGCGCCATCAAATCGGGCGGCACGACACGGCGCGCCGCCAAAATGGTGGTGGTCGACGTCGATCATCCCGATATCGAGGCCTATATCGACTGGAAGGTCAAAGAGGAGCAGAAAGTCGCCGCGCTCGTCGCCGGCTCCAAAATCGTCAAGCGCCATCTGAAGGCGATCCTGAAAGCCTGCGTCAATTGCGAAGGCTCGGGCGACGATTGCTTCCAGGTCGAGAAGAACCCCGCCTTGAAGCGCGAGGTGAAAGCCGCGCGCCGCAACGACGTGCCCGACGGCATCGTCAAGCGCATCATCCAGTTCGCGCGCCAGGGCTATACCAATCTCGATTACGACACCTACGACACCGATTGGGATTCGGAGGCCTATCTGACGGTGGCCGGCCAGAATTCCAACAATTCGGTGCGCGTCACCGACGGCTTTCTGCAGGCGGTCGAGAATGACGGCGACTGGAACCTGACGCGCCGGCTCGACGGCAAGACGCATAAGACGCTGAAGGCCCGCGAGCTCTGGGAGAAGATCGGCTATGCCGCCTGGGCCTCGGCCGATCCTGGCCTGCAATATCACACCACCATCAACGACTGGCACACTTGCCCGGCCTCGGGGCCGATCCGGGCCAGCAATCCCTGCTCGGAATATATGTTCCTCGACGACACCGCCTGCAATCTCGCCTCGCTGAACCTTTTGCAGTTCCGCGACCCTGAGACGCGCGTGTTCGATGTCGCCTCATACGAACACGCCGTGCGGCTGTGGACGCTGGTCCTCGAAATCTCGGTGACGATGGCGCAGTTTCCCTCCAAGGAAATCGCGCGCAATTCCTATGATTATCGCACGCTCGGCCTCGGCTTCGCCAATATCGGCGGGCTGCTGATGTCTTGCGGCATCGCCTATGACAGCGACGAAGCGCGCGCGATCTGCGGCGCGCTGTCGGCGATCATGACGGGGGGCGCCTATGCCGCCTCGGCCGAAATGGCCGCCGAGCTTGGCGCTTTCCCCGGCCATAAGGCCAATGCCGCGCCAATGCTGCGCGTGATGCGAAACCACGCGCGCGCCGCCGAGGGCCATGCCGCCGGCTATGAAGCGCTGTCGGTGGCGCCGACGCCGCTCGATCATGCCTCGATCGAAAAGGCGGGCATCGCCTGGGCCGGCCTGTCGGAGGCGGCGCGCCGCGTCTGGCACGAGGCGCTGGCGGAGGGCGAAAAGCACGGCTATCGCAATGCGCAGGTCTCGGTTGTCGCGCCGACCGGCACGATCGGCCTCGTGATGGATTGCGACACGACCGGCATCGAGCCCGATTTCGCTTTGGTGAAGTTCAAGAAGCTGGCGGGCGGCGGCTATTTCAAAATCATCAACCGCGCCGCGCCCGAAGCTTTGCGCGCGCTCGGCTATCACGAATCGCATATCGCCGAGATCGAGGCTTACGCCGTCGGCCATGCCTCGCTCGGCCAGTCGCCGGGCATCAATCATGCGACTCTCCGCGCCAAGGGCTTTGACGCCGCCGCGCTCGCCAAGATCGATGGCGCGCTCGCCGCCGCTTTCGACATCCGCTTCATCTTCAACAAATGGACACTCGGCGCCGATTTCCTCACCGGCGCGCTGAAGATTCCGGCCGAGAAAATCGAGGAGCCGGGCTTCGACCTGCTCTCGCATATCGGTTTCTCTAAGCAGGAGATCGAGGCCGCCAATATTCATGTTTGCGGCGCGATGACGCTAGAAGGCGCGCCGCATCTGAGAAGCGAGCATTACGGCGTGTTCGATTGCGCCAATCCGTGCGGGCGCACGGGAAAACGCTATCTCTCGGTGGCGAGCCACATCCGCATGATGGCGGCCGCGCAGCCGTTCATTTCGGGCGCGATATCGAAGACCATCAACATGGCCAATGACGCGAGCGTCGAGGATTGCAAGGACGCCTATATGCTGTCCTGGCGCCTTGGCCTCAAAGCCAATGCGCTTTATCGCGACGGCTCGAAACTCTCGCAGCCGCTCAACTCTCAGCTCCTCGAAAACGACGACGAGGAGGAGATCGACGCGGTCGAGGCGATCGTCGCCGCCAATACGCCGGCCCGCGCCGCCGCCGTTGCCGAACGCATCGTCGAGCGAATCATCGAGCGCGTCGAGCGCCAGCGGGAGCGCGAGCGCCTGCCCAACCGGCGCAAAAGCTATATCCAGAAGGCGACGGTCGGCGGCCATAAGGTCTATCTGCACACCGGCGAATATGAGGACGGGCGCTTAGGCGAAATCTTCATCGACATGCACAAGGAAGGCGCCGCCTTCCGCTCGTTGATGAACAATTTCGCGATCGCGATTTCGCTGGGGCTGCAATACGGCGTGCCGCTGGAGGAATATGTCGAGGCCTTTACCTTCACGCGCTTCGAGCCGGCCGGCCTCGTGCAGGGCAATGACGCGATCAAGAACGCGACCTCGATCCTCGATTACGTGTTCCGGGAACTGGCCATCTCCTATCTCGGCCGCAACGATCTTGCCCATGTGCTGCCCGAGGATCTCGCGCATGACGCCTTGGGCGGCGGCGTCGACCAGGGCAAGGCGCCGGGCGGCTCAGAAGCGCCGCGCAGCTCCGTTGTGTCGAAAGGCCTCGTGCGCTCGAAGACGGATAAATTGATGCTGGTGCAAGGCGGGTCAGGCGGCGAAGGAATTGCCGTGCTGGGGCAGGGCGGGGCAGGGGCCTATGGCTATGCGACGCAGGGCGCGACCGCGCTGCGGGGCGATGTCGCGGGCTTTGTCGACGACGCGCCGGCGGGATTCGGCGGCGTGGGGTTTGCGGCGCCGCAGGCGGCCGAGCGGCCCGCGCAGAGCGAAGCGGTGGCGCGCGCGCAGGCGCGGATGAAAGGTTATGTCGGCGAGGCGTGCCCGGAATGCGGGAACTTTACGATGGTGCGCAACGGGACGTGTCTGAAGTGCGATACTTGCGGGGGGACGACGGGGTGTTCATAGCATCGCCTCGCTGTCCGTAAGCGATCCGCTCGAATGCAAGCGCGGTAGTCCCGCCTTCTGGCTCGCAAACTGGAGATGTTGAGCGACTTTGTCGCGGGCGTGGCGTCCGATGCGACACCCCCCGCAGCGACGGGCCGTGTGACAATGTCTCTTATGCGGTGACCCACGAAACTCTCGTCGTACCTTCGATAACTGATCAAAACGACGCGTATTCGTAGGCGCGTTCAGTTCATCGAGCGATCGGATGCGGTTGTAATAATTAAAATGACACTTAGCCTAGGCATGCAAAATGCTGCTCAGCGACAAATTGTTACTAGACGTATTTGAGAGTTATCTAAAAGTCTTTAAAGATGAGCCTGACCACGATCGTTACGCTGATTACGGTTAGGAGAATCTACCAGAGGCACTGAATAGTAGTTGGTTTGTCTACAGTCGAATGCTTCTTGAATTTTCGCGATCTCTCGCGAATATCGTGAACCAATTGGGTAACTATGCCCGGCGCTTGAAAAGCTGGGACAAGGTCTTGAGTGGGTTTGATGAAGACTTAAAACTTGAATTATTGTTTGAATTTGTTGAGCCTATTGCGACCGTATCGTTGGGTCTGCCCTATGCGATTCAATCTCGCTTCTTTTTTGTAACGGCCCATCTTTCACATCAGGCCAACAAGTCCAAGCTCGGGCGCGAATGGAAGGACGATCTTCCAGATGATAAGGATATTGGGCCAAAAATTGCCAAGAAATATGCCGAACGTTGGTCGCGTTTTGCAACTCTTGAGGCGTCAGCAGGCGCCATATTTTCGGAACAGCATCGGCGTAACACCGATGAATTTCGTCATAAAAGCACTCACAGAGTGCCGACGTAAGTTGTGTTAGGGCACGCGGGTCTTGTGAGGCGTGGCAGGGATGTAAAGGGACATGGTGTAAAATACGAATTTGGTGACCGCACACCTATTAACTGAAGTGGATCCCGGATTTAGGACCACCGGTTAAGGTGTGAAGCGTCCTGCTCTGTCGCAGCGATGGAGCGAGTAATGACGAAGTCACGCAAGAAGTTTGATGCGGCGTTCAAGGCGAAG
>Ga0182024_10003550_pt1 | contig 37016 bp, 31 predicted proteins | sample P32metaG_FD_120480 | JGI IMG/M metagenome (GOLD analysis project Ga0182024, IMG submission 120480) | Permafrost microbial communities from Stordalen Mire, Sweden - P3-2 metaG (Illumina Assembly) | ecosystem: Environmental > Terrestrial > Soil > Wetlands > Permafrost | place: Sweden: Stordalen...
CCTCTTCGCGGTCGTGCGCGATTACGACTCCTTTGCCGGCGGCGAGGCCGTCGGCCTTCACGACGACAGGAAAAGTGAATTGCGTGAGGGCCGCGATGGCTTCCGCGGCTGCCGCGGCCTGAAAGAATCGCGCGGTCGGGATGCTCAGGCGCTGCATCACGTTTTTCGCGTGGATCTTGCTCGATTCGATACGCGCCATTTCCTGTGTGGGTCCGACAATCGGGAGACCACGCGAGCGAAATGTATCGACGATGCCCGCTGCGAGCGGCGCTTCGGGGCCGACAACCGTGAGGTCTGGATGGAGATGCCCGGCGACGTCGGGATAGCTGGTGGCTGGAATAATTTCCCCCACGTGAGCGATTCCAGGGTTCCCGGGCGCGGCGAAAATGGTGTTGCCCTCGTGGGCGAGCCGCCAGGCGAGAGCATGCTCGCGGCCGCCGCCGCCGATGATCAGAATCTTCACGATGGAAATGTCAGTTTAGACCAGTTTCGGAGATATCAGAAAATGTCTAAGAAGGACCAATCCAGTGAGGCGCTGCTACGAGCCGGGCGAAACTGGTGTAAGCAAAACCAAGAAATGGTTTAGCGCGGCGCCGGGGGGCCGCACGATACAATAGGGATCAAATGGCTGGTCGTTATGAAGTGATCGTGATCGGTGCCGGGCATGCCGGGTGCGAGGCAGCGCGGGCTTGCGCGCGGCTGGGCCTGAAAACGGCGATGGTCACGATGAATCTTGACCTGATCGCGCAAATGTCGTGCAATCCGGCCGTCGGGGGAATCGCGAAGGGCCACCTGGTGCGCGAGATTGACGCACTGGGCGGGGTAATGGGGGAGATCACGGACGCAGTCGGTATCCAATTCCGGTTGTTGAATACGAGCCGAGGGCCGGCGGTGTGGTCGCCACGGGCGCAGTGTGATAAGAAGCAGTATCGCGTCCGGATGCGCGAAATACTAGAAAAAGAGCCGAATCTCCGGATCCTTCAGGCCGAAGTAGCACATTTGCTGATTTCAGAATCGCAGCCGCGGCGCGTGCTGGGTGTCGCACTGCGTGATGGGCGCTCGATCGAAGGCGACGCGGTCGTAGTCACCACCGGCACATTTCTGAACGGGCTGGCGCATGTGGGAGAAGAGAAATATAGCTGTGGGCGGAGCGGCGAGGCGCCGTCAAATCTGCTCGGCGATCAGCTTCGCACGTTGGGTTTGCAGTGGCAGCGGCTCAAGACCGGCACGCCCCCAAGGTTGGATGGCCGCACCATAGATTGGTCACGGTTCGAGCCTCAGTATGGCGACGACGAGCCCACTCCGTTTTCGTTCATGACGCCGCGGATCGATCGGCCGCAGGTACCGTGCTACATCGCCTATACCAACGCCAAAACGCATCAAATTCTCGATGAAAGCATCGCACGATCGCCGCTGTACAGCGGTCAGATTGAGGGGATTGGACCACGATATTGCCCTTCGATCGAGGACAAGATCGTCAAATTTCCGGACAAGGCCCGGCACCAGATTTTTCTGGAACCGGAAGGATTGGATACCTACGAAGTGTATGTGAACGGGATGTCTACGAGTATGCCGATCGATGTCCAGGCACGAATGGTCGCGTCTGTCGACGGTCTTGAAAACGCTGAGATGATAAGACCGGGATACGCGATCGAATATGACGCGGTGGACCCGCGGGAACTGTCCAGTGCTTTGGAGGTTCGATCTATTCGGGGACTGTTTTTGGCGGGTCAGATCAACGGCACTTCGGGATACGAGGAAGCGGCGTGCCAGGGTCTGGTTGCAGGTTTAAGCGCTGCGTGCCGCGTTGGCGGTTCGGCCCCTTTGATCATTGGGCGTACCGAAGGGTACATTGGAATCCTGGTTGAGGACTTGATCACCAAGGGCGCGGATGAGCCATATCGAATGTTCACGTCCCGTGCCGAGTTCCGGCTACGGTTGAGAATCGACAACGCGGACGAGAGGCTGACACCGATTGGGCGCGGCTTGGGGCTGGTGTCGGAGGATCGATGGAGCTTGTACCAGCGAAAACAGCGCCAAAAGTCCAAATTGCTGGAATGGTTGAATTCAACCCGGGTGTCGCCGGAAAAGATGAGTGGCGCGGAGTGGGGAGGTTCAGACCGCCCGATTTTGGCGGATTGGCTGCGACGGCCGGAGGCGCGGATTGCCGGGATCGGCGGGTGGATTCGCGCGGTAATCGGGGACGAGCCGCTGCATGGTTTGCTGGAGACGATTGAGACGGAGATCAAGTACTCGGGCTACATCGCGCAACAGCAGCGACAAGTCGATCGATTGCGAGACGTTGACCGTCGGCAGATTCCGAACGCATTCTGCTATAGCGACATCCCGGGGCTCTCACGCGAGGTTCGGGAGAAATTGGAGCGGGTTCGGCCGGATACTTTGGGTCGGGCTTGTGCGATACCGGGCGTTACGCCCGCTGCGGTCTCGGTTTTGGAAGTGTATCTTCGGCTAAGTCGTTGAATGCGGATGGTTTAACGTGTGCTTTCGTGAGTTGTTGGCTGCCGAGTTTTCCCGTGTCGGTGCGCTTTCAGAAGTTCAACTGGATGCATTGGAGCGGCACTTTTCACAGCTAGTACGATGGAATCATCGCATGAATCTTACAAGGATTGAGGACGTCGTGGATGCGGTGCGGCTACATTACTGCGAGTCGTTATTCTTGGCAAGGGCGCTGCCCAGTGGGAAATTGCGGATCGTGGACGTCGGAAGTGGAGCGGGCTTTCCGGGCTTTCCGGTAGCGGTCTTTTGCCCGGAGTTTCAAGTCGACCTAGTGGAGTCGAATCATCGCAGGGCGGTGTTTCTGAGAGATGCTTGCCACGGGATCGGTAATATCCGGGTGATTGCTGAGCGTTCGCAGGACTTGGATGGCCACTACGATTGGATAATCTCCCGAGCTGTACGTCCAACTGAGGTACTCAATTTGAAGCTGGCGCCTAAGGCTGCGATTCTTATGAGTTCCCGTCAGCTGGAATTGGGTGCGATCGAAGTGCTAACCACTCCTTGGCGTCCGGACCACATCGTGGCGATGTTCCACGTGAAACTCGACTAGATTCGTCGCGCCTCAAAAAAGCATGTGATAAAATTTCAGATGCCATGGCCAAAGTAATCGCCGTCGCCAATCAGAAGGGCGGAGTCGGGAAAACGACCACCGCCATCAACCTCTCCGCATCGCTCGCCGCCAACGATCTGAGAGTCCTCCTCGTCGACTCGGACCCCCAAGGCAACTGCACCAGCGGACTGGGGATTAGCAAAAGTCCGGAGAATTTGACCCTCTATAACGCACTGCTTGATGACGTGCCTCTCGACAAAATCATCGTCAAGACCACCTGCGACGGTCTCCATATTGTGACGGCTGACACCAACCTCGTCGCCGCGAATATTGAAATGGTCGATCTTGAGGATCGCGAATATCGCATGCGCCGAGCATTTGCTCCAGTGCTGGGCAGTTATGATTACGTACTGGTTGATTGCCCTCCCGCTCTTGACCTGCTTACGCTGAACGCCCTCGTAGCAGCCGACTCCGTGTTGATCCCGATTCAGTGCGAATTCTTTGCGCTCGAAGGCATCTCGCAACTCATGGACACCATCGATAGGATCCGCGAATCCTTCTCGCACCCCTTGAAAATCGAGGGCATCCTCCTTACCATGTTCGACGACCGCACCAATCTGGCTCGCCAGGTCGCGGACGACCTAAAGGACTTTTTCAGCGACGAAGTGCTCTCTACCGTAATCCCCCGAAGCATCCGCTTGGCGGAAGCTCCCAGCTATGGAAAACCGATTCTGTTCTACGATCCGCGATCGCGGGGTGCCGAAAGCTATATCAAGTTGGCCAAGGAGATTCTCGAGAATGAACAGCGGAACCGACAAGCAACGCAAAGCGCTAGGTAAAGGCCTTTCGGCGCTATTACCCGTCCGACCGCCAACCCCCGTCCGGTCAGCACCCCCAGCCCAATCCGATTTGGATTCCTATACTCCCCCCCATCCAACTGCGGCTTCAACTCTTCCCATCGACACCGTCCAGCCAAATCCGATGCAGCCACGGACCGCTTTTCATTCCGACCGGCTTGAGGAGTTAGCAGCTTCCATCCGAGCCAACGGAATCATCCAGCCCGTCATTGTACGACGTCACGGCCAAGCGTATCAAATCGTTGCGGGCGAGCGCCGCTGGCGCGCGGCCAAGCTAGCGGGACTGGCCGAGGTCCCGGTCATCGTGCAGGACATCGCGGATCGCAGCATGCTGGAGTTAGCCTTGGTAGAGAATATCCAGCGAGAGGATCTCAACCCCATCGAAACCGCGCACGCCTATGATCGACTGAACCGCGAGCTCGGGCTCTCTCATGAAGAAATCGCCCGAAGAACCGGCAAGGATCGCACCTCGGTAGTGAACGTGATTCGACTGCTTAAACTCCCTAAGGAGGTACAAGGGCTGGTTGCGTCTCAAAGGCTCGCCATGGGCCATGCACGCGCGATTCTTGGCTTGCCCACACCCGCGCAACAGATCGAAATTGCCGAAAAAGCGTCGGCGCAAGGCATGTCCGTTCGCCAGGTGGAAGCTCTCGTTCAGCAGATCCTGCAGGAATCGGCGCCCCGTGGCTCTTCGCCCGCGTCGTCCCGGACCGAACCACACACGGACCCGAACCTCAAATCCGCTGTGGATCAGCTCGAGCGTGCTCTGGGCACCCGGGTCAAGATCGTTGAGCTGACGGATCAACGCGGGCGAATCGAAATCGAGTATTATTCGCAGACGGAACTCGACCGGCTATTCCAGCATATCTGCGGGTCGCAGTAGCCGGCGTGCGGGCCGGAAGAATGGTGCCGGCGGCAGGAGTCGAACCTGCGACCTACGGATTATGAGACCGTCGCTCTAACCACCTGAGCTACACCGGCGCAGTTACCAGCCTATGAAGCCGTCGCGGCCTTGTCAAGTAATCATGATAACAGGGTGTTAATATATTATTATTTCCGCGAGCGTCCGTATGCAGCCGCGGATCGTTAGTCTACAATTTCAATAGTGTCCGTTCCCGCCGTCGAATTCTCGCTGGTCTCCAAGAGCTATTCGATCTACGCCGCGCCCTCCGACCGCCTCAAAGAGCTCGCAACGTTCAACCGCCGCCTCCTCCACACCGACTACTGGGCGCTTCGCGATATCACTTTCGAAGTGCCGCGCGGCGAGACCTTTTGCATCGTCGGCGAAAACGGATCTGGAAAGAGCACGTTGCTACAGATCTGCGCCCGCATCCTCGAGCCGAGCAGCGGAGCCGCCATCGTAAACGGGCGCGTGGCCGCGCTTCTTGAACTCGGCTCGGGCTTCAATCCCGAGTTTTCGGGGCGCGACAACGTGCACCTGAATGGCGCGATCCTCGGTCTTTCAAGCAAAGAAATGAACCGCCGATTTCCCGAAATCGAGGCCTTCGCCGAAATCGGCTCATTCATCGATCAGCCCGTCAAAACCTATTCGACAGGCATGATCGTCCGGCTTGCCTTTGCGGTCGCGATTCATCTGGATCCCGAAGTCCTTCTCGTAGATGAGGCTCTCTCGGTCGGCGACATTTACTTCAGGCAGCGCTGCATGCGCAAGGTGCACGAATTGCGCGCGCGCGGCACTACGATTCTCTTCGTATCTCATTCGACCGGCGACATCAAGGCTTTGGGCGACCGCGCGATGTGGCTCGAACATGGCCGCATCATGACCCTCGGCCGCACCGACCTCGTAGTATCGAAATATCTTGCCGCCATGGCGATGAAGGACGCCCAATACCTTGCCCGCGAACGGACCGTGCACGACGGCGAGCCCAACCCGCCCCCGCCCGAAGTGGTCCGGGAGATTCCCAACATCGACCACCGCTTTGGCGATCGGCGCGCTGAAATTCTCGGAATCGCGATCTATGACGATTATAGTAGCAAGGCCGGCGTGCTTCGCCCGAATTCCTCGATTGCCGTGCGAATCAGCATCCAGGCGAAAGCGAATCTTGACCGCCCGATCGTCGGCTTCATGTTTCGAAACAATCTCGGCGTCGATTTCGCCGGAACGAATACCGCCCGCGAGGGCTCGCATCTTCCGGCGATGGCCGCGGGGGAAATCTGTACGGTTGACTTTCATGTTGAGCTCCCCGACCTCTACCCATCGGTGTTCTCCTTCTCGCCCGCGGTTGCCGATGGCACGCTCGATCGTTACGCCATGTGCGACTGGATCGACAACGCCGTGGTCCTGCCGATGGAGCCGGGTCCTCAGCCCATCTACGGTCAATTTCACTTTCCCTGCCGCGTGGAGGTCAATTCGAAAATCGGCGTGGGAGAAACCGCGCTGTGAGCGAATTCACGGGCGAGCGGGTCATTCCGCGCGAGGTCAATGACGACCTGTGGGCGGAGCATTTTGCTCGCTATGCCTTCGCCCGCACGTTCGCCCCTCAGAAACGCGCACTCGATATCGGGTGCGGCGCAGGTTACGGCGTCGCCGAACTGGCATTGGCCGCCCGCCAAGCCGTGGGGATCGACCTCGCTTGTGAAGCAATCGCCTACGCCCAAGCTCACTATCGCAAATCGACCAATGCCGCCTTTATCCAGGCCTCAGCCACCGCTCTCCCGTTTGCGAACGAATCCTTTGATCTCATCACTGCCTTCGAAGTGATCGAGCATCTTATCGATTGGCGCGGTCTTCTCGAGGAAGCCAAGCGTGTGCTGAGCGCAACCGGCCTGCTCCTCATCTCCACGCCGAACAAACACTACTATGCCGAATCACGCGCCGAACACGGACCAAACCCGTTTCACGTTCACGAGTTCGACTTCGCCGAATTCCAGGCAGCGCTCCGCGAATTTTTTCCGCACACGAGCGTACTCCTTCAAAATTGGTCGGCGTCGATTGTCTTCTCGCCCGCAGATCACGCTCTTGCTTCAATTGATGCGCGCGTCGATGCCGCGCCCGCCGAACCTCGTGACGCCCACTTTTTCCTCGGGATGTGTTCCCTTCAACCCCGGCCGGAACCGGGAAGTTTTCTCTACCTGCCCCGCGCTGCGAATGTCCTCCGCGAACGCGAGCACCACATTCGACTGCTCCAGCGCGATCTCGAAGCCATGACCGCGGAGCGCAACACGCTGATCGACCTCCACGACCAGCAAACCCGCGAGCTTGAAGAACGCAACCACTGGGCGCTTCAGCTCGAACACGATTGGAAGGCCACGCTCGACCGCGTCGCGCAGCTTCAAGACGAACTCGAAGCCGAACAGGCTCGCGGCGCCGAAGTCGCTGCCGCCTATGCGCATAAAGTAGCCGACCTCGAAGATGAAAATCGCCAGAAGACCGAGTGGGCCCTCGAAACCGAGCGCCATCTTTCCGCGGACCTCGCCGTCAGTCGCAATGAACTCGCCAGAGCCGTTCGATTGCTCGATGCCGCTGAGGCCACCGTGGTCGAACGCACCCTCTGGGCGCAGCGCGTGCAGGCGAGCCTCGATACGCTCGAAGCGCAACTCCGCATGATCCGTCAATCGCGATGGGTCCGCCTCGGGCGCGCCGTCAGACTCGGTCCCCGGGTGGAAGGTTAATGCAAGGATTGCCTGGCGCCGCGTTCTTCAAGACTCTTTGGCGCATCCTCAAAGGACTACCACTGGCGCTGATATCGCCCCTGGTGCTCGCGATCGCCGCACTTTTCCTACTTCTCTGCGACCTCATCTGTTGGATTCGTCCTCGCAAGCCGCTGCCGCCCTCCACCAGACCAGACACACGCTCGGCGAGCATCGTCATTCCCAACTGGAACGGCCGCGAGCTTCTCGCAAAATACCTCCCGTCCGTGATCGCGGCGGCCGCGCAATGCCCTGGAAGCGAAGTGATCGTGGTCGACAACGGATCTTCCGATGGCAGCACTCAATTCGTTCTCGCGAACTATCCCCAGGCTCGCGTCGTCGCGCTCGAAAAAAACCTTGGCTTCGGCGGAGGATCGAACGTGGGCTTCCAGCATGCCCGGCGCGACATTGTCGTCCTGCTCAATAGCGACATGCGCGTCGATCGCGATTTTCTTCGTCCTCTCCTTGAGGGTTTTACCGATGAAAATACCTTCGCGGTATCGTGCCAGATCTTCTTTTCCGATCCGGACAAGCCTCGCGAAGAGACCGGGCTTACCGAAGGATGGTGGCATCAGGGATCGCTGCGCGTGCGGCATCGCATCGATCCCGAATTGCGCGAACCGTATCCCTGTTTTTATGGCGGCGGCGGGTCCTGCGCGTTCGATCGCCGCAAATTCCAGGAGCTCGGCGGATTCGACGCGATGCTCGCGCCCTTTTATCTGGAAGACACCGACCTGGGCTTTCTCGCTTGGAAACGCGGTTGGAAGGTGATGTACCAACCCGCGAGCGTCGTCTTCCACGAACATCGCGCGACCATCGGACGGCGCTTCACCGGCGCCTATATTCAATCCATTCTCAAGAAAAATTTCGCCTTGTTTGCGTGGAAAAATATCCACGCTTGGCGCAGTCTCGCGGCCCATTTTTTCTTCGCGTGGGCTGGGTCGATGGTGAGCTGGCTCGCCGGCGATTCTCCGGAGCGCTCCAAGTTCTCCGGCCTCGCGCGTGCGTTCCTGCAACTGCCGCGCGCTCTCGCCTCACGAGCGCGAGCGCGGTCACTCGCCGTGATCAACGACGACGAAGCGTTTCGCAGACCCCTCGGAGGCCATTTCCGCGACGCGTTTCTGGTCCGCGACGCGCGGAAAATCGAGCGGTTAGATGTGCTGTTCGTATCGCCCTATCCAATCTGCCCTCCCGTGCATGGCGGCGCCGTGTTCATGTATCAGACCGTCCGCGAGCTTGCCCGCCTGTGCGACCTACACCTGATCGTCCTGCTAGATCATGAGCCTGAGCGTGCGGCGCACGCCGAGCTCGAACGCATCTGCGCGTCGGTTGAATACGTGGTGCGCATGCAAGGACGGCAGAAGGCCATCGGCTCCATTCTGCCTTTCGCGGTGCGCGAATTTTCGAATCCCGATCTGGCGTGGCTCATCCAGCGGCAAATATATCTGCGCCGCATCGACGTGCTCCAACTCGAGTACATGGTGATGGGACAGTACGCCGGCGGATTCCGCCGCATCCCGACCATCGTTTTCGAGCACGACGTTTACTTTCAATCGGTAGGCCGCCGCCTTCCTTTCATCCGCGGCGCTTTCGCCCGCATCAGCGCGCGATGGGAATATCTGCGCGCGCTGCGCTACGAGCTGCGCATGCTGCCGCGCGCCGATCGCATCCAGGTGTGCAGTGAGGACAACGCGGACTATCTCGCGTCCTTCCTGCCCGCGCTGCGCGGCCGCATCGACGCCGGATTTCGCGCGGGCATCGACACCTCGCTTTATGAGTTTCGCGAGACCGGACGCGAGCCGTTCACCATACTCTTTCTCGGCAGTTTCCGGCATCTGCCCAATCAGGAGGCGCTGCACTGGTTCGTCGATCATGTGTTGCCGAAGGTACGTGAGAAAGAGCCGCGCGCGCGGTTGATCGTGATCGGATCCGACCCTCCGCCGCGCCATTCCCTGCCCGATGCCGACGCGATCGAGCTTCGGGGTTTCGTCGAAGACGTGCGCGCGCCGCTCGCGCGCTACGCCCTGTTCGTTTGTCCCATCCTGAGCGGGTCGGGCGTGAGGGTCAAACTGCTCGAAGCCTTCGCCGCGGGAATTCCGGTAGTCTCGACGCGACTGGGGGCGGAAGGATTGGCATCGGAGGACGGCCACATCTGCGCGCTCGCGGACGATCCGGATTCTTTCGCGCTGCGCGTGGTCGAATTGCTCGACGATTCCGAACGCGCGGCGGCTATGGCGCGCCGCGCCCGCGCCGAGGTCGCCGAAACACGGGATATGCGCGCGATGACCGGGAGGCTGGTCGAGTGTTATCGCAACGAAGTGCGCCGGATGCGAAGCTGACTCTACTTGCTAACCTATTTGGCCTTCTTGTCCTTCTCGAATTTCTCCGCGATTCGTTCCGCGACGTGGTTCATTTCGTCCTGACTCGTATTTTTTGGCTTTACGTACACGCTCCACACGATTACGCGTGTCTTGCGATCGACCAAGAAGATGGTTCCCTTCCCATGAGACCCGGACGAAATTCGCGGCGTTGATGCCGTCAGATTATCCTTGTCATCGGTCTGGGGCTTCGGCCCGTAAAGCTCGTCGAGGCGATCCTCGAATCCCGCGCCGATGTGATCCGTGAATACCACGTCCGCCTTTTTCGGATCGGCGACCACCTGGATCATTCGCGCGCCGGTCAGCTTGATCGCCAGAAACTGGTCGAGACCGTTCGACATGGGCAGGATGTAGACGGTCTTGTACACAGCCAGGTCCTGCGAATGCGCGACCGCGCACCCGAGAATCCACGCGATCATCACCGGCGCCGGCAGTCGAATCCATTTCATAACCCCATCATATATTGCCCGGCACGTTATTCTGGTGAAGTTAATGGACGACCGGGCAATTCTCGAAAGCGAGCTGCGTTATCATGATCAGCTTTATTCCGGCTTCGCACAGTCGCATTTCGCTCGGCCGGCCGTTCGAGCGCTTCGCGCACACAGCGCGAGCCGTATCGTTGCCTTGACGGGTATCGGCCGCGAATCGCGGGTTTTAAGCGTCGGCTGCGGCATCGGCGATACGGAGCTTCTGCTCGCGCCCGGCGTCGCGGAAATTACCGGCGTCGATCTTTCCGGTGCCGGCGTGCGGCAGGCGCGCGCGGATGCCCAACGGCTCGGAATTGGAAACGCGCATTTCATCGAGGGCACGCTAACCGCGATCGACGGTCGTTTCGATGCTGTAATCGCCATCTTTTTTCTCCATCATCTGCCGGATCGCGCGCTGGCCGAATTTCCCGCCGATGTTAAAGAAAGATTGAAGCCAGATGGTGTGTTTTATTCGCTCGATCCCAGCACGCGGCGCCTTTCCGCCGCCGTCGGCCGCAAGCTTGTTCCGGGCCTGATGAAGAAATATCAGACCGAGCATGAACGCGAGCTCGACGCGCGGGCCACCGCGGATCTGTTCGAGCGGGCCGGATTCGATGTGCACCGCGAAATGTACGATTTCGGCTCGTCGCCGCTCGCCGGACTGTTCCCGGGGTGGCGCGCCGGCTATCGGCTTGCGCGGCGAATCGACGACCTGCTGCTCCGCGCGCCGCGGCTGCGCGAGCGCGGCAGCAATTTCGAGATCGTCGCCCGGCTTCCCTCGGTTGCCCCGCTCCCGCTTGCGAACAGGCCGAATGTATAAAGGTCAGAAGATCACCGTGATCATTCCGTGTCTCAACGAGGAGCAGGGACTCGAATCGGTGATGCGCCGCATGCCGGAATTCGTCGACGAAGTCATCGTGGTCGACAACGGCTCGACCGACCGGACCTCGGAAGTGGCCGCGAGCTTCGGCGCGCGCGTGATTCGCGAAAACGCCCGCGGCTACGGGCGCAGCTACAAAACCGGCTTCGGCTACGCCTCTGGCGACGTGATCGTCACGCTCGACGGCGATCACAGCTATCCACCGGACGCCATCTCGTATCTGCTCGAAGCGTTCCTGCATCTGGAGGTGGATTTCCTGAACGCCTCGCGATTCCCGGTACGCGATCGTCACGCCATGAGCTTCAAACATAAGCTTGGCAACCTGATTTTGTCGCTCGCGATGTCGGTCCTGTATTTCCGCTGGGTGCGCGATTCGCAATCCGGCATGTGGGTGCTCAGGCGATCGATTCTGGGGGAAATGAAGCTCGTCTCGGACGGCATGGCGTTCTCGGAAGAGATCAAAATCGAGGCGCTGAAGAGCGATCGCGTACGCTTCGCCGAGATTTCCATCCAGTACACCTCGCGCCTGGGCGAGATCAAGCTGAATCCCTGGCGCGACGGATTCTACAATCTGTGGTTTCTTTTGAAAAAGCGGTTTTCATGATGTCCGTCACGGCGGTGATCCCGCACTGGAACCGGCGTGAGCTCCTCCAATCGATGCTCGCGAGCATGCGCGATCAAACCCGGCCCTTTGATGAAGTGATCGTCGCCGACAACGGATCGACCGATGGCTCCGCCGAATTCGCGGAGCAGCAGGGCGCTTGCGTGCTGCGCCTGGGAAGCAACCTCGGGTTCGCCGCGGCGGTGAATCGCGGAATCGACGCCGCGCGATCGGAATGGGTCGCGATCCTCAATAACGATGTCACGCTCGACGCCGGGTGGCTCGCCGCACTCACTGGGGCCGCTGAACGCGAAGCGGCGGATTTCGCCACCGGAAAGATTCTGCGCGCGGATGATCCCTCGATCCTCGATGGAACCTTTGATGAAGTATCGCGCGGCGCCTGCGCCTGCCGCTGCGGAGCCGGCAAACCCGATTCTCCGATGTGGAACCAGCCGCGCAGGATTCGCATCGCTCCGATGACGGCCGCGCTCTACCGGCGCAGCCTGTTCCGCGAAATCGGTCCTCTGGATGAGCGTTTCGTGTCCTACATGGAAGATACCGATTTCGGGTTGCGGTGCGCGATCGCCGGCCGGGAGGGTATCTATGTTCCCTCGGCAATCGCGAAACATCGGGGCAGCGCCACCCTGGGGTCGTGGAGTTTTGACACGGTTCGCAACATCTCGCGAAATCAGGTGTTGCTCGCAGCCAAGCATTTCCAGGCACAACCGCGCTGGCCGATTTTGGTAGGCCAGTTGCTTTGGGGAGTCCTGGCATTCCGGCACGCGGGCGGAGTGGCTTATCTCGCCGGCAAACTATCCGGCTGGAGGGCCGCCGGAATGGTACACTGGCCCATTGCCGCGAATCCGGATGCAACCTCCAATGCGGATGCAATCAAGCTTCGCGCGATCCTTGAAGCCAGCGAAAAGGAGATCTTTGGACTCGGACAGCACAGCGGTTTCGACGCGTACTGGAGGATTTACTTCTGGCTGCTGCGGCGATCATCGTAACCCGGAATTCGGAGGAAGTCGTCGGGCGATGTCTCGATGCGCTGGCTAGGATGGCTCCGCAGATCACACGCATCGTTGTGGACAACGCATCGACGGACCACACACTTGAGCGCCTGCGCGCACACACGGGCGTGCGTATCCTCGCCAATTCCGAAAATCGCGGATTCGCCGCTGCTGTGAATCAAGGCATCGCGACCGCCGTGAATCAAGGGGTCGACGCGGACTTCATCCTCCTGCTGAATCCTGACGTGACTATCCTCACCTCGGTTGACAGTCTTATCGAAGCCAGCCGCATCTATGGACTTTCGGCTGGAAAGCTGGTGGATCAGGACGGATGTGCGCAGGCCGGATTCACCATCCGCCGTTTTCCCACGCCCGCGTCGTTGATTTTCGAACTGCTTGGCCTGAACCGGCTGTGGCCCTCGAATCCGGTTAACCGGCGCTATCGCTGTCTCGATCAGGACCTCGATCAGCCCGCCGATGTCGAACAGCCCGCCGGCGCCTTCCTGATGTTCCGGCGGGCCATCTGGAGCGAACTCGAGGGCCTGGATGAGCGGTTTCATCCGATCTGGTTTGAAGACGTCGATCTCTGCCGCCGCGCAGTCAGCGCGGGCCATCATATTCAATACGTTCCTGAAGTTGCCGCGGCTCATGCCGGTGGCCATTCGGTCGCGCAGGTACCAGCCGGACGACGCGCCGTGTACTGGTGTGCTAGCCTTCTAAGGTATGCTTCTAAGCACTTCCGTGAGGCAGGCTATAGGGGAGTCTGCGCCGCGGTCGTCATCAGTTCCCTCCCGCGGATGTTCGCGGGCATGATTCAGGAGCGGAGTATCGCTCCTATTGCCGCATATAGTTCGATTGTCCGATTTGCAAGCCTGTGCCTTGTGTCGTCCAAGAGGCGCGGGGAGAAGGAAATCCAAGTTCATAAGCACTCGAATGGCCTATAACGACCTTGTCTCCGTCACCATTGTGACCTATAACAGCGGCCGATTCATCAAGCGATGCCTCGAATCGGTGCTGGAACAAAAGTATCCGAATCTGGAGGTGATTGTCGTCGACAATGCCTCGACCGACGGGACCGTGGACATCCTCGAGCAGTTCGAGGATCGCTGCACCATCCATTACAACGACGAAAACATCGGCTTCGCCGCGGCGCAGAACCAGGCCATCGGGATCTCCGGGGGCGAATGGGTGTTGACGCTCAATCCCGACGTGCTGCTGCTCAAGAACTTCATCCAGGCGCTCACCGACGCAGGCAATATGGACCCGAAGGTCGGGACCGTGTGCGGGAAGCTGCTCACCATTCGCGCGAGCTTCGATCTGCCCGAGAAACAACTGGTGGATTCGACCGGGATCTATTTCACGCCGATGCTCCGCCATCTCGACCGCGGAAGCCAGGAAGTGGACAACGGCCACTACCTCAACTTCGAATACGTTTTCGGCGCGACCGCGGCAGCGGCTCTCTACCGGCGTCAGATGATCGAGGACATCCTGGTCTTCGGCGAATTTTTCGATCCGGATTTTTTCGTGTATCGCGAAGACGCCGACGTCGCCTGGCGCGCGCAGTTGATGGGATGGCGCTGCATGTACACGCCGCTTGCGCGCGGCTATCACGTCCGAAATGTTCTGCCCGGCAACCGCCGCGCCCTTCCGCCGGGGATCAACATGCATTCGGTGAAGAACCGCTTCCTGATGCGGATCAAGAACATGACGCCGGATCTCTATCGGCGCAACTGGGCGTCGATCACGGTGCGCGATCTCGTCGTTTTCGGCGCGTGTCTGGTGCGCGAGCACAGCTCGCTCAAGGCGTTCTGGTATCTGGCGCGGAATTGGCGGCGCGTGCTCGCCAAGCGTGCCGATATTATGAATCGCCGCCGCGCCAAGGATGACTACATCGCCAGTTGGTTCGCCTATGAGCCGGTGAGCCGCCCAGCGCCAAAGCCCACGGCACGCACGCTGGCCAAGGCTCGCGCCGCGCGCGGATAGCCCGCCCGCAGTGCGATTCGCGATCCTCGGCACGCGCGGGATTCCGGCGCGTTATGGAGGATTTGAAACCCTCGCCGAAGAGCTCTCGACGCGGCTGGCCGCCCGCGGGCATGAGATCACCGTCTACTGCCGCGAGCGTCCGGCCGAACCGGTGTATCGCGGCGTGCATCTCAAGTACCTGCCCACCATTCGCCGCAAATATTTCGACACGGTCGCGCATACCTGGCTCTCGACGCTTCACCTCGTCGTGCATCGCCAGGATGCCGTGCTCTATTGCAACGCCGCCAATGCGATTTTCACGTGGATGCCTCGCATATTCCAAATACCGGTCGCGCTGAATGTCGATGGGCTCGAAAGAAATCGGAAGAAGTGGAACGCGCTTGCCAAAACCTGGTATCGCGTCTCGGAGCGTCTGGCAACCTGGATGCCGAACGTCATCGTGACCGATGCCGCGAGCATTGCCGCGTATTATCGCGAACGCTACCACCGCGACTCGCAAATGATCCCCTACGGCGCCGAGACCGCGCCGATCGAAACCACCGAAGTACTCCTGAAACTCGGTCTCGCGCCGCACGAATATTTTTTGTACGTCAGCCGCATGGAGCCCGAGAACAACGCGCTCCTGGTGCGCGAAGCGTTCGAGCGCGTCGAGACCCCGATGAAGCTCGCACTTATCGGCGACGCACCGTATGCCGCCGATTACATCGCCCGCGTGCGCGCGACGCGCGATCCGCGCGTCCTTATCCCCGGTGCAATTTACGGGCAAGGCTATCGCGAGCTCGGCTCGCACTGCTTCGCCTATATTCATGCGACCGAGGTTGGCGGCACGCATCCCGCGCTCATCGAAGCGATGGGCCGCGGCGCGCTGACCCTCTATCTCGACACGCCCGAGAATGCCGAGGTCGCCGGCGGAGCGGGAATCCCGTTCCAAACGGGCAATCTTGCGAGCGTGATCGAAGGCGTCCTGCGCATGACCGGCGCCCAACGCGATCACTGGCGCGCGCGCGCGCGGGAGCGCGTAATCTCGCGCTACAGTTGGGATGCGGTGACCAGCGCGTATGAAAAATTGCTGACGACCCTCGCCTCGGGAAAACATCGCGATGCGTAGCTGGGTAGAGGTTTCGCGATCGCGCATTCGCGAAAATTTCCGCGCCGTCCGCGCACTGGTCGGCAAAGCGGCCGAGATCATGCCGGTCGTAAAGGCCGATGCGTATCGTCACGGCGCTATCGAGGTTTCACGCGTCCTTGAAAGCGAAGGCGCCGGCTGGTTGGCCGTCTCGAATGTCGACGAAGGCATCGCGCTGCGCAACGCCGGAATCGCCGCGCGCATTCTGGTCATGGCGGATTTTCTTCCCGAAGAGCGCGCCGCCCTCGAGCAGTTCCGGCTCACTCCGGTGATCCACTCGCTCGACGACGTCGTTCACGCGCGCGTTCCCTATCATCTGAAGATCGACAGCGGCATGGGGCGATTAGGCACGCGCGCCGAGCCTCACGAAATCGTGCGGCGCGTGGCCGCTTCCACCGCGCCGCTCGAAGGATTGATGACGCATTTCGCTTCGTCGGCGAATTATCAGAGCACCCAGACCGACGAGCAGATCGCACGTTTCGAGCAGGTCGTCAGCGCGTGTCGTGAATCAGGAATCGCACCGCGCTACGTTCATCTTTCAGGCAGCATTCCCATCGCCTACCGTCGCGTCGAAGCCTGGGGCAATCTGGTTCGCCCCGGTTATTCGATTTACGGATACGTTTCGCCCGCCCTTGGAGCGGCGCCCGCGCCCGGGTTGCACGTCGCGCCGGCGCTCACCTGGAAAGCCGCCGTGCTCGCCGTGAAAGAGGTTGAGGCGGGTGCGCTCGTCGGATACGGCGGCATGTATCGCGCGTCCAAGCCTTCGCGCCTCGCGATCCTCGCCGCCGGATATGCCGATGGAATTCCGCATCGCCTCTCGAATCGTGGAAAGGTGATCGCGCACGGCAAACTGGTTCCCGTCATCGGCGCGGTCTCGATGGATATGACCACCATCGATGCCACCGCGTGCCCGGATCTTCGCGCCGGCGATGCCGTGACGCTCATCGGGTCGGAAGGCTCGGTTACGATCGACGCGCAACAGATCGCGCGCTGGGCGGGTACGATTTCATACAGCGTGCTATGCGGCATCCACGCGCGCGTCAAGCGAGTGTATGTGGACTAGTTGTAGAAATACGCGTCCTGAAAGGGATTGAATTGGAAGTATGGATTCGGACTCACGCCAAATTGTCCGGTGCCCTGCGCGGAACGTAAGAAGTCTCGATACCGAAAGTCACTTGAACTCAGTAGGGAGATGCTTCCAGTCATGGAGTCGCTCAGCCGCAGACGATTAAGGATTTCGTGCAAACGATGATATCCCTCTAGCGGTCCGATTTGGCCCACTGTTGTCGAACCTATCACCAGCCGCCAGAAACCGCCAGGAATTCGATACCAAAACGCGCCTTCGATCTCAAATCCGGAGTTCCGAAGCTCATCGAGAATCTTCTTGCCCGCATCGATCTTTTCGTCTACCAATACTTGGATATACATCTCAGAACTCCGTGATTTTCATCGGCTATCGCTTGGAGCAATGCCTCCGCCCCGATCTTGGCTTCGTCGAGTAACTCGTAGCGGCGGGTCTCCTCCCAATCTTTAACGATATCCCAGTACTCCTTGAGCTTAGCGTCTCGGTTGCTCTCGGTATCGAAACTCCTCCCGAACTCCGACGCCTTCAACAACGTCTCGAGATCATGCGTGTATAGATTCTGCGCGTTCCTTGGCGGAAAATCATACTCTTTCGTCTGCTTCGCGATGCACGCCTTCAGGGCGCACTCCACCACGTATCCAGCCAAATAGTAAGCAGCATCGAAGCGACCAGCCTTGAGCAAGGCCTTCGCATCCTCCAGCCGGGTTTCCGCCAGCTTTTGGAAGTCCTCGCGATTCATTCCCTGCTACACGTCGAGATTCCGCACATCCAGCGCGTTATCTTCAATGAACTTCCGCCGATTCTCCACGTCCTCGCCCATCAACGTCGTGAAGATCTCATCGGCCTTCGACACATCCTCGGCGGACACTTTGAGCAGCGTGCGAGTCTCGATGTTCATCGTGGTTTCCCAAAGCTGATCCGCGTTCATTTCGCCCAGCCCCTTGTAACGCTGCACGCTCACTTCGCGCGTACCCTCGTTCTTCACGTGGTCGAGCAGATCCCGCCAGTTCGCAAGCGTCTCGCGGCGATTCTCGCGCACCACCGCGAACGGAGGCTGGTTGAACTTCGCCACCTGCTTGGCGATCGACCGCAGCCGCCGGTACTCGGGCTGGCTCGCCAGCTCCAGATTGATGGACCGTTCGGCATTGGTTGCGTCCTTGAACGTCACCATCCAGGCCGAATGCTCCTCTTCGTGCTTCAGCTCGGTTTCCATCTTCATCGCCTTCAGCGCATCGTAGACCGGCTCCAGATTTTTCTTCTCGCTGAAATCCGCCTTGGTGTCGAGCGCCAGGTCTGTGCGCGCCAGCACCTCTACCGCGCGGCCGTCGCGTAAGCGGCGCTCCAGGCGCCGCCAGGCCACCTGGAAATCGTCGAGCTGCATCAGGAAATTGCGCATCTCCGTGCCTTCGAGCACGGTCTTGTCGTGAAGCTCCAGCTTCAGGTTCTCGGTCGCGCGCCGCAGGATCTCCCGCGTGAATTCCTTGTCGTCCTTGATGTACTTTTCCGACTTGCCCTTCTTAATGCGATAGAGCGGCGGCTGCGCCACGAAAATGTGGCCGCGCTTGATCAGATCCTGCATCTGCCTGAAGAAAAACGTGAGCAGCAGCGTGCGAATGTGGCTGCCGTCCACGTCCGCGTCGGTCATGATGATGATCTTGTTGTAGCGCAGCCGCGCCGGATCGAAATCGTCTTTGATTCCGGTGCCGATGGCGGTGATCATCGCGCGAATTTCCTCGTGGCCGATCATCTTGTCATAGCGGGCTTTCTCGACATTGAGAATTTTTCCGCGCAGCGGCAGGATCGCCTGATACCGCCGGTCCCGCCCGCCCTTCGCCGTCCCGCCGGCCGATTCGCCCTCCACCAGGAACAGCTCGCAGCGCTCCGGATCCTTCTCCTGGCAATCCGCCAGCTTTCCGGGAAGGCCGCCCGAATCGAGCGCGCCCTTGCGCCGCGTCAGATCCCGTGCCTTGCGTGCGGCTTCGCGAGCGCGCGACGCATCGATCGCCTTTGAGACGATCTTCTTCATCACGCTCGGATTCTTATCGAAATACTCGCCGAGTTTCTCGTTGATGAACTGCACCACGTAGCCGCCGATATCCGAGTTCAGCTTGCCCTTGGTCTGCCCTTCAAACTGCGGCTGCGGCAGCTTCACGCTGATCACCGCGCTCAGCCCTTCGCGCACGTCGTCACCGGTCAGATTCTCCTTCACGTCTTTGAACAAACCCGCCGATTGCCCCGCGGCGTTGATCGTTCGCGTCAGAGCGCTGCGAAACGCCGTCAGGTGGGATCCTCCGTCGACGGTGTTGATGTTGTTGGCGAAGCTGAACACCAGTTCGCTATAGGAATCGTTGTATTGGAGCGCGACTTCCATGCTCAGCGTGCCGCCGTTGGCCATCTCGCGCTCGCCTTCGAAGTAGATCGGCTTCTCGTGCAGAACCACCTTCGATCGATTCAGGTGCTTGATGAACTCGGCGATGCCTCCGCTGAAGTGGAACGCCTCGCCGCGCGCCGGATCTTCGCGCTCGTCGCTCAGCGTGATGGTCAGGCCCTTATTCAGAAACGCCAGCTCACGCAATCGGTTCGCCAACGTATCGAAGTTGAACTTCGGCGCGACCATGATGGTCTGGTCCGGCTTGAAGGTGACCTTGGTCCCGGTTTTTCGACCGGCCTTTCCGGTTTGCGTGAGAGGCCCTTTCGGTATTCCGCGCGCGTAATCCTGCTCCCACGTCACCGATGCGGTTTCGCCCTTCCGCGGACGCCAGATTTCCAGATGCAGCGCTTCCGAAAGCGCGTTGACGCAGCTTACGCCTACGCCATGCAGTCCGCCCGAAACTTTGTACGAGTTCGAATCGAACTTGCCGCCGGCGTGCAGCTTGGTCATCACCACCTGCGCCGCCGAAACGCCTTCCTCTTCGTGCAGATCGACCGGAATGCCGCGGCCATTGTCGATCACCGTGACCGAATCGTCTTCGTGAATGATGACGCTGATCTCGGTGCAATATCCCGCGAGCGCTTCGTCCACCGAGTTATCGACCACCTCGTAAACCAGGTGATGAAGGCCCGACTCTCCGGTCGACCCGATATACATCGCCGGGCGCAGGCGCACGGCTTCCAGACCCTCTAGCACTTTTATACTGGTTGAATCGTAAACCGGCGGATTCATCGGCTCTTTCCCGATCGGTCCTGTGTCTTTACTGGACATGTTTCCTTGCCTTGCTGGACATGCTGCTTTCGCTGCCGCCGACTAAATCCTCATCGGCATGATCACGTATCGATAAATCTCCGGCTTTTCGCCACCGGGGCGAAGCTCCCCGGCGCTCTGCGGATCCTTGAACAGGAATGAAATCTGTGGTCCATCCACCGCGCGCAGAAAATCGAGCAGGTACTGCGCGTTGAATCCGATCTCGACCGCCGCGCCTTCAAACGTCGCCGGCAGGCTCTCTTCGCTCTCGCCGGTCTCTGAGACCGACGAATGAATCTTGATCTCGCCGGGCCCCACGCGCACCCGAATCGACCGCGTCCGCTCATCCGAGAACTGCGCCACGCGTTCGATCGCGCCGCGAAACTCTTCGCGCTCAAGGACGATCTCGCTCGGCTGCTCTTTCGGCAGCACGCGCAGGTAGTCCGGAAAATTGCCGGTCAGCTTGCGGCTGAGCAGCAGACGATCGCCCAACTGGAAGAACAGATGATTGTCGTCGCCCGAAAACTTCACAATCGCCGCCGGATCGGAATCGCCCGCCAGCTTTTGCAGCTCGCTCATCGCCTTTCGCGGCAGCAGCGCGCGATATGCTTCCGTAATGCCGGCCATCTCGCCGGTGCTCTCGACCATCGCCAGCCGATGCCCATCCGTCGCGACCATCGTCAAGCCGCCTTTACGCAGCACCAGCAGCGCGCCGTTCAGCGTAAACCGCGATTCTTCCGTGGAGATCGAAAAGATGGTCTTCGCGATCATCGACGCGATCACGCCAATCGGGATCTCGGCGAGCACCGCAGGCATCTGCGGCAGCTCCGGGAAGCTTTCGCGCGACATCCCCGCAATCCGCGTCCTCGATCGCCCGCACACCAGGCTCGCCCAATGGTTTTCCTGAATCTTGACCTGAATGTCGGCTTCGGGCAACAGCCGCGCATAATCCAGCAAGCGCCGCGCGGGAATGGTTCCCGCTCCCGCCTTCTTCACCCGCGCCGCGCAAGAGCATCGAATCCCCAACTCGAGGTCGGTAGCCGTCAGATGAATGCGATCGCCGTCGGCCTCCACCAGGACGTTTGAAAGGATTGGAATGGTGGTTTTTTTCTCCACCACGCCCTGCGAAAGGTTCAACTCGCGAACCAGATCTGTCCTGCTAACGGTGAATTCCATGGACGTTCCCTTGGTCCTATTCCAGTGATCGATCTGTTTCGGGCGCACTTTGAAACCGCAGGCGCCGCGATTGTTCTCTTACCGCGCACAACCGGGCGTTGTGCGCTTCTCTTCTCTTCGTTTTCCCTCTAATCTAAGTCTCTAGATAAGAAGAAGATTCATAGGGCTGTTGAAACTGTTGAATTCTTTCTAAATTATAGCAAGACTGATGGGTTAAAGTCACCTGAAGATGTGCGGATCGAGGTGCGTGGTTGTGCGTTTTTTTAACATTCTCAAACCTTCCACAGCCATCCACAGCCGCGACTGGACCGCGCTGTGGAAGCACCCGAAAAACCTCAATGAATCGAGTCCGTTACGCTGTGGATCAACCTGTTTAAATCGGGGTCCTTCTGACGCAGCTTATCGATCTTCTGAATGGAATGCAGCACCGTCGTGTGATGTTTGCCCGCGAAGGCGCGCCCGATCTCCGGCAGCGACGCTTGCGTCAGCTCCTTGATCAGGTACATCGCGATCTGGCGCGGATAGGAGATGTTGCGCGCATTGGTTTTTTGTTTGAGCTGCACCGGCTGGAGGTTGAAGCGCTCGGCTACGGCGCGCACCACTGCATCCATGCTGACGCGGCGCTCCTGGTTGGGGATCAGGTACTTCAGAACCTGTTGCGCCATCGGCAGTGTGATAGGCGAGCCGCTCACGGAGGAGTACGCCAGCAGCTTTACCAGCGCGCCTTCCAGTTCGCGAACATTCGACTTGGTTTTTGTCGCGATGTAATTCCGCACCTCGGGCGGCAGCTCGATGCCCTCCATCTCCGCTTTCTTGTCGAGGATCGCCATCTTGGTTTCAAGATCGGGCGGTTGCATGTCGACCATCAGGCCCCATTCGAATCGCGAGCGCAGGCGCTCCACCAGGCCCGGCGTCGCTTTGGGCACCGAATCGCTCGAGATTACGATCTGTTTCTGATGATCGTAGAGCTCATTGAACGTGTGAAAAAATTCCTCCTGCGTCCGTTCCTTGCCCGCGATGATCTGAATGTCGTCGACCAGCAGCACATCCGCTGAACGATAATGCCGGTGAAACGCAGGCATCCGGTCTGAGCGAACGCAGTTGATCATTTCGTTCATGAACCGCTCGCTCGAGGTATACACGATGCGCATGCCCGCGTAGTGGTCGATCAGCGCCCGCCCGATCGCGTGCATCAGATGCGTCTTGCCCACGCCCACGCCGCCGTAGAGGAACAGCGGATTGTAGCTGCGCGACGGGCTGTTGGCCACCGCTCGTGCAGCCGCGTGCGCGAACTGGTTGCAGGAGCCGACCACGAAATTCTCGAACGCGAATCTGGGATTGAGCTGCCCGGATGCCGACGCGAACACAGGTTCCGCCGAAATACTGTCGTTGCGCGCAGCGTACGACGGTGCGCGCAGGACGTAAATCACCTTTTCGACCGGCAGATTCAGCTCATGAAAAGCATCGTTAACGCTGCTCGCGTACTCCCGTTCCATCCATTCCTTGGTCGCCTGATCGGGAACGGTCACGCGCAGCGTTCCGCCGTCCATCCCCTCAAAGGCTGTTCGAACCAGCCAGTTCTGATAGGCTTGGGAGCCGATTCCCGCCGCCATGTGCGCCTTGACCTGATCCCACGGATTGACTTCAAACTGCTTGACAGCCACGGCACTCGCCATTCCTTCCTCCACTTTTCCGGTGGGGGGACGTGCCGAGCGCACGTTTCCCACATAATTTCCACAGCCTGTGGAAATTACACCACGTATTCGATTCTGATTGGGAACCGTTAAGCCGCTCGAATCCCGCTTGAATTCTACGATCGGCCCGCACCAAGAGGCCCTAGGTACTAGCGACGAGTTACAGCATAGCATAGAAAGCGTAAGTGCAATACCCGCAGTTGTAAATTTTAATAGGCTTTATTTTCATATTGTTACAAGCTCCCGAAACATTTGAACAAGGGATCGTTTCCATCCTGAAACACGTCTGTCATCGCTTGTTTTGGTGTCCGGAGCGGCCCGTTGTGTCTTCCATTTGACATATGGTTGCGCGACCCATTGACCCCCCTCGTGCAACCAAAATTGACCCCCTTCCGCGACCAAATTCGACCCGGTCTTGCGACCAGATTTGACAATGTTCCGGGGCGGCGCGAGAATGTAGACTGTCCTCAGTAGCTGTCCTTAGTACACGCTGCGCGGAAACGCGGGAGTAGCTCAGCTGGTAGAGTGCGACCTTGCCAAGGTCGATGTCGCGGGTTCGAATCCCGTCTCCCGCTCCAACACTTCCGCCAGCGAAACGAACTCAAGCGCACAACGGCGTCCCAGGAACGAACAGGCTCTTTGTTATCCAGGCGTTTCCACCTATTCCGAAGACGATTGTTTACAATAGGATTGACCACCGGAGCCGTTGGCAGGACGCGTGCGCTTGCAGGTTAGGGGAATTCCCTCTTTCATCGGCAGTCGGCGCGAGGAGGCTTTTTATGGACGTTAAGCGCGAAGGTGTTGCAAAAAAGAAGATGATCCGCCGGGTTATCTACCTGACGCTGGCCACCGCGGCGATTGCTGGCGCCAGTTGGGAGATCTCCAAGCTCAAGCCGGCCGCCCCCAGCGTCGAACGCGCCACCGTCTGGATCGACACCGTCAAGCGCGGCCCGATTGTGATCGAGGTGCGCGGCCTGGGGACGCTGATTCCCGAAAATATTGTGCAGCGCCCGGCCCAGTTCGACAGCACCGTTTCAAAAATTATGGCCCGATCCGGCGACGAAGTGAAACCCGACACCGTTTTGATGGTATTAACCAATCCGCAGATGGAAGTCGACGCGAACGATGTCGAATGGCAGGTCAAGCAGGCCGAAGCGGCCTACCAGGATCTCAAGGTTCAATTGCAGAGTAAGACCTTCGATCAGCAGTCGGTTGTCGATACCACCGAGAGCGACATGAAGCAGGCCGAGCTCACCAAGGATCGCGATCAGCAACTCTTGAAGCTGCAACTGAAGGCCGACATGGACGTGAAGATATCCGTTGCCAAATGGGAGCAATTGGTTGGCAAATATAAGATAGAAAAGCAGAAATTGGATATTCTCAAGGATTCGGTGAGCGCTCAGCTCGATTCCTCCAAGGTCCAGATCGACAAGCTCAAAGCGCAGTGGGCCCTCAAAAAGGAACAGGTCGGCGAACTGACCATCCGGGCAACCATCGGCGGCAAGATGCAGGAAATGACGCTACAGGAAGGCCAAAAAGTGTTGCCGGGCACGGTTCTCGCCAAGATCGCGGATCCCACCAGGCTGATGGCGCGGCTGAACATCGCCGAGACTCAAGCGAAGGACATCATCCTTGGCCAAAAGGCCGAGATAGATACCCGGAACGGGATTGTCGCGGGGCACGTAATTCGTATCGATGCGTCTATTGTGAATGGAACCCGGACGGTGGACTGCAAACTGGATGGTCCGCTGCCCCCGGGCGCCGTGCCGGACTTGAGCGTGGATGGAACCATTCAGATCGAGCGGCTGCCTGATGTCGTCTACGTCGGCCGTCCGGTGTTCGGTCAGCCGAACAGCCAGGTGAGCCTGTTCAAGCTGGATGACGACAATAAGGGCGCGTCGAGAGTGACGGTAAAGCTGGGACGCACCTCGGTGAGCACCATCGAGATAGTGGACGGGTTGAAAGTGGGCGACCAGGTGATTCTGTCCGACATGTCGGGCAACGACGACAAGCCGAGGATTCGACTCAATTGAGATACACAAGGAACATCGCGTCCCGCGGCGTTGTGCCCGGCGTAAATGAATAGGGAGACAGCATGGCCGAATCATTGATTCATCTCGAAGGCGTGACCAAGGTCTTCGTCACTGACGAAGTGGAGACGCACGCGCTTGCAGGGATTCACCTCGATATTCAAAAGGGCGAGTACCTGTCGATCGCCGGGCCGTCGGGGTGCGGCAAATCGACGCTGCTCGCGATTCTGGGGCTGCTCGATTCGCCGAGCGACGGCACTTATATCCTCAACAGCAAGCCCGTCCAGAACCTCAAGCTCAGCGAGCGGGCGCGCATCCGCAATCGCGAAATCGGCTTCATCTTTCAGGCGTTCAACCTGATCGGCGACCTGACGGTCTACGAAAACGTCGAGCTGCCGTTGACTTACCGCGGAATGCCCAGCGCGGAACGCAAGAAGCGCGTGCATGAGGCGCTCGAGCGCGTCGGCATGTCCCACCGCGTGAAGCACTATCCTTCGCAGCTATCGGGCGGCCAGCAGCAGCGCGTCGCCGTGGCGCGAGCCCTGGGCGGCGATCCCTCCATCCTGCTTGCGGATGAGCCGACCGGTAACCTGGATTCGGCCAACGGCGAAGCCGTGATGGACCTGCTCCGCGAGCTGCATCGCGGCGGCGCCACCATCTGCATGGTGACGCACGATCCCCGCTACGCCCGCTATGCCGATCGCAATATTCACTTGTTCGACGGCCGCGTGGTGGAAGAGTCCACCGAAACCGCGTAAGACGCGCCCGGCTCTACACTCTCGCGCGGATGAACTCGTAACGCTCGAGCGTTGCCGCGAAGTTAGCCTCCTCCGGGTCGCCGCGAAGCACTTTCCCTATGCATTTGAGCCGCACCTCCGCGCGCGACCCCGGCACCTTGGGAAAGGTGATGAAGTACTCGATCGGCTCGCCCACTTCGACGGGCGCCTGCGATCTGAAAAGAACGCCTGCTGAGCTGACGTTCCTGGTTTCTCCGATGGTCTTGGGTGCGGCTCCAGCGCGAATGATCTCAAACGGGAGCCGCAGTTCAAAACGTTGATTTTTTCGTTGTTCTAGCACGGTACTTCCGACTCTATAGCCTGAAAGGACTAAGGTCAATAGTCAAAACACTAGCCAATAAGTCCTAAAGTCATAGGACGCGGGATGGTAAAGTCCCAGGACTAGAGCTCTCGCCGCTCACTTCGCGATATGCGCCATTTCGGCTTTCGAGTATACAAATTCGCGGCCGATGGTATCACTGGGGTAAAACCACGCCTTGATCGCTTCGGGCTGCCCGGGAGTGCTTTCATAGAAGGTTATGCGCGTTTTGCCTTCACTGGGCGCCAGTGGATCATCGCGCCGCGCCTGCTCCGACATGTGGTGATTCTCGACCGCGATCAGGGTAGCGAATACGTGCTTCTCCCGCTCATCGGAAACCTGCACGACGATGCGGTCCGCCGAGGTTTCGAGCACCTTGAACACGTATGTGCCGGCCGGCAAAATGGCTCCGGGCACTTGCACCGGGTTCGAGAAGCTGATGATCGTCCTGTCGTTGAAATCGTCCGCCCGTGCGGCCCGAGGGTAGAGCGCGGTTAACAAAAGCGCAGCGCAAGCCGCGGTTTTGACAAGTCCTAAGTGTTTCATAGATTACTTACCTCCATCTGCTAAGGGTGAAGCACTTCGCTTGCCAAATCAGGAACCATCCGCCGAACAGAAGCTTGCGTCTCACTGCGCAACTGCTGTTCGCCTGGGAAACCACGTAAATTCTTCTACAACACACGCGCGCGGGCGAGTTGAGCGGGATGAATGTGGGAAAATGAGTCTTGCTCGACCGCATCACCGTGCATGGCGCACGGCAACATAATCTCAAGAACATCGACGTCGAGATCCCGCGCAACACCTTCACCGTCATTACCGGGTTGAGCGGATCGGGAAAATCGTCGCTCGCCTTCGACACTATCTATGCCGAGGGCCAGCGTCGCTATGTCGACACGCTGTCCCCCTACGCACGCCAGTTCCTCGATCAGATGGAACGGCCCGAGGTCGATTCGATCGACGGCTTGAGCCCGGCGATCTCGATCGAGCAGAAGACCACCAACCGCAGCCCGCGCTCGACCGTCGGCACCATCACCGAGATCTATGATTATCTGCGCGTGCTCTACGCCGCGATCGGCGTGCCGCATTGCCCCAACTGCGGCCACGAAATTTCGCGGCAGTCGACCGAACAGATCGTCGAGCAGATTCTCGCCATGAAATCGCAGGACCGCGTGATGATCCTCGCGCCCATCGTGCGCGGGCGCAAGGGCGAGTACAAAAAGGAACTGGAAAAGCTGGCGCGGCAGGGCTTCGTGCGCGCGCGCATTGACGGCGTCCTGCGGTCACTTGACGAGGAAATCACGCTCGACCGGCGCAAGAATCACACCATCGAGGTGGTCGTCGACCGGCTTCTGATCAAGCCCGAAATCGAAAAGCGTCTGGAGGCTTCGATCCGGACCGCGACCAAGCTCGCCGACGGGCTGGTGCTGGTCGCGGTGGTGAATGGAAGCGAGCGATTATATTCGCACAAACTCGCGTGCCCGGATTGCGGAGCGAGCGTGGCCCAGCTCGAGCCGCGATCCTTCTCCTTCAACAGCCCCTTCGGCGCGTGCGAGATCTGTCACGGGTTGGGAAGCCGATGGGCCTTCGATCCGGCGAAGGTGATCGTCGATCCGTCGCGCCCGCTGCTTGAAGGAGCGCTGGGTCCCGGAGGCAGCTCGACCTTCATGGCCCGCGCGATCAACGCCGTCGCCGCCAAGCTCAAAATTTCGCTGGACCAGCCGTTTTCCGAGCTGCCCGCAAAGGCGCAAACCGCGCTGACCGAAGCCGCAATCGGCACCATGGACCGGTATCTCGCGCTTGAGAAAACCACCGAAGCGTTTCGTGAATACTACATGCGGTACATGTCGCCGGTCACCTGCGCCGCGTGCGGCGGACGACGCCTGAAACCGTCGAGCCTGGCGGTTCGCGTCAACGGCCTCGCCATCGCGGAGCTGACCGCGATGCCGCTCGATCGCGCGCTCCTGACCGTGAAGGGTTGGAAGCTCACTGGGCGCGAGCAATTGATCGGAGGCCGGGCGGTCGAGGAAATCCGCAACCGCCTCGACTTCCTGATCGCGGTGGGGCTCGAGTATTTAAGCCTGGAGCGCTCCGCCGCGACGCTCTCCGGTGGCGAAGCCCAGCGGATTCGTCTGGCGACGCAGATCGGCTCGCGATTGCGTGGAGTTTTGTACGTGCTCGACGAGCCGTCGATCGGCCTGCATCCGCGCGACAACCACCGGCTGCTCGATTCGCTCGCGCGGCTGCGCGATCTGGGTAACACCGTGCTGGTCGTCGAGCACGACTCGGAAACCATCGAACGCGCCGATTACGTGATCGACCTGGGGCCCGGCGCGGGCAGGCTCGGCGGAAACCTGGTCGCGCAGGGAACGCCTGCGCAAATCGAAAGCAATCCGGCTTCTCTCACCGGCCAGTATCTCGCCGGAACGCGCAGCATCGGGACGCGCGCCGCGCGCCGCTTGCCGACGGATAAAAAAATCACGATTCGCGGAGCGTCGGAGCATAATCTCAAAAATATCGACGTCGATTTTCCGCTCGGCTTGTTCATCGCGATCACGGGCGTCTCAGGCAGCGGGAAATCGACGCTGGTGAACGATATTCTCTATCGCGCCGCGGCCAAGGAAGTCTACGGATCGCGCGCCGAGGCTGGCGCGCACACCGCGATAAAAGGCCTCGAAAACATCGATAAAGTGATCGAAATCGACCAATCTCCGATCGGGCGTACGCCGCGCTCCAATCCCGCGACTTACACCCAGGTATTCACGCTGATTCGCGATTGGTTCGCCAAACTTCCGGAATCGCGCGAACGCGGATATAAGCCCGGCCGCTTCAGTTTCAATGTGAAGGGCGGCCGCTGCGAGGCCTGCCAGGGCGACGGGCTTAAGCGGATCGAGATGAATTTTCTCCCCGATGTCTACGTCACCTGCGACGTATGCCGCGGCCGCCGCTATAATCACGAGACGTTGCAGGTGAAATACAAAAACCGTTCGATCGCGGATCTATTGGAAATGCCGATTGAAGAGGCGCTGCCGCTCCTCGAAAATATTCCGCAAATCAAGGCTAAGCTGGACACACTGGTGGAGGTCGGGCTGGGATACCTGCACCTGGGGCAATCCTCGACCACGCTTTCCGGAGGCGAGGCGCAGCGCATCAAGCTCGCGCGCGAATTGAGCCGACGGCAGACGGGAAAAACGTTGTACATTCTCGATGAACCGACCACCGGCTTGCATTTCGAGGATGTGCGCAAGCTGCTCGACGTGCTGCACAGCCTGGTGGATCTGGGAAACACGGTGGTGGTGATCGAACATCAGCTCGACGTGGTGAAAACGGCGGACTGGATCATCGACCTGGGGCCGGAGGGCGGCGAGCGCGGCGGATGCGTGGTCGCGGCGGGATCGCCGGAGGAGATTTTGCGGAACCCGCGCAGCTATACAGGACAGGCGATGAAGAGGTTCCTTAAGAATGGTAATGGCCGCGGATGAACGCCGATAAACGCAGATGAGCCGCTATTCCGAAATACCGCTTTCCTTCGATGGCCTCAAAACCGTGCCGATCGATGCGCGCGGCGGCAAAGTTCGCGTCGAAGATTTCGCGCGCCCGTATCGCCAAGGCGAGGGCATCGGCGGATTGCTCGAATCCCTACCGAAAATTCTCGCAGCCGATTCATTCCGTGGAGTGATCGACGCGCTAAGGCGCGCTCGCGATCAGAAGCGAGCGCTGCTGTGGGGGATGGGCGGACACGTCATCAAATGCGGGTTGGGCGATGTGCTGCTCGATCTGATGCGCCGCGGCTGGGTGTCGGCGTTTGTGATGAACGGCGCGGCCTCGATCCACGACTTTGAAATCGCCATCGCCGGACAAACCAGCGAGGACGTGGAAGCCGTGCTGCCCGACGGCCGCTTCGGCGCGGCCGAAGAAACCGGTCGCGAGATGAACCTCGCGATCGTCGAAGCCAGGCGCGACGGCATCGGGATGGGCGAGGCTCTGGGACGGCGCCTCGAGATTCTGGCCAGGGATGATTTCGCCCCGCACAGCGTCCTGTGCGGCGCCTACGCGTCGAAGACTCCCGTGACTGTGCACGTCGCGGTCGGCACCGACACCCCGCACACGCATCCGGCCGCTGACGGCTCGGCCATTGGCGCGGCCACGCATCACGACTTCAGATTGCTGTGCTCCATCGTGCGCGGGCTCGATCGCGGCGGCGTGTATCTGAACATCGGCTCCGCGGTGGTGCTGCCGGAAGTTTTTCTGAAATCGGTTTCGGTGGTGCGGAACCTGGAATATCCGCTCGCCGATTTCACCACCGTCAACTTCGATTTCCTGCAACACTATCGCCCGAAGCTGAACGTGGTCGAGCGGCCGCATGCGCGCTCCGGCGGGCGCGGATTCGCGGTTACCGGGCATCACGAGCTGATGATTCCGCTGCTCGCAGCGGCGCTCGTCGAAAGCGATGCATGAGGGTTTCACTGGAAGACCCGCCCGATAATCGCGCTTTGCGCAAACAGGATGCCTTCTGGAATTACGAAGACCTGACTTTGTTCGTGGGCGCCATCCTGCCGGCGTGGCTGTTCGCCATGGTGGCCATCCGGCCCATTCATTTCTCAAGCCAAGGCCTGCGCCAGATCGTGTTCCAGGTGTTCCTTTATCTGTTTCTGGCAGCCGTGTTGTATGTTCTCATCGCGCGACGTTACCATCGTCCCTTCTGGCGATCGCTCGGCTGGAATTTCGATTTTCGCGGCGCGTGGCTGTACGCGCTGATTGGTCCGCCGTTGGCCCTTGGGCTCGCGGCGCTCGGCGCGTTCTTGCGAGCGCCGGAAAACGCCACCGTCCGAAACCTCATGACGGATCGGGTGTCGACAATCGCCGTGGTGTGTTTCGGTGCGTTCGTGGGTCCCATTTGCGAGGAGATGGCGTTTCGCGGATTCTTGCAGCCACTGCTGACGCGGTCGCTGGGCGCGTGGCCCGCAATCGTGTTGGCCGATGTTCCCTTCGCGTTGCTCCACGGTCCGGCCTGGCAGTCGATCGGCATCATCGCAATCGCGGGACTGGTGCTGGGATACGTGCGCTACCGGACCGGATCCACCGCGGCTTCCGCGTTGGTCCATGTAGGATACAATGCGACGTTGTTCGTGGGATTCCTGATCACGCGGTCGGTCTGACTCGCGTGTTGCAACCAAATGCAAATTTAGACCATTTTCAGAGTTCTTGTAGACCAATGTGGGGCGGACGCCCTCGTCCGCAGCCCGGCCCCCTGGCCGGTCTCATGGCGCGACCAGGCGGCCGCGCGCAGGTCAGGGGACCTACCCCACCACGTCCCCTGATCTACGTTAACCATGAAGCCGATTCTAGGCGGGTTGCACCATGAATATCGCCTGGGAAGGGAGGCAGCTTAGCGAGAGACCGACTTTTTGCGGACCACAGCGCGCGAAGAATAGATTGGGAAAGGAGGCAGCTTAGCTACGGACGGACTTTCTGCGGAGCACGGGGCGTTCCGCTCGTCAGGCGGTGTCGTCTCGGCGACCTCTCACGTTCTTCCGTCGATTCCCGCGTGCCCTGACAGCTTCCGCATTCATAAGCATTATGGATCCCCCTTCCGGCAAAATGAAGATCCATTCCATCTGGCCCCTGCTACACGGGCAGACAACAATCGAGTAGCCGCCCGATAAGCCAATCTGAAATCCACCGTACCTATCGGTTACAACATGATCTACGACCAATTCTACGCGAGTGTTTATTGCATCGCCGTCTTTCAACTCGCCGAGCAGTTCCGCGAGTTTCTGATCTTGCAGGTGACCACTCTCCGCTCCCGGTTCCCACGATGTGTCTGTGCTGCCCTCCGCTTGCTCGTAATAATCCTCTGACCCAACGATGATGGCGTCGCTTGTTTGAATACGCCACGGACACTCGATCCCCAAGGTATAGTGCGGACCATCGAGTCTCCACGTTAAATCGGGCTCCCCAAAATAGAAGTGTCGGGTTGCGCAAAAGTTCCTAGATTTTAGCAACTTCTGCCCAATCAGCCGGGATAGGCTCTCGTACGTTTCTTCAGCAATGCCATTGGGACCCATCATTTGAAATTTCTACTGCTTTCCGCAGAGAACTTCGTGCCACGCTTTAAAAGGCTGCTCGAAGGTAACTTTGCCGTTCGGACCCTTGAAACCGGTCTAGTGACTTACGGCAAGGCAAACACGTACAACGCCTGCCCGCTCTGCGGGATCCTGATGTCCGGCGCGAGCTGCGATGGCGCTATTCGCGGGCTGCCGCCGCCCAGTCCAGTCATAACCGCGATGTATTGCTTTCCCTCGACGCTGTAGGTCACCGGGAAGCCCTGAACGGAGGTGCCCAGGCGCGTTTCCCAGAGCATCTGCCCGGTCTTCACGTCGAGAATGTGCACGCCGCGGTTGGCGTCGCCGACCAGCACCCAGCCGCCCGCCGTCGACAGCGCGGCCGTGAGGAACGGCGCATGCTGCTCATATTTCCATATTTCATTCATCGTCTTCACGTCGTACGCCGCGAGCTTCCCCATGTTGCCGTTGCTGCCCGGCATCGGCCGGAAGATCCGGTCTCCACCATTTCCGCCGCCGGCTCCGCTGAGGTCGACCTCGCGCGCCGTGAAGTCCATGCAGGACTGGCTGAGCGGCACGATCAGCATTCCGGTCGGCTGGTGGTAGCTCATGGCTTGCCAGTTCTTCCCGCCTTCCGTGCTCGGGCACACGTTGACCGCCTTGTTGACTTGCATCTCGAGCAGATCCGTGCGATACCGCGGCGTTCCGGTCTTGGGATCGATATGCTCCCACACCGTCTGTAACACCATTTCCTTGTGACCCAGATATTGTCCGGTCCTGCGATCCAGCTTCCAGAGAATGCCCGCCTTCCCCGCGCTCAACGACACTTTCTGATCGCCGATGTCAACAAGCACGCGCTCGAAGACTTCGTCAAGGTCGAACGATTCGCCCGGCGCATGCTGGAAATACCAGACCAGTTTGCCGTTCTCCGGATTAAGGGCAACCGTCGAGTTCGCATAGAGCGTCTTGTCGAACGGCGTCAGATGGCGGCTGAGGAAATTCCACGGCTTCGATTGCGCGACGCCCCAGTAGGTGAGGTTGAGATCGGGATCGTAGCTGCCCGCGAGCCATGTCTCGGTCCCCGCGCGGTTGTTCATGGGCAGGCTGCCCCAGGTTTCGCTGCCGGGCTGCCCTTCGCGCGGAACCGTATAGAATCGCCACGCGCGCTGGCCGCTATGGATGTCGAAGGCCGAAATATAACAGCCCTCGCCATCAAAGCGCGCACAGCCGGTCAGGCCCATCAACACCTTGTCGCCAATCACGACGGCGCCGCTGGTGGAGGTATGCGGTTTATCGGATGCCGGCGTGTCCCACAGAATTTGCCCGTTGCGGGCATTGATCGCCACCATGTGCGCACCGCTGGTCGGCAGAAAGATTTTGTCTTCGGCGATGGCGATACTGCGAATACCGCCGTATCCCGGCGCCTGATCCGGACCCGCGCGCGTTTCCCAAATCAAGTCGCCGGTCTTTGCATCGATCGCTTGAACGATGTTGCTCGGACTCGCCAGATAAATCACGCCGTTGTGCACGATCGGCGTCGTCTGGTTCGCGCCCGAGTCGTTCATGGCCCAGGTCCACTTCAACTGGAGGGTCTTTACGTTGTCGCGCGTGATCTGATCGAGCGGGCTGTAGCTGTGCCTCTGATAGTTGCGTCCGAAGATCAGCCAATCCCCAGGCGGCGGATTCTTGAGCATTTCAGGCGTCACCGGGACGTAGTTCCGGACCTCGCCGGGAGACGTAACGCCGTGCGCCACGGGCCTGCCGGCTCTGCCGGGTCCGGCCGATCCCGCACCGACCACGATAGAGGCAGCAGCGCCACCACCACCGCGCGCGGCACGACCTTGGGCTGGCGCGCGGTCGGCCGGCGCTTGGCCGCTTGCAACTGCGCTAATCAACGTGGCGAGACCCGGGGTCAGCGCTGGTTGACCCGCCTGCGCGCCGTTACGTTGCAGGATGTATGCTGTCGCGTCGAGCGCCGGCTCCTCGCCGAGCGACCCCGGATTGGTCGGCGGCATATTCTGGAGAATCTCGCCGAAGAGCTCGCTCACCATCTTCGGGCGCCACTTGAGCAGGAATGTGCCCCCGGCCAGCGCCGGCGCATCGCCCGAGCCCGAGAAGTCGGCGCCATGACATCCCGAACATTTCTGAGCGTAAATGGCGCGCCCGGATTCGGCCTGTGCGGCGGTGAAAATGCCGGCGGCGGGCTGCGCCGAGACCACCAGCGGCGTCGCTCCAAAAGCTGCGGAAAAAAGCAATCGGGATAGGAGCGCGGAACGTTGCACGGCTGGATCTCCTTCTGTTGACCGAAGTTTCGATCGAAATCTTATCACACGTTTCCCATCCCATTAGCGCTACCATGTTTCGTAACGTTTAGGAGCTTGTTGAAAAATGCCCTCCGCAGGGCATGGCCCCGCGCCACTCGGCTTGCAAGTCATCGGCTTCCGGTCGTGGGGCAGGGCCATGCCCTGCCAGCGTGGCAGGTTCATAGCGTTTTTCAACAAGCTCTTAGAAGGAGAACTGTAGGAGAACGATGAGCACAGTTCTGGTTACCGGCGGGTCGGGCTTCATCGGTACCCATTCCATCCTCCAGCTCCTGGCCGCGGGCCATCAGGTGCGCACCACCGTACGCAGTCTGAAGCGCGAGGGCGACGTGCGCGCCATGCTGAAGGAAGGCGGCGCAAGCGTCAATGAAGGGCCGGGCGATCGTTTGTCTTTTATCGCCGCCGATCTTGAAAATGACGCCGGCTGGGTGGAGGCCGTCGCCGGTTGCGAGTACGTGCTGCACGTGGCCTCGCCTTTTCCACAGACAGTCCCCAAGCATGAGGACGAGCTGATCGTTCCCGCGCGTGAAGGCGCGCTCCGCGTCCTGCGCGCCTCGCGCGATGCGGGCGTCAAGCGCGTCGTGCTGACCTCCTCGTTCGCGGCGATCGGTTATGGCCACCAGCCGCAGGAAAAACCGTTTGACGAGACGAACTGGACGGACCCCAACGGCAGCGACGTGTTGCCCTACGTGAAATCGAAGACGCTGGCCGAACGCGCGGCCTGGGATTTCATCGCCAGAGAAGGCGGCCAGCTCGAGCTTTCCGTCGTCAATCCGGTAGGCGTGTTCGGCCCCGTCCTGGGGCCCGACTATTCGACCTCGATCCTTCTTGTCCAGCGAATGATGGACGGCGCCATGCCCGGCGTCCCGCGCCTCTATTTCGGCGTCGTCGATGTGCGCGACGTGGCCGACCTGCACATCCGCGCCATGACGCATCCCGCCGCCAAGGGCGAACGCTTCCTCGCCGTCGCCGGCGATTTCATATCGATGCTCGACATCGCCGCAATCCTCAAGGCCCGCATGGGCGCGTCGGCCAGAAAAGTGCCGACCCGCCAACTGCCGGACTGGCTGGTGCGCCTCGCCGCGATGCGTGATCCGGCGGTGAAGCAGATCCTGCCCGAGCTCGGGAAGCACAAGAACGGCAACAACCAAAAGGCGAAGTGTACGCTCGGCTGGTCGCCGCGTTCGAACGAGGAGTCCATCATCGCCACCGCCGAAAGCCTGGTGCGGCTCGGGCTTCTGAAGGAGCGCCCTTAGAGAATCCCTATCGAGCGGCGGGCAGCACGGTGATTTTCAGATCGTACGGCGTCTCGAGCAGCCCGTCGCTCGCGATCGCGCGCAGCCAATAGGTCCCCGGCGCGCTGAACGTTGCCTCGGTCGCCAGTTCGGCGGCTTGGCCGCCCACCAGTGGTGCGCTGGCTTCCTGGTCGAAGCTCACCGTTCCTCCGCTATCGGGAGCGCGATACAAAATCCATCGAATGCGCAGGCCCAATTGCGCGCGCGGCGCCGGAGTTGCAGCGGCGGGCATCGGCATTCGTGGAGGCGGGGCCGGCAACCCGGAATTGGCGGATCGGGGATTGCGATTGCGAGCCTTCGGAATCCCGTCATCTATCGCGTTGGCTGCGAGCTTCAACGGCTTCCCGACCGTCACCGTCTGATCCCCACGGACCGTGATCTTCGGCGCGGTGTTCGGAGGATCGGCGGGCGGCGCGCCTCCCGGTCCGATGTTCATCTCCATGACGCCTTCATCCACTTCCCACTCAGGCTGGAGCCAACCGTTCGCCGCGGCCGTCTTCCCGTTGTTGGCCACGGTCCAAACCAATCGTTTGTCGGCGGGCCAGTCCTTCGGAAGGTCGACATTGAACACGAACAGACGCCGCCGGGGGTAAAAATGAGTCGGCTGACCCATGTCGTCTCGAAGATCGAACCGGTTGTTGGCGCCGACGGGAACGTCCGGCTGTTCTTCGAAGTTCCGGTTCAAATAACCGAACCACATGATTACATGGCCGTCCGGCATGCGCTGCCAACCTTCGAAAAAGGGCTGGATATTCTGCCCGGCCACGCGGTTAACTCCCGTGTCCTCAGGTAGTTGATCGGTGACACTCTGGCCGCGGACGGTGAGACCGGCCGCACACAGGGCCAACCCCGAAATTACGAAACGAACCCAAGGCCTCACACCCATTGCCTACCGTTCAGCCATTAGTTTCTTAGACTTGGCCTGCCGCTCGGCTAGCATCTGCCGGTACTCCTCATCGGTCAGGTTGTACCAGCCGAGCCACGCAAAGCTCATGTCATCGACGGTACGCTGCCCGAAGGCGATGGGGTTCGACGGGTCCGGATTGAATTTGTTGGCC
>Ga0182024_10003551_pt1 | contig 36987 bp, 27 predicted proteins | sample P32metaG_FD_120480 | JGI IMG/M metagenome (GOLD analysis project Ga0182024, IMG submission 120480) | Permafrost microbial communities from Stordalen Mire, Sweden - P3-2 metaG (Illumina Assembly) | ecosystem: Environmental > Terrestrial > Soil > Wetlands > Permafrost | place: Sweden: Stordalen...
ACCTCCGGCGCGCCATCATCATTCTCGCGATTCCGATGATTCTCGAGATGCTGATGGAATCGCTGTTCGGCGTCGTCGATATGTTCTTCGTCGCCCGGCTGGGAGTGGATTCCCTGGCTACTGTCGCTTTGACGGAATCGTGCCTCGTGCTGGTGTTCGGCATCGCGATGGGACTGAGCATGGCGACCACGGCTTTCGTCGCGCGGCGCATCGGCGAAAAGGATCCGGAAGGCGCGGCGGTGGCGGCTGTGCAGGCCATCGCGGTCGGATTGCTGCTGTCGCTGCTGGTCAGCGCAGCCGGGATATTTTTCGCGCCAAATCTGCTCGGCATCATGGGCGCCTCGGCTTCGGTGATCAAAATCGGCGCCACCTACACGCGCATTTTGCTGGGCGGGTCGGCCACCATCTTTCTGCTCTTTCTGATCAACGCGATCTTCCGCGGGGCGGGCGATGCCGCGCTGGCGATGCGCGCATTGTGGCTGGCGAACCTGATCAACATCGTGCTCGACCCCTGCCTCATCAACGGGTGGGGACCGTTTCCCAGGCTGAACGTGATGGGGGCTTCGGTCGCCACCACTACCGGGCGCGGCTTGGGTGTGGCGTTCCAGCTCTGGATATTATTTGGCGGGAAAAGCCGCATCCAGGTCTATGCGCATCAGGTTCGAATCAACGGCGCGATCCTGTGGCGGCTGCTGCGCGTTTCGTTCACGGGCATCCTGCAATTCCTGATTGCGACGGCGAGCTGGACCGGGCTCGTTCGCCTCTGCGCCACGTTCGGCAGCGTGCCGGTCGCCGGGTATACGGTGGCGATCAAGATTTTCATGTTCGTGATTCTGCCATCGTGGGGACTGTCGAATTCAGCGGCGACGCTGGTCGGGCAGAACCTCGGCGCGAAGAAGCCGGAGCGCGCGGAGAGGGCCGTGTATCAAACGGCGCGATACACCACGTACTACATGGGATCGATTGCCGTGGTGTTCCTGTTATTCGCGCGCCAACTCGCCGCGTTTTTTACTTCCGACCTTGCTGTGCAGAGCGTAGCGGCCGACTGCCTGCGCTTCATCAGCGTGGGGAATATCTGTTATGCGTGGGGAATGGTGCTGGTGCAGGCATTCAACGGCGCGGGCGACACGCGCACGCCTTCGATGATCAATTTTTTCTGCTACTGGTGCTTCCAGATTCCGCTGGCGTGGTTGCTGGCGGTCACGCTGCATTGGGGGCCGCGCGGAGTGTTCGCAGCTATACCTTCGGCGGAGACTGCTATGACGATTGCGTCGTTGATTCTTTTCCGGCGCGGGGCTTGGAAGAGGAAGATGATTTAGAAAAACACTACTCGGCGGGCGGAATATTGAGACGGCGCTCGACTTCGAGGATGCGGTCTTCGATCGTCGCAAGGCGGCTGCGGAACGCGCCCTCGTTGCCTTCGAGTTCGGCCACGCGCTTGTTGTTGCCCTGCGCGTAACCGTAGAACGCCTTCAGGAGTTCCGTCTGGGCGTCGTGAATTCTTTCCACGATGTCGTTGTAGCCGTGGCTAATCTCGGAACGCAACTGTGCTGTGTTCTCCTTCGCCTCCGCGCGCAGCTGTGCTATATCGGCCTTCAACTCGGACCGAAGGTCGGCAATGTCGCCTTTGCTGGCCGGAGCGTTTTTGTCGTCCATAGTCCTCTTTTCAGATGATACGTGATTCTCATCCAGCTTCGACTGAGTACGGTCGATGGTGTCATTTCTGCTCGAGTTGGCGCTTCCGGTCCCGCGCTTTGGAGCCGCGCTCGCGCTGAGCACTTTCGTGGATCGACTCTCCAGCGGCACATGTCCCACTTTGGTCGCGAAGTATTGGCACTTAGAGATGACCCTGCTTTCCTCACAATCGCGGCAGTGGGACTCAGTGTTGATAGACTGCAGATTCTCCTCCGGTGACCTGTAAGGAGCCGATTTCAAAGGAGCCAATACGTGGTTCCCACAGGCTCCCACTGTCTCAGCTCGTTTGTTCGCAGTTGACTTCCCAGGGGATGCCGAAGCGATCGACCAGCACACCAAACCTGAGAGCCCAAAAAGTCTGCTGGATCGGCATCAAAACCGTCCCGTTCTCCGCCAACGCGTTAAATATGCGTTCCGCTTCCACCTGGTCGTCGATACCGAGAAGCACCTGAAATCCCTTTGGCCGCTCATATTGCCCCGGAAGACTATCGGAGCCGGCAAGGACGTTGTCGCCGAAATTCAGAGTTGCGTGGAGGATCTTCCCTTTCCATTCCGGCGGCGCTTGCTCCGCCATGGGCGAATTGCCATACGCCAGCATCGTTACAATATCGCCGCCGAAGCATCGTTCATAAAATCGGAACGCGGCCTCACATTCGCCGTTGAAGGAAAGGTGGGGACTTAATTTCATGCCCGGCGGCGAGGCAGAAGTTTCAGCGGATTTTCACGTTCGATGGCGCGCAACTCCTGGGCACTGAAGACACCACAGTCCTTCAATCCTTTGACGTGATCAATCGAAGTCCGGAACGGATAATCGGTGCCGAAAACGATCTGCGAAACAGGAACCACCTTCCGCAGCGCCGACATCGCCGCCGGGTTGGATGCCTGGGCTGTGTCGTAGTAAAACTTCGTTGCTTCGGCGAGATAGCCCTTCGGAAGCTGCGTCGCGTATTGAGGAGTCTTCGCCAGATTGACCAGCCGCTCGATCAGGAACGGCATCGTGCCGCCCGCGTGTGAAAAGATGATGCGGATATCCGGATAACGCTGCGACGTTCCGCTGAACACAGTTCGCGTGATCGCCCGCGAAGTGTCGGTGCCGTACTCGATTGCCGTATCGGGAATGCCGGCGAGCGCGTTCCGGCAGCAGTTGGCGGATGTCGGATGGGTATAGATAACCGCTTTGCGCCGGTTGAGCTCTTCGAAAATGGGCGCGAAGTAAGGGTCGCCGAACCACTTGTCGCCATAGTTCGTCAACATGCCGATGCCGTCGGCTTTCAATGTGTCGAGGCTGTACTCGATCTCGCGCAGGCTGGCGTCGGCATTCGGCCAGGGGAGGATCGCGAAGTTGCCGAAGCGTCCCGGGTGATCGGAAGCAAGGCGCGCCGCATATTCGTTGCACTCTCGCGCCAGGCGGCGGGCGAGCGCGTCGTCGCCGAATGAGACCCCAGGCGTGGTAATCGAGGTGATAGACGTGGCGACACCGGCTTTGTCCATGTCTTCGAGAGATTTCTCGGGAGCCCATTCCTTCGCCGCGGCCAGACTTTGATTGGCGCGGCCGAGCTCGGTCACGTACGTCGGCGGATAGAGATGGTGATGAACATCGATTGTCGTCCCAGGAATATCGGCCGTGCGTCCGCTGCGGGGCAGAAGCGCGCCCGCGCCCAGCAAGGCCAGGCTTTCAAGAACTGCGCGGCGGTTCGGGTTATGAGATGTCAAGACAGCCCGGATTATTTCAACGCGCACGCGGGTTGTCAATACCGATTTTGCCTGCCGATTTTGGCGGTCGGGAGGCGTGCTATCTTTGTAGTTTGCGTGCCCATAGCTTTGCCCTGAAACTGGGTCTTCCGCTTGTAGTTGCCGGGGCGCTCGCCGGCCAGTCACTCTTCGTCAAACCGGTTAAAGTCCTCGGAGACCCCAATTTCATCGGAACCGTGGCCAATCCCCTGAATTACGACTCCACCGGCCCCAATTGGGTGGAAGGACGCGAGCTGAACGAACCGCTCGGCATAGCGGTAGATAATTCCGTTTCGCCGCCTATTATCTATATCGCCGACACCGCAAACAATCGCGTGCTTGGCTACCAGTACGCCACGCAACTTACGCCGGGCGCGTACGCGGACCGCGTTATAGGACAACCGGATCGATTTACCAACCTGCCGGAGGGTCCCGGGACCGCGCTTTCAACGGGCCTGCACTCGCCCACGGGACTGGCTGTCGACAACGCCGGCAATCTCTATGTGGCCGACTCCGGCAACAATCGCATCCTGCGCTACGCGAAGCCGTTTTCACTGCCCGCGGCCTATCAATTTCCGGATCTGATCATCGGCCAGACTTCTTTCTCGACGGCGACTGGAAACAACGGCGGCGTGAAACCCACCACGCTCCTCCTCGCCTCAGGTTCTTTTTTTCCGCATACCGGCCTCGCGTTCGATTCCGCCAACAATCTGTGGGTCACGGACACCGGCAATAACCGCGTTCTGCGCTTTCCGGCTGCGGTGTTGGTCCCCAACCAGAACGATCCCGCCGCCGACACTGTCATTGGACAGGCGGATCTGCTTTCAAGTGTCGCGGCGACCTCGCGGACGACGAAGACGGGTTTGGAGTTCCCCACCAGCGTATCCTTCGATTCCGCGGGTAACATGCTGGTTGCCGATGGGCTGGATCGCGTGCTCGTGTATGGGCCGAACAGCGGGACTAACTATCCGGCCATTCGAATTCTCGGCGTCGCAGTACCGACGGCGGCGCAGCCGAACCCTGCGCCCGTCAGCGAGATCAACGTAGGCAATGTTGCGGGCGTCATTGCGGCGGGGAACAACGTCATCGTGGTGGATCGTGGAAACAATCGGGTTCTCGTATATCCGGCGGTGTCCCAGTGGCCGTCCGAAGCAACTCAGTTCTCGCCCTCCGCCGTCAGCGTGATCGGCCAGAGTTCGTTTTCGGCTTCCAAGGCGAACCAGGGCGGTCCGACCGGCGCAACCACCCTTTTCAGCCCCGTCGACCTGGCGTCTTCACCGAGCGAACTGTTCGTGGCCGACAGCGGTAATAATCGCGTCATGGTGTTCCCCTATGTTTCCGGCCAGCCCGCGACAGTTTCCCGCGTCATAGGGCAAGCCAACTTTAGCTACGGAGCACCCAATCTGGTAGTGGGGCAGGAATTCTACACCGCCGGACCGGCAGGGTCGCCATCCGGCGCGGCCATTCTCGATCTCAGCGCAACACCGCCCCATTTGTATGTGGCGGATACGATAAACAATCGCGTTTTGGGATTCAACGATTTCACGCACCTGTTAAACGGTCAGACCGCGGATCTGGTCATCGGGCAGCCGGATCTTTTCCAGACGATGGTCAACTACCCCACGAACGTCTTAACCACGCCTAACGCGCAGGGGCTTAACTATCCTTCGTCGCTGGCTGTCGATTCGGCAGGCAATCTCTATGTCGCCGACACATTCAACTCTCGCATTCTGCGCTTCCCGGCCCCGTTTGCATCGGGCACAACGAGGCTGGAAACGGCCGATCTGGTTATCGGCCAGGTGGATTTCGTCTCGAACGTCCCGGACCCGACTGCATTTACGATGAACGCACCGATTTCGCTCGCGCTTACCAAAGATGGGGCGGATGCCACGAAGACGGGCAGCGGGTACCTCGTGGCGGTGGACGCCGCGCAAAATCGCGTGCTCTTTTTCCCCAAGCCGTTTTCGAGTGGCATGAGCGCAACCATCGTATTGGGCCAGCCGGGTTTCAACACCTCATCGTCGAGCGCGGCCACCACCGGTCTTTCGACGCCCAGGGGTGTCGCGGTCGACCCCGCGGACCGCGTCCTTGTTGCGGACACGGGAAACTCGCGCGTGCTGGCTTTCGGCCCCGTGCAAACCCTGGCCAACGATGAGGCTCCCTCCTTCACCCTAACCAACGGCCTGAGCGTGCCATTCTCAATCGGCGTGTCCCAGACCGGCGATTTCTGGGTTGCCGATTCCAGCCAGAACCACTTGCTCCATTTTGCCTCGATCGACAAATTACCCCTAAACAACTACGCGTCCGACTCCACTCTGCTCGCCGTATCGCCGCGATCCGCATTCGTCGATCCGTACAATAACCTGCTGGTGGCCGACGGAATCAACCGCATCCTCTATTTCGCGCCCGGTCTCGGTGTCGTCAACGCCGCCAACTATATTTCCGGCAGGGCGCTGGCGCCGGGAGCGTTCGCCGCCATTTTCCCGGCCATTTCAACCAACATCCTGGCCAGTGGGACGGGCACGGCGACTACACTTCCGCTCCCCACAATCCTCGGCGGTACGCAGGTCTTTGTAAACAATACCGCTTCGGCTCTGTTTTACGTCTCTCCGGGACAGATCAATCTTCCCCTCTCCATGAGTTTGCCGTCGGGAGGGACCGTGGATCTTCAGGTTGTCGCGCAATCGACGGGACAGATTTACGGTGGCGCCGAAGTGGCTCTCAATTCCGCTTCGCCGGGATTGTTTACCTCTGGCGGCACGGGCACCGGCCAAGTGGCGGCAATCAATTCGGACGGATCGATCAATTCCGCGACGAATCAGCAAGTTCGCGGAAACTACATGACGCTGTATGGAACCGGTGAGGGATTCGTGGCCAACGCACCTCCGGACGGACAGGCCGCCACCGGACCCGTCCCAACGGCCGTTACGCCCCAAATCCTTCTGGGCGCTGGCGTAAACGCCCAATATGTCCCCAGCGCCAACATCCAATATTCGGGCCTTGCGCCAACGCTCGTGGGACTCTGGCAAATTAACTTTCAGGTCCCTGCCACTGCGCCGACCGGGGGCAGTGTCCCGATCGTCGTGCTGATGAACAGCATTCCGAGCAATAACCCGGCAGTTCCGGGCCAAGTTGCCGCCACCATCGCACTCAAATAGTCAAATATAAGGAAACAATAGGAATCGGTTCAGGACGCCGGGCGGAACAGACCGCCAATTCAACGGAAGGCGGGCAATGCCTTGCTTTTCGCGGGACCGGTACCGGATAATAACATTAGTAGGTACGCATACGTACCTCGGAGCTAACTTTGGCCGCTGTCGCCTCTCGCTCTTCTTTACTCGGTGCCCTTCTTCGGGCCGCAATTCCCGTCAATCGACATATTGTCCTGGATTTTCTGCAGGGGCTTTCCCGCGACGAGCTGGAATGTCTCGCCGAATTTCAGGGCGCTTGCGTGCTCGAAGACGAGTTTTCCGTGGCGTGTCAACCATACCGTCTGATTTCAGACTTTTTCGATCCCGCCGTTTGTGAGCGTTGGCGTAATCCCGATGACCGCGCTCATAAGATGTTCGTCGTTCTGGCGTATCTCGATCATCTGCACCAATCCATCACGATTCGTATTCAGCCCCAGGTCCTTCAATAACGCCTGACGATTTCCTGAGAATTTTACGCGCACATGGCAACTAACGCCATGTGCGCTTTCACGAGCCGCTTCTGCTGCCGTTCGCTTCGGTCGCGGCGGGCGTGGCAATAGCCCGTCAACAGCCAATCCCTTTGGGAGAAGCTTGCCTGGCCGCCACAGCTATCGCTGCGCTGGCAATGATTGGGCATTTTGCGAAATCGCGGCGAGTGGCCTTCGGCGCCGGTCTCGGCGCGCTGGTTTTCGCCGGAATCGCAATAGTCGCAGCCCGCCCGCAGCATGCTCCCCCGAGACTCAGCGTTCGCGATAACGCGCCGGCCATCTTCGAAGGCTGCGTGGTGGACCCTGCCCTGGTAGCCGCCGATCGTGAGCGTTTCACCATCGAACTGGCCCCGCGCGCACGAGCGCAGGTTTCGCTTTCGTCTCGCGGACTCTTTCCGGACCTGCCTTACGGGACGCACCTCGAATTCCAGGGCAAGGTCCGCCGGACGCACAACTACAACGACCCCGGCGCCTTCGATGCCGTTCATTACCTCGCGCGGCAGGAGATCTACTGGACGGCGGTCGGTGACGCATCAAACGTTCACGTGCTGGCCGGGCGCTGCGGGAATCGCCTGACCGGTTTCATCTTCGCCATCCGGTCCGCGGCGCTCACGCGTCTGGACCGGCTTTATGCCAACGACGCCTACGCCAACGGCATGATGCAGGCCACGCTGATCGGCGCCACCGCGAAGCTGGACCGCATGTGGACCGAGGATTACCGCACTACCGGCACCTTCCATGCCCTGGTGATTTCGGGCAGCCATGTCGCGGTGCTGGCCGCCGTTTTTCTCTTCTTCCTGCGCATCTGCGCCGTTCCGCGGGGGATCGCGATCTTCCTTACGATTCTCGCCGCGTGGCTCTACGCGGGCGTCACTGGCTGGCAGGCGCCTGTGCTGCGCTCGGCGGCGGGCATGAGTCTCTATGGCATCGGGCGATGCTTTTTCCGCGAAGGCAGACTGCTGAACATTCTCGCCGCCGTGGCTCTGCTGTTTGTCGTGGCGGACCCCGAGCAGTTGTTCGATGCGAGCTTTCAACTCTCGTTCCTGGCCGTGGCGCTGATCGGAGCTTTTGTGGTGCCCGCCCTGAATGCGACGTCGAGTCCTCTGGCGCGCGGTCTCGGCAATCTCGATGACGAGAAGATGGACCTTCGCATGGTCCCGACGTCCGCCCAGTTCCGCATCGAGATGCGTCTGCTTGCCCGCACGCTGTCGCTGATTTTCGGTATCCCGGCGACGCTCGGGCGCGTAGCAGTTCTAACCATCGCGCGCTGCTGTCTTTACATTTGGGACGTCTTCGTCACTTCGTTCTTCATCCAGGTCGGCCTGGCCTTGCCGATGATCGTCTATTTCCACCGGACGTCCGTCTCCGGACTGACGGCGAACGCGATCATTGTGCCGATCCTGAGTTTAGTCGTGCCTTTCGGATTTCTCGCAGTCGGCCTGAACTCGCCGGCACTGGCTCACTTCTGCGCCTGGCTTTTGTCGGTGGCGAGAGTCGCTGTGGGAATGCACGCGCGATGGGAACCCGACTGGCGCATTCCCTCGCCGCCGTTCTGGTTGGCCAGCTTCTTTGTGGCGGCGTTGATTCTGGCGGCCTGGCGCTCGCACGGAGCGTTAGCCAAATGGCTTCGCGGACTCTCGTGGATGGCGGTGGCGGCGACGCTGGCCATTATCGTCATTCATCCCTTCGCGCCCGTGGTCGAACCCGGAAAATTCGAATTGAGCGCAATCGATGTCGGCCAGGGGGACAGCTTACTGATCGGCTTTCCGCAAGGTCCGTTGATGCTGATCGACGCCGGCGGCATCCCGTCTTTCGGGCGTACCAAAAAGCCTGGCATCGATATCGGCGAGGATGTCGTTTCGCCCTACCTGTGGTCGCGGTCCATCAAGCACCTCGATATCGTGGCGATGACGCACTCGCATGAGGATCACATGGGCGGGATGAGCGCGGTCCTGCGCAATTTCCGCCCGCGTGAGTTGTGGACCGGCGCGACGCAGGACAGCCCGGAGTGGCGAACGGTGCGCGACACGGCCGAGCGCCTGCATATCACGATCCGGCCGATGCAGCGGGGCGCGCCATTCGCGTTTGGCGGCACGACTCTTCAGGTGCTCGCGCCCGGGCCTGACTACGCAGCGGATACCACACCGAAGAATGACGATTCGCTCGTGATGCGTATCCGCTTCGGATCGACGTCATTTCTTTTGACCGGTGATATGGAAAAGAAGATCGAGCGGGGCCTCGCCAACGCGGGCTTACTCGAACATGACGATGTGCTTAAGGTGGGCCATCACGGCAGCCGGACATCGAGCACGCCCGAACTCCTCGATCTGGAGCGCCCTGCTTTTGGCATCATCTCCGCGGGGTTTGATAATAGCTACGGACATCCGCACCCGCTGATCATCCGTGCGCTGCACGAGAGAAAGATCGCCGTATTCCGAACGGATGAAGTGGGGCTGATCACGGTGGTGAGCGACGGCAAGCGCCTGCGCTTCGACGTGCCGATCAACCTCGGTGCACGGTGAGCACACTTTCTTCTGTCACAGCCCTTCCTGTAAGGCGACCAAGTATTCGTCTAATGTTGCGTCGAGTCTTTTGTAAAGAAGAGCGTTAAAGCCTTCGGGTCCCTGGCCGGCTTGTTCCTTTTGCAGGCTTCGTATGTAATCCAGCCGGTCTTCCGGGCGTACAGCAACCGGAGGATAGCCGGCACGAATCAGGATCAGATTCATCAGCAGCCGCGCCGTTCGTCCATTACCGTCGTTGAAGGGATGAATGCTCACCAGGCGGCGATGAGCCGTGAAAGCTGTGTCGGTTGTATCCGATGCCGCCCCAAGCCAGGCGGCGAAGTCTCCCATCAAAGAAGGAATTTCGACCGGCGATGGAAACGTATGTCTGCCGATTTCAGTACGGACGTATCGGGGGAGATCGGCATAGCGCCCGGCTACATCGGGGCGCGAGCGCTTCATAACCAGGCCGTGTAAATTCCGCACGTCGCTTTCCGTCAATGGCCCCTTTTGCCGGGCAAGCTCGCGCACCCAGCGGATTGCATCATAGTGATCGAGCGCTTCCAGGTGATCTTTAAGGGGCTTGCCGCCGATGGTGACTCCCTGCTCAATCACCAGCGTCGTTTCGACCGGATTGAGGGTGTTGCCTTCGATGGCGTTCGAGGTCCAGGTGAGCTCGATATCGTAATAATGCTCGAGGTTGGCGAGCGCTTCGGGCGTCAGTGGCCGCAACGCGTCGAGACGTTCTTTCTTGCCGGCGACAGCGGCCAGAAGCTCATCCATGCGCTCTCATAGATACCATGGCTCGCGCTCTCAAACGCGCTGCACAGGCGCGGGATACTGAGCCACCAGCGGATCAGTGGTCAGCAAAGTAATCCCCTCGACCATCGACTGGGCGACGAGCATGCGATCGAACGGGTCCTGATGGATCGGCGGCAGGCCATCGATCGCGACCGCGTGCGCGCTCGTGACCGCCAACTCACCATAACCGTTATCGATCAGCCCCCGCCGCAGCAATCGCGCATCCACCAGGAAACCATCCCGGCCCAGTTGTCTCTTGATGGCAATCTCCCATAAGCTGGCCGCGCTGAAAACCAGTTCGTTCCGAGGATCGCGGAGCAACCGGCGTGTCCTGGCCGGCAGACGATCGGGCTGTCCCGCCGCCCACAGCAGCACGTGCGTATCGAGAAGGAATTTCACGCGTCTCCGCCGAACAGCCGCTCGATCTCACTGCTTCCCATGCGATCGAAATCGTCAGGCACGGAAATCCGGCCCGCCATGAAACCCAGCCGCCGAACCTGCCCGGCTACCGGCGTATCCAGCGGCGTTACTTTAACCAGAGGCTTGCCCGCTTTGGCGATGAGGAACGGTTCGCCTTTCGCAGCTTGTTCAACAAGCCGCGACAGGTGGGTTTTCGCTTGATGAATATTGACGGCCTTCATATAGACTAAGTCCTCTTGGTTTAGTCCATCCCGCCAGCCCATGGCAAGCATTCGGATCAGCTCATGACGCGCCGAGCACAGCAGGAGAAGTAGTATTCCCAGTAACCGTAGTCAAATTGGGTCCGGAGATCCTCCGTGGTCATGATTGGCGGTCATGATTGATGATAAGCCCGAATTTTTCCGTTAAGGCGTGTACCGGAGGGCAGTGCGGCGGGGTTCGGCGCTTGATCCCGGCCCGCTCGAAATCGAAATCCTACTGGCAACCCTTAACGCCCTTGGTCAGGCATATCGAAGAACCCGGCGGAGGCGGAATATTCATGCCTCGTTCTTTCATCAGCGCGATCAGCAGCTTCTCCGCTTCCGGGTGCGCGACGGCGGATTGCACTCCCACGCGAACCAGACCGCGCGACCAGTCGAGCGGAATCCACGTCATTCCCTTCATCGCTCCCGCAAAGGTATCGCGGCTCCCTTTATCGTGGGCTTCAAGGTTCGCGCCGTGATCCACCAGCAGCCGGATGACGTCGGTCCTGCCCTTGTGGGCCGCGCCGTGAAGAGCGGTACGGCCTTCGTCGTCCGCTGCGTTGACGTCGATTCCGAGTTCCATGCACATCCGGACCGCCTCCAGACTCTGTTCCGGCGACCATTCGAACGTGATCCCCTCCACCCAGCCGATTCCGGAAGCCACATCGAGAGCGGTCACGCCGTGCGCCGTGGCGATTTTGGGATCCGCCCCCCGATCGAGAAGCAGTTTCATCAGCGTAACGTCGCCGGATTGCGCCGCGCGCAGAAAAGGCGTAGCGCCTTCTTCGCTTAGCCACTGCATAGTGAAATTCGTGCGGGTCTCGGTGGTGTCGCCTTTGCAATCCTTTGCCGACGATTCCACTCCGCAGATGCGCGTGTTCACGCGGGCGCCTTTCGCAAGGAGGAGTTTGATGAAGTCCAGGTGATCCATATCCGGCTTCCGCACGGGATAGTCTCCGCTTTCGATATTGCGGTTGTCCGTCGCGAGGTAGACCGGGGTCCAGCCGCCGTTGTTGGCAAGATTGGGATCGGCGCCTTGCTCCAGCAGCCAAGCCGCCAGCATGTAGTGCCGGTTTTGGGTGGCAGTCAGGAGGGGGGTCCAGCCGTAGGCTGTGACCTGATTCACCCTGGCGCCGGACTTGACCAGGATCTGCGCGCACTCGAAGCAGCCTTCACGTGCCGCATAAACCAGCGGCGTCAGTCCACCTCCATCGCGTTTCCCCGATTGACCATAGGTATCGGCAAGGTCCTCCAGGCTGACGGCAGGGCCGCCCGGAGTTAGTTGCACCTTTCCTCCGCTGGCAAAGGCGTCGAAGAGCTTGTCCTGGAGGATTCTCTCCTGCACGGTCGGGGCAAGGTTCAACCGCGAATTTCGCGTGTCCGGATTCGACGCTGCATTTACATCCGCGCCGTGCTCCACCAGGGTTCTTACGGCTCCGGGATGAGATTGCTCCACCGCCCACATCAGCGCCATGGTGCCGCGCAGGCTCTCTTTCAACGCGGGGTCCGCTTTGTGGCTCAGAAGAAGTTCCAGAGCGGCAACATTCCCGTTACGCGCCGCCATCATCAGTGGCGTCTCACCGTTCGGCGTTCGTTCGTTGGGATCGGCGCCGGCGTCCAGCAGTTTGCCGATCATCCGTGCGCTCCCATTTTCCGCGGCCAGCCGCAGGGGGGTGGCGCCATCCCGGTTGGCGAGCTTCACGTCCGCGCCGGCGGCGATCAAAATATCCGCCATCTCGAGATCGTTGCGATATGCGGCCCACTGGATTGCGGTCGCCCCGTCCGCCTGACCGGCGTTGACGTCCGCTCTCTTTTGGACGAGCATGCGCAGAGTGGCCGTATCGCCTCTCATCGCCGCGTCGGCGACCGCGCTATTGACCGCGCCGAAACTGCTCAGGCTGATCAGGGACGCACTGATGACGAGGCATAAGGCTGCCCACAGAGTTGAATTCTGCCAAGAGGTCATGATCGGTTGCCCGGCACAAGCAGGTGAGTTTTACGACCTGTTACATTCGCCGCCTGTTACACAGGATACTCTGAACAAGATGCAGAGGCTCGCCGGTTCGCCTAATGAGGGACCTGTTTCCGCCGCGTTAAGATACTCTGGTCCCTGATACGCGCCCATTCGGCCCGCAACCTGAGGAGGATTTTCGATGAATCGCTTGATCTTGAAATGGATGGCACTCGCAGGTGTGCTGCTGGCCCCGGCTGGCAGTTACGCCCAAGTCTCGTGCACGCGCGAGGGCCTGCAGGCCGCGACCGATCTCTACATTGCTGCTCAAACCAGGGGCGACATTGCGGGCCTGCCGCTCGCAAAGGGGCTGGGATACGTCGAGAACTTTAAGACAATGAGTATCGACGACGGCCTGATCAGGACACCAATGAAGATCGACCACCATCGCAGCCTGCTGGACACCTCGACGTGCCAGACGTTCACGGAAGTGATCGTTTCGGATAAGGCGGCCCCGTATGCGCTCGGCACGCGGCTGCGCGTGAACCACGGGCTGATCGCCGAAATCGAAATGATGTGGACCACCACCGGTTACTGGGGATTTAACGTCGATAACTATCTGAAGTACGCGTCTTCCGAGGATTGGGGCATCATCCCCGCCGCTAAGCGCGACACCCGCGCGACGCTGGTGTCCGCCGCCAGCGCTTACCTGGATGCATTCCTTGAAGGAAAAATGGACCTGGTGCCCTGGGGTTTCCCCTGCAACCGCACCGAAGGTGGTATGCATACGGGCAGGGGCACTCCGGATGACACCTGTCAGGTTGGTGTGCCGAGCGGCGTCAATATTGCCAACCGGCACTTCGTAGTCGATGAGACGATTGGAGCCATCGTGGCGTTCTGCACCTTCGGCGCCGGCTCCGCGACTGGCGGCAGCGGAGCGCCGGACACCCACCTCTTCCGCATCGAGAACGGCAAACTGCGTTTCGTCCACACGCTGACGCATCTATTGCAGGCGAATGGCCCTGGGCGCGCCGCCCAGGGTCGAGGCGCGCCGGCCGGTCAAGGCAGGGGTGCCACCCAACCTGTCGACCAGAAGTGACCGGCCGTCGCTGCTGTTTTGCCGAATGATCAGCCAGCCAGTCGGTCGTAGTCGGCGTGGGTGCCGATCCAAACCCAAGTGATCGTGTCCGCAGTCAGGGTGATACGGGTCACGCTGCCATAATTTGTAGTTCTTGACAGCCGGATCCTGGACATCTGCGGGCAGCTTGTGGAACAAATCCCAGAAGCGCCGCGTAGCCACGGAGTTCAGCGTTGCATTGGCCAATCGCGAAGAAGTCCCTGCTTGGATTCATTCTCTGCCTCCACGAACAGGTGATCCAGCTTGCCGGCAGAAGAGTCTTCACCCATCTGCTCGTCCCAGCGGCCTTGCTCACGCGCGTGAAACCACTCGACAATGCGGCGATATTCTTCCGGCGGCAGGCAATTGATGGCCGCCTCGATCTCCTCAACGCGCTCCATGCCTGGAGTTTAACGCCGCTCGGCTGCGGCTGTTGGCGACACGAACAATCGGTCGCGGGGACAGATTCTCATCGAGAGCAGATTGAATCGAGATTCGCGCGGCAGCTAGCGTCGGCGTTCCTTCGAAACCCTGATTTTTAGGTCGTGTGTTTGCAAGGGATGCAGGCGGTCGAAGTAGTTGTCGCCGAACTCGCAATACTCGCCTCCGTCGCGCAGAATGTAGAAAGCGATGGCGACAATCGCTTTACGGATGCCAGCTTACCTGTCAGCTATCCGTGTTCATCGGCGTTCATCGGCGGCCCCTTGCCTTTCCAGCCACGTAACCCGCTGACTTTGCGTAACTTTCAAGCCACGTCCAACGCCTCTTGGTTGGGTGAGAGATTTGACTCTTTTCAGCCAACTGATATTGCAAGTGGGCTGATAAACTTTAGACGGCTACATCCATGAAAAATAGACTCCTTGCAGTGGGTTGCCTGGCCACGTTGCCGGTGGTTTGTTCGGCACAAACCACCTCCACTGCCCTTGCTCCCGCCGCAACTGCCGTCACCGAGCGCGCCCTCCTGAATCAATACTGTGTGGTCTGCCACAACGAAAAGATGAAGAAGGCTGGACAGCCGTCGGGCTTGGCCATCACGCTCGATAACCTCGACGTCGCCCATGTCGAGCAAAACCCTCAGGAATGGGAACGCGTGGTGCACAAGGTTCGCGCGGGAATGATGCCGCCCGCCGGCATGCCCCGGCCGAAGCCCGCCGCTTTTGAAGCCGCTATTGTCTGGCTGGAGAACGAGCTCGATAAGCACGCAGTCGCGAACCTGCCCCCACCCGGTCTGCACCGCCTGAACCGGACGGAGTACAAAAATGCTATCCGTGATCTGCTGGCGGTTGACATCGATCCCGGCAAGTACCTGCCGTCGGACGATTCCACCCGCGGCTTCGACAATATCGCCGGTGCGCTGACGTTGTCGCCCGCGCTGCTCGAAGGCTACACGTCCGCTGCCGGAAAGATCAGCCGTCTCGCGATCGGGGACGTAACCGCGCCCTCCCAAACGCCTTATCACGTCCCGGAAGATACCTCGCAGGACTATCACATCGAAGGCATGCCTTTCGGCACCCGCGGCGGCATGATCGTGCACCATGAGTTCCCCGCCGATGGCGATTACTCGATCAAGATCACTCCCATCAGCAAAGGCAACATGGGCGACACCAGTCCCTTCGGCGAAATCACCGGCGAGAAACTCGAATTCCTTCTCGACGGTCAGCGCGTGAAGCTGTTCGATTGGGATAAAGAACGCACCCGCGAAGACGGCACGTTTAACGTCAAATTCCAAGCCACAGCCGGGCCCCATACGGTCGTCGTAACCTTCCTCGCCACCAACAACGCGCCCGGTAACGATCTCGACCAGCACTTCCTGCGCAGCACCATCGAAACCGGCGGACTCCCCGGCTACAAATTCTTCCCGCATGTCGGCAAGATCCGTATCGACGGCCCCAACAATCCCAAAGGCGCGAGCGATTCACCCAGCCGCCGCAAAATCTACGTGTGCCATCCGTCCACTCCGGCGAGCGAAACAGGTTGCGCCAAACAGATCGTGTCCACTCTGGCGCGCCACGCCTTCCGTCGCCCCGTCACCGATCAGGATACGGAAATGCTGATGGGCTTCTATCAAATCGGCCGGAACGATTCGGGACAGGGTAAAAGCGGTGATTTCGATCACGGGATTGAAATGGCCGTCCGCCGCATCCTCGTCGACCCGGAATTTTATTTCCGCAAGGAAGCCGAGCCTGCCACCGTCAAGCCGGGCCAGAACTATCGCATCAGCGATCTCGCGCTCGCTTCGCGCCTCTCGTTCTTCCTGTGGAGCAGCATCCCGGACGACGAACTCATCAGTCTGGCGGGACAGAACAAGCTGCACGATCCCGTCGTGCTGGAGCGTGAAGTCAAGCGCATGCTGGCCGATCCCAAAGCGGAATCGCTGGTCGACAATTTCGCCGGGCAGTGGCTCGGCTTGCGTGAGTTGCAGACGCAGGTTCCCGTCACCTCCGAGTTCCCCGATTTCGACGACAATCTGCGCGCCGCTATGGCGAAGGAAATGGAGCTCTTCGTCGGCAGCATTATCCACGAGGATCGCCCCGTCACCGATCTGATCGACGCGGATTACACGTTCGTCAACGAACGCCTCGCAAAACATTACGACATCCCGAACGTATACGGCAGCGCCTTCCGCCGCATCACGCTCGGACCCGAATTCGACATGCGCCGCGGCCTTCTGGGCAAGGGTTACCTGGAGACCATCTCCTCCAAGCCGTCCGGAACCTCCGCCGTGCAGCGCGGCAAAACGGTATTGCAGGTGTTCCTCGGCACTGAGCCGCCTCCGCCGCCGCCCAACGTTCCGCAATTGCAGATCATTGCCACCGACGTGCATGGTGGAGTCCGGCCGACAATCCGGCAGCAGATGGAGATGCACAGGTCGGTCGAACCCTGCGCGAGCTGCCACAAGATCATGGATCCGATCGGCTTTTCTCTGGAAAATTTCGACGCGGTGGGACACTGGCGCACCACGGACGATGGAGCTCCGATCAATACGGCCGGCGTTCTGGTCGATGGCACGAAACTGAATGGCGTGAAGGAACTGCGGGAGGCTTTGGTCCGCTACTCGCCTCAGTTTGTGCGGGTTGCGACCGAGAAGCTGATGATTTACGCGCTCGGCCGTGGAACGGAATATTTCGATATGCCGCTGATCCGGTCCATTGTGCACGATGCCGCGAAGAATAACTATCGTTTCTCTTCGCTGGTGCTTGGGGTGGTAAAGAGCGAACCGTTCCAGATGAACGGGAAGCTCCAAATCACAAGTGACACTAAACCGGCCCAGCAGCGTGCCGCATTATGAACCGTGACCGTAAGGGAGCGGCAACGCAGCCTTCGGGAGCGTTACTAAAATAGAGTCGAAAGCGATAAAATTGAATCGTAAGAAACAGGAGACCCGAAGCTGATGTTCATTTCCAGGAAGCATATCCCACGGCGGGCATTTCTACGCGGAGCCGGGATTACGCTTGCGTTGCCGTTTCTCGATTCCATGGTTCCGGCGCAAACACCCCTGGCGAAGACGGCAGCGGTACCGAAAACCCGCTTCACCGGCATTTTTGTTCCCCACGGCATGGCGCCGGGATATTGGGTCCCGGATAAGCCGATACTCGAAGCCGGAAACTTCCCCTTTATTCTGAAGCCGCTCGAACCGTTCCGCGAACAGACCGTTGTGATGAGCGGCCTTTGGTCCAAATCGGCCGAACCGCCTCCCGGCGTCACTGGCGCGGACCACTGGGTCGCTGCCGCCTACATGTGCGGCAACAAGCCCAAGAAAACGACCGGCGCGGATATCCAGGACGGCACCACCATCGATCAGCTGATCGCGCAAAAGATCGGCCAGGAAACGCTCCTGCCGTCTTTGCAGCTCGCCATCGAAGATCCCGGCGCAAATTCGAGCAACTGCGGCGAAGGATACAGCTGCGCTTACACCAATTCGATTTCGTGGTCGTCGCCGACGCAGCCGCTGCCGATGGAACTCAATCCGCAGATCGTCTTCGAGAAACTCTTCGGGGACGGCGGTAGTGCCGAAGAACGTGCCGCGCGCCGCGAGCAGGACCGCAGCATTCTCGATTCCGTCACTAAAAGCCTGGCAAGGTTCAAGAAGGATTTGGACGCGAGCGATCGCGCGCGGCTCGACGAATACACCGATGACATCCGCGAAATCGAGCGCCGCCTCGACATCGCGAAGAAGGCGACCGGCGCACAGACCAGCGAAGGCGTCATCGTTCCCACCGGCATTCCGGAAGCGTTCGACGAACACGTAAAGCTGCACTTCGACCTTCAGGTGTTGGCGTTCAAGAGCGACATCACCCGCGTCTCTTCCGTTCTCTTTGCCCGCGATCTCACTGGCCGCGCATATCCCGCGAGCGACGTGCCTTCGCTCAGCTTCCATGGCGGCTCGCATCACGCGGAGAACCCGGACCGCATCGCCCAGTATTCCAAGCTGAATCAGTATCACGTAAAGTGCCTCGCATACTATCTGGACAAGCTGAAGAACACTCCCGATGGCGATGGAACGCTCCTTGACCACTCGCTCGTCCTCTACGGCACCAACATGGGCGATTCGAATCAGCACCTCCATTACGACGTTCCACATCTTCTGATTGGCGGTGCGTCCGGCCAGCTCAAAGGTGGCCGGCATTTGGCCTTCCCGACCAAAACCGTTACGTCTAGCAATTTGCTGCTCAGCATCATCGGCATGTACGGGATTCACCAGGACAGCATCGGCGACAGCACCGGAACTCTCGCAGGTCTCGTATGAGGGTTGGTGGAGTAGGCGGTTTCGCCTGCGCCCTGGCTCTCTCCCTGACAGCTTGGGCCGCAGTTCCGCCCAGCCCGGTAGCAGACGCCGCCATGAAAGGCGATGTGGCCACCGTGCGGAGCCTGCTCGCGCAGAAGGCGGACGTGAACGCGCCGCAAGCAGATGGAGCCACCGCGATTCAGTGGGCCGCCTACGCGAACAATCTCGCGCTGGCCGACGTCCTGATCAAAAGCGGCGCAAACGTCAAGCTCGCCAACCACGATGGCGCGACGGCATTGTCTCTCGCCGCGATCAATGGCAACGCACCCATGATCGAGAAGCTTCTGCAGGCCGGCGCGGACCCGAACGAACGCCAACCGAACGGCGAGACGCCTCTGATGCTGGCGTCGCGCAACGGCGATGTGGATGCGATCAAAGTGCTGATCGATCACAAAGCCGATCTGAACGCGAAGGAAAAACTGCGCGGCACGACGGCGATCATGTGGGCGGCCGAGCAGAGTCATCCGGCTGCGGTCAAATTGCTCGCCGCAAACGGAGCGGACGTGAAAGCGGTGTCCGATCCCGATACTCGCAACTCACGGCTGAACCTCGCCCCGACCGTCCAGGCAAGATTGAGCTCCGCGCAAGGCGCAGGTGGCTTATCGGCGAATGGTAATGGAACGTCGACGCCTGCGGCGCCCGCGGCCGGACGCGGAGGTGGCCGTGGAGGTCCCGGCCGGGGCGCGGGGCGCGGTGGCGCACCGGCGACAACGACGGATGCGGCGGCTGGTCCCGCATTCAACGAAGAAACCGCTGTCGCTGACGACTTCGCATTCTTCCGCAGACCCGCTCCGAAAGACGGCGGCGGCCTGACTCCGCTCGTATTCGCCGCCCGCGAAGGATGCTTCGATTGCGCGGTCGATCTGGTTGCCGCCGGCGCGGATGTCAATCAGACAACTTTCTATGGATGGAGCCCGCTTCTTACGGCGACCCAGAATCGGCATTACAAACTTGCCGCCTGGCTGCTGGACCATGGCGCCGACCCCAATCTCGCCAACAAAGGCGGCTGGCGTCCTCTATATCTTGCCACCGACAACCGCAACATCGAGTCCGGCGATTACCCGGTGCGGCGGCCGGACATGGATCACCTGGACTTCATCAAGCTGCTCGTCGATAAGGGGGCCGATGTGAACGCCCGCGTCTGCGGTGTGCAATCGACGCCCAAAGAATGTAAGGGCGATACCACGGAAACCCGCACCAACTTCACTATGCAGTGGCTGTATGAGGATGGCGCAACTCCGTTCCTGCGCGCTGCCCAATCCGGCGATATTGTGCTGATGAAGTATCTGCTGGCCCACGGCGCGGATCCGAAGATTGCCACGCAGCACAATGACACGGCGCTATCCGTGGCTTCCGGACTCGGCTGGGTGGAAGGCGTTACGTTTGAATGGTCCGAAGCGGACAATCTTGAAGTGGTGAAGATGTGTCTTGACGCCGGTATCGATGTAAACGCGGCCGATTTTGAAGGCCGCACCGCGTTGCACGGAGCCGCCCACAAAGGCCGCACCGCTGTTATCCAAATGCTGGTGGACCATGGCGCGAACCTCGAAGCTCACGACCTCGGCAGCCGCGATACCGTCAACGGCGCGATGAAGGGCCTGACTTGGATTCCGCTCGACTGGTCGCGCGGCCTCGTCCGCGTCGGCGTGCAATCCGCAATCGCGCACCCGGAAGCCGAGAAGCTGCTCGTGAAGCTGATGACGGAAAAGGGTATGAAGATACCGCCGCCTCCGTCGTCGTCGATCTGTCTGACCAAAGGCGTCAAAGGCTGCCAGTAAGGGGTACCGCTGGCGATCTTGTCGCCGGTGCCTTTATTCTTTCAGTGCGTCATCGCGTAAATAATATAGTTCACGCCGATTCGAATCCCCTGCGCCGAATACTTCTCCGGATATCGCGGCTCATCGGCCCACTCCCACGAATCGCTCGTATCCGAGTTGAAATCGACCATCACCATCAGGCGCCGTTTATCGTCATAAATCCCGCGCCAATGCCCTACTCGCCCGCCATTCAAATACGGCACGCCCGAACGCAGCGACCATTCGCCGGGAATCCCATAGCGGTCTTTCAAGTCGTAAAGCACATGAAAAATCCGGTCGCCATCCGGAACCTCGACAAAATCGCGCTCGGGGAAAACGCGCTTCATCGTGGCGGCGAAGATCTCCCAATCGCGGTCGCCCCACGTGTCCGCGCACATGAGGAAGCCGCCGCGCAGCAGGTACTCGCGCAGCTTCTTCGACTGGGAATCCGTGAGCTCCATCGGAGAAGCCTCCACGGCGAAAATCCACGGCCAGTCGTAAACGTCGTCGCCATCGTCCAGGTTGACAGGCTGCTCGGTGGAGCGTACCTGAACTCGCGTCAACCGGCGGACCGCCTGCATGAAGTGGCGGTCGGCGCGCGGATAGTCGTTGGTCCAGCCGGTATGGCCCGTGCGCCAGTCGTAATAACGATCGAGGCCGCCGAACATTCCATAAGGGGACGCGGGAAACATCAGCCGACCCATCACGAATTCGGTCTTCTCGTTGCCATCGGCAGGCACGGTGAAGTCGGTGTATTCCTGCCCCGGATACTCGCGAAACGGCCGCTGAAATGCCCAAGCCGCGCTCAAGGCCACTAAAAGGCCCGCCGCAATACGTAGCCCCATTACTATAGAATTCCTCTATGCGAATCCTAAGTTTATCGCTGTTACTCGCGCCGTTACTCGTGTGTGTCGCCTCGGCGCAGAACACCGATGCCGGAAAGCGTCAGTTCGAGAACCGGTGCGCGCGCTGCCACGGCGGCGATGCCACCGGCGGCGAGTCCGGCCCAGGAATCGTGACCCAGATTGCCGCCCGCAGTGAAGCCGATCTCGCTGCCTTCATCCGCGAAGGACGCCCCGCGCGCGGCATGCCCGCATTCGCGCTCTCCGATCAGGAGATGAAGGATCTCACTCCGTATCTGCGCTCGCTCGCGCCGATCTCCCGCAACGCGGCACCCGTACTCGTTCGCAGAAAAGTGCAGACCACCGACGGCCAGACCATCGAAGGCCAGGTGCTAAGCGAAGGCATGCTTGACCTCCAGCTTCGAACCAGCGACAGACAGCTCCGGCTATTACGCAAAGTCGGCGACCGGTATCGCTTAGTTACTTCCCAAACCGACTGGCCCTCCTACAACGGCGACCCCAGCGGCAACCGCTATACGAAACTCGCTCAGATCGACAAGAGCAACGTCGCGCGCGTGACGCCGAAGTGGATGTTTCCCATGGCGAACGTGTCGACGGTCGAGAACACTCCCGTTGTTGTCGAAGGCGTCATGTATGTATCGAGCGCCAACGAATGTTACGCGCTCGATGCGGGCAGCGGTCGTATGATCTGGCATTTCCAGCGACCGCGCACGAAAGGTCTGGCCGGCAACGCCGCCAGTGGATTCAATCGCGGCGTCGCAGCTGCGGGTGATCGCATCTTCATGCTCACCGACAACGCGCACATCATCGCTCTGGACCGATTCAGCGGTCAACTGATGTGGGAAACCGAGATGGCCGACTGGCATCAGAACTACAACGGAACCTCCGCCCCACTCGCAGTCGGGAACCTGGTGGTTTCCGGTACCGCCGGCGGCGACGAGGGCGTGCGTGGCTTTGTCGCCGCTTACGATCAAGCCACTGGCAAAGAAGTCTGGCGTTTCTGGACTGTCCCCAAACCTGGCGAGCCCGCTTCCGAAACGTGGAAAGGCAATTCGCTCGATCATCCCTCGGGAGCAACCTGGATGACCGGTACCTACGACCCACAACTCGACACCATCTTCTGGCCCGTCGGCAATCCCGGCCCCGACTTCAACGGCGACGACCGGCAGGGCGACAACCTCTACACCGATTCCATCGTGGCCCTCGACGCGAAGACCGGCAAGATGAAATGGTATTTCCAGTTCACGCCGCACGATGTCCATGATTGGGATGCCGAAGAGCCCGCCGTGCTGGTCGACACCACCTGGCAGGGTCAGCCGCGCAAGCTGCTGTTACAGGCCAATCGCAACGGATTCTTCTATATCCTGGACCGAACTAATGGCCAACTGCTGCTAGCCAAGCCGTTCCTCAAGAAGCTCAATTGGGCGGAAGCGATCGGCAGGGACGGCCGTCCGATTCTGAATACGCTCAAGGAAACGGCCGACGGTGAGACCTACGTTTGCCCCGGCTTCCAGGGCGGCACGAACTGGTTCTCGACGTCGTTCAATCCCGGCACGGGACTTTACTACTTCCAGGCACTCGAGCGCTGCAATCTATTCTCGAAGAGGACGATGGAGTGGCAAGCCGGTAAGGGCTACATGGGCGGCGCGGCGCGTCCGGCTCCAGGCGAGACGTTCGAGAAGGTGCTGCGCGCCATCAACATCCAGACCGGCGAGATCACTTGGGAACTCCCGCAAATCAGCGGGGCCCTGACCGCGTCGGCAGGAACTCTGTCCACTGCATCGGGCCTCGTGTTCTTCGGCGAGAACAGCGGCGCGTTCATGGCGGCGGATGCAGTCACCGGCAAATCGCTGTGGCAATTTCCCACGAACCACACATGGCGAGCATCCCCGATGACCTACATGTTCGACAACAAGCAATACGTCGCGGTCGCGGCGGGCCAAAACATCATCGCCTTCGCCCTCCCGGATTAATGTGGCGCACGCACTCTTGCGTGCCGCGTCGACACTCATGTCGACGCTTGTCTTCTGTCAGGGCCGTCGCCGATACCCCGGCCGATAATGCTCATGGCAGCTCTGGCACGCCTCATACAAATCCGCATTCAGCGCCTCAAGCGCCGGCAGATCTTTCGCCTTAGCCGCAACGAACGCCTTGTTCCCGACGTCCCAAAGCAGCTTCGCATCCTTCATCCACCGATCCTTATCGCGCGCCCGGTTGTCCGCCATCAGCAGGTTGGCCGCCTCCGCCAGCGTCAGCGCATTGTTCTTCAGATCGATCCACTGTTTCTCGGTCTTCTTCTCATCACGGCTGACATAGAAAATCTCATCCGACGTGGGATAGATGATGTCCAGCATCAGCTCACTCATGGTTCCCACCGACTTGATGCCGGGAACCTCGGCCGGCGGCGCTTGAGCCAATCCGGTGCCCGCAATTAGACAAAGCAAAAGAATTCGCATGATCGTCTCCCTGACCGGGCAATTTTAGCATTAAACAGCGCACACACAGACTTGAGTCGTGGGTATCCGTGCCATTGACTTAGGTGTCCAAACCCCATATTCTCGTTATCTAAGTACCGGAAAGTCGAAGGGAATCCATGAAGACCCGAATCAATCGCCACTTGCTCGCAGCTTCGCTTCTGCTCCTCGCTCCCGCCGCCTGGGCTCAGTCCGTCGCGGGACTCTGGGACGCCACCATCAACTTCAACGGCACGGACATCCCGTTCAAGTTTGAGATCTCCGGCGACGGCGCCAATGTGAAGGGGTGGTTCTTCAACGGCGACGACCGCGAGGTTTCCAACAGCGGCAAGCTGGAGAACGGTTCGCTGGTGCTCAACTTCGACAGCTATCTCGCCAAACTGACCGCGATCGTTAAAGATGGAGTGCTCGATGGCGAGTACGGTCCGATGCTCAAGAAGAATTACGCGGTCCACGCGACTCGAGCGGCGACCTCGAAGACCGCGTCGAAAGTGGCTGCGGTGTCCAATGTGCCCGCGGTCGCAGGTCAATGGGATCTGATCGGCGTTGCCAGTTCCAAGGGTGAAAAAGCCTGGCGGCTGATTCTGCGGCAGTCCGGCGCCGACATTTCGGGAGCGATCCTCCGCGTCGATGGCGATACCGGAACTCTGACCGGAGCTTACAAGGATGGCCAGTTCGTGCTGAGCGCTTTCTCGGGTGCGCGCCCCGCTCTGCTGCTTCTCAAGCCCACCGGTGACGGCACGCTCGATGTAAGTCTCAGCGCCCTTCACGGGTTCAACGAAATGAAAGCCGTGCGTCCCGCAGAAGCCCGCGCCAAAGGGCTGCCGGAACCAACCGATCCCAACACTCACACGACGGTGAAGAATCCCAACGAGCCGTTCCTGTTCAGCTTTCCGGACCTGAAAGGTAACACCGTTTCCAACACGGATGCGCGTTTTCGGGGAAAGGTCGTCCTGATCAACGTGACGGGCAGCTGGTGCCCGAATTGCCATGACGAAGCCCCGTTCCTCGCCGGGCTCTACGACAAGTACCACAGCCAGGGGCTCGAAATCGTTGCCCTTTCCTTCGAGGAAGCGGATCAGCTGAAAGACCCCACCCGCCTGCGCGCTTTCATCAGGGAATACGGAATCAAATACACCGTTCTGCTCGGCGGTGAGACCGAGTCGGCCAAAGCGAAGCTTACTCAGGCCGTGAACTGGGACGCATGGCCAACCACATTCTTCGTAGGCCGCGACGGCCTCGTGCGTGGCGCGCATGCCGGCTTCCCCAGCCCGGGGAGTGGTGAGTTATACCGTGAGGCAAAAGAGGAATTCACCGCGAAGGTCGAGAAGCTCCTCGTGGAGAATCAAACGTCGGCACGTTAACCTTAAAACAGCCGTTCCTGCTTCTTCAAGTTCCCGAATGAGCCGATATTGGCGATCGAGAACTGAAAGCGGTACGTCGTGTCGTCCCGCACGCCAAAGTTGAACCGCCGGTATTCCACGCTGAAGCCGCAGCAATCCGTGTTGTAGGTTACCTGCGCGATAGCGAATTCCTGGACCCCGGCCTTGAAATCGTAGATGGTCGAAAACGCCGCATTCCAGCCTCTGCGATTGGGGTCGCCGTAACCGAACTGTGCGCTGAACTGATTGGCTGGCCCGGAAACCACCGGATCCGGCTTGACCTGCGTACTTCCGGCCGATACGAAGTATTTCTTGTAACGGACGTTGGCCGTGAGCATGCTGTTTGTCAAACGATGAAGCAACGGGTCATAGTCGCCTTCCCATTGGATGGCGAGGCCGGTTATCGGAGCCGTGCGCAGTATGGAGACAATGGGCGAATAGTTCCGCGGACCATCGAGGAAGCTGAATCCGGTAAGATCCAGGCTGGCCATGGTGACGTTGCGCTGCCCCGCTACCACTGCCCCGCCGAACGTGGGATCGAAGAATCGCTTTTGATATACCTCCCACGTGAAGACCTCTTTGACCGTTTCGCCTTTCTTCGCATAAATTCGGTTGGTGAGGCCGATTTCGACTTCACTCGTATCGGCGAGCAGATCTATCTGGTCGAAACGAAGAGTGTTGAGAAAGTCGTTTACCCCCGTCACGTACTTGTAATTGACGCGAGGTTCGATCACATGCTTCAGTTTGTCGCCGAGGAAGGTCTTCTTGTTGTAAACCCGCTCGATCGTTGGAAAGGCTATATCGAGGTTTAATTCCGGCGCCATGCGGTTGAAGGTGGCTGAGCTGACCGCCCCGTTTACGAAGCTCTGTCCATAAAAGGTCTCGTGCATTGTGAAACTGGGTACAATGCTCAAGCCCTGCCAGTGGAACGCCGAAACGATGGATGGTTCCAGATCCCCGCGCGGCGTGAACTGGTTTGTCTCGTAGAAGCCCGGCTCCGATGTGGGATCGGCCCGGTGGAAGGCGGCGGCGCTCCCGTCGAAAGAGAACCAGAGTGGCAGGCTGCCCGACGCAATTTGCTGATCGCGACCTTCGAACTCAACCTCCGGCAACTTGCGAATGAGGACGGAATCGCCCGACGTGGTGCTCTCGAAGTTCCTGTTTTCCGAGACGTCTATGTTGACGGTATAGTAGTCGAAAGTTTTCGACAGGAAGGCGCTCGAATTAGTGGAGGAGTATATCGCCTCGTTGAATGAAAAGGAGAAGGTCTGGCGGAACAGGAACGAACTCAGATAATCGATGTTCGCGCGCGCCACCCATCCATCGCCAAACTGCGTCTTGAAGGTGCCTGTGACGCTAGCGCCTGGCGCTTTGGTCGTCGTTCCGCCCGAAGTCAGGCCGTGATCGTCGACACCATAGGCGATGATGTTGAAATCGGTAGTCTCCGTAGGCTTGCCCCGGAAATCCAGGTGGTGAGCGATTCCCCGAGACGTGTAATCCGTCATCAGGTACTCCACATCGTAGCTGCGGTTGATGGCCCAATAATATCCGGCCCCGAAAAACGATCCGAACAAGGAGCTGTGCCCGGCCTCAGGAGTCAGAAAGCCGCTCTTGCGCGGTTCCTTCTTCAGTGCCTTGTAGAAATAGGGAAGGTAGAGCACCGGGAGGCCGTGCAAACGAAAGACACCGCCGTGCGTTATGGCGCGGTCTTCGGGAATAATGTCCCACGTATGGGCGTGCATCGTCCACCACGGATGGGGAATGTGGCAATCGGTGATGATGCCGTCGTGAAGGACGTACTTTTCCTCGATTTTTTCCGCCCACTCCCCTTCGAAGTAGAAGGGTTCCTGCGTGGTGAGAACGCCGGGGCGGGCAATAACCTTGGTCTTTGTGTAGCCTCTGACGTGATAAAAGGTACCGCGCGCGGTGTCGGTGTTGTACTCCGCGCGGTCGCAGTAGATCACCTCGTTGCGATCGTAGTTGCGATAGACGACATTGCCGTGCGCTTTGAAAGTCTTCGTGTTTTCGTCGTATTCCGCATCGTCGGCCTTGAAGGTGGCGTCGAACAGCTCGATCACGACATGTCCGTGGAGATGGTAGATGCCGTTGTCCGAATCCTGGGAATCGGAATCGAATTCATATTCGCCGCGCATCGGAGGATTGACGCGCGGAATTTTGACACTGAAGTCCGGGCGCTCGACGGTGGCTCCGTCCGCCGGCGGCGCGCTGTTTAATTGAGGTAACGCGTTTTGCGCGAGCCCAAATGACAACAGTGTGAAAATACAACATTGCTTGAGAATTTTTCCGTGACAAGCCACGTTGTTTGTGTTACTCAGAGGGATAGGGTTTGTGCGACGAGACAGCTTCAATTGGCAACCGTAGCACGGCATAAGTCGCGTCGCAACCTGAATAGAGCAATAGATGCGCTGTAAGCACTGTGGTTTCGTGAATGGTGAGGACGATCATCGCTGCCTGCGCTGCGGGCGGAGAATGAGCGGAGTGGTGATTGCGGCCCCTCCGGGTTATTCGGGCGCAAATGCGCTGGCCGCGTCGGTAATGATGAGCAGCGACGATACCAGGGAGTTTCAGCCCCTGCCGCAGACCGGTCCGGCCCAGCCCACTCTGTTCGCCAATCCCGCCCCGAATGTGATTCCGTTCGACAAGCGGGAGCGGAAGCCCCTGCCCCCCGTGGCCGCGCCGCGGGCTCCGCAGCATACCCAGTCTCGCGTTAGTGCGCGCAAGTCCACGGGAGTTGCCTCCACTGCGATGCCCGATCCCCAGGGTACGCTGGATTTCATTCCCGCGTCGGCCGTGAAGGGCCGCACGCTCAAGACGACTGTCGAAGCGCAGATCTTCTGCGATCAGCTGGTGGCGACGCCGACGCATCGCATGGTGGCCTCGGCGATCGATGGCGTCATCATCCTGTTCGGATTCGGACTGCTCATCGCCCTGGTCGAGATTCTGGGCGGCAGCTTCGGCGCCGGGAGGACGCTCTGGATAGGGCTGGCCGTAGCGCTGGGACTGGTTTCGATGCTTTACGGTCTGATCTGGGCGATCGCGGGCAGGGAAACGGCGGGCATGCGGTTCACCGATCTGCAACTGATCACCTTCGATGGATTTCAGGTCGACCCGCGCAGCCGGGCATTGCGGTTCGCATCGACGTGGTTGAGCTTCTGTTCCGGCGGATTGGGTCTCCTGTGGGCCGTCGCCGATGAGGAAAATCTCACCTGGCACGATCACATTTCGAAGACCTTTCCTACTATCCGCGAAGTGCCGGGCACTTTTGTAAAGCAGCGCCGTTAGACGGAAATCTCTTAACGTCCGGGAGGGCCGCCGCGGCCGCCCTGCTGAACGATGTTAGTTCCCGCAGCTCCGCCTTTGGCAATGAGGAGGTCGGCGGTGTCTTTGTGCACATCCTTGCGCTGACCGCCGCGGCTGTTGCCGGCCGCAGTGCCCATCGCGTAATCGACGGCTGTGTAGCCCCGGGAATCTTTGATATTAATGTCGGCGCCCTTGCTCAGGAGATATTCGACGACTTTATTCCATCCCCAGAACGCGGCTCCGTCCAGAGGTGCTTGTTGCAGACGGCCGGCTCTTCCATTCAATTCGCCGCCGTGCGCGAGCAGTAAATCGAGCGACGCAATGGCACGCTCCTGAATATCGGCCACATAGTAGCTGCCGCGCGTGTCCGCATCCGTCGATCCCATGCCGGAAGCCGCTACCGTCGGGGTCATGCCCTGATTATTGGGCAGATCGACAATGGCGCCGTGATCGAGCAGCAACTTGATCGCTGCCGCATCCTGCGCTTTGGCCGCGCGCAACAGAGGCGTCGTGCCGACGGTCAGCATGCCATCCAGGCCGCGATCGGCGCCCGTGGCGCGATATGGCGGAAACATTTTCAATTGAAGGTTGGGATTCGCTCCCTTCTCGAGCAAAATTCGAACGATGTCGATCGGCAGCGTTTCATCGAGCGAGGGCTGGTCGGGGCGTCCGCCATGCGGCAGCGTGTTGTAATCGACCGCAAGGTAGAGCGGACTGCGGCCCCACCAATCCCACTTGTCGATGTTCGCGCCTTTTTCGATCAGATACTTCGCCACGTCGAAATGCGTGTTGAAGAGCGCGGTGATTAACGGCGTCACGCCCTCGGGGTCCGCCAAATCGAGCTTGGCACTTTTTTCGACCAGTGCCTTCACGCAATCCATGCAGCCTTCGCGGGCTGAAAACAGCATTGCCGTCATCCCCCCAGGAGGCCGAGGCTGGGCGCGAGGCTCTCCGCTGACCAGCGGCGTCATGAGGTCGGTGGCCGACGCTGCGTCCACTTCCGCGCCTTTGGCGAGCAACTCGCGCATCATCGGACCCTGGCTGGCGGCAGCCGCCCACATCAGCGGGGTCTGCTCACGCTGGGTTTCCTTCACGTTGGGATTGGCACCCTTAGCGAGAAGGAGCTTTGCGGCCGCGACATTCGAAGTCCGCGCGACGAGCATGAGCGGTGTCTGGCCGTCGGCTCCGGCGGCATTGGGATCGGCGCCCGCGTCGAGCAGGGCCTTGATCAGTTCCGTGTTTGCGTTCAATGCCGCTTCACCGAGGGGCGTGGATCCGAGTAAATTGCGGACTTTCGGATTCGCTCCCGCCTTCAAGAGGCGCGCGGCGAGATCGGTGTCGTTCAGGTTCGCGGCCCACAGCAGGGCCGTCGAGCCATCGGCTTCGGTCGCATTCACGTCGGCTGATTTCTTCGCGATTATGTCGAGCGCAGTCGCGTGCTGGCCGGATTTGATCGCGGTTATCAGTGGAGTTCCTGGAGCCTGGACACTGGCGGCGAATGCAGGGATGGCGGCGAGAAGGAGCAGGCCAAGCCAAGCGTCGACATGAGTGTCGACGCGGCACGCATGAGTGCGTGCGCCACGCATCTCCAGCGGCGTTTGTTTAGACATCGAGCAGCTTTCCGGTGCTGTCGCCCAGTTTGTCCTGCGGGATGCCGGCGCGGTCCAGCATGGTTAACAACACGTTCGCGAGCGGTGTGTGCTCCGGAAGAACGAGATGCTGGCCGCCCTTCACCGTCTTCCATCCACCCACGAGCGACGTCGGCAGCGGGTAGTGGTTGTGCGCGTTGCTGTTGCTCATGTTGCTGCCGTAAAGGAACAGCGAATGATCGAGCATTGTGCCGTCGCCATCCGGCATTTTGGCAAGCTTGTCGAGGAACTTCGCGAACACCTGCGTGTGATAGGTCTGTATCTTCACCAGACGATCCATCTTGGCCTGTTCGTTGTTGTGATGGGAGAGCGGGTGGAACGCATCGGGCACGCCGATAAAGGGGTAGGTCTGGCCGCTGACTTCCGCCGCCATCATGAAGGAGAATATGCGCGTCATGTTGGCCTGGTAAGCCAGCGCCACCAGATCGAACATCAGGTCGATGTGCTTGTCGAAGGGAAGCGTCGAGGCGCCGGGGGCGTCGGGGATGGTGACCTTCGAGAGATCGCGGGCTTCCATTTTCTGAATGCGGCGCTCGATTTCGCGGACGCTTTCCAGGTAATCGGAGAGCATGGCCTTGTCGGCCGGCCCCAGAACGCGCTGCAGATCCTGCGCTTCTTCGCCCACCATATCGAGCAACGACTTATACTGCCCGGACAGGCGCGCGCGTTCGGGGGCGTTGTCTCCCTGGCCGAACAAACGGATGAAGAGTTTACGTGGAGAGGTCTCGACGGGTAAAGGCGTGGTGGGCGTGCGGAACGAAATGGTTCCCGAGTATGAACAGCCATAGTCGCGGTCGCAGAAGCCGCCGCCGCCGTGGTTGTCGGTCGCGACCTCCAGCGAAGGCAGAGGCGTATCCTGGCCGATGTGCTGCGCGGCGATCTGGTCCGCCGTGATTCCGGCGTGCGCTTCCTGGCTGATGGCCGGGTGAACGCAGGAGAGCCAGGTTCCGGGCGCCAGAGCGTGCACCGGGCCCACGGGCGCCTGATTTTCGAGGTTGCTGAAGACGGTCGTCATCGACTTGTACTTATCGAGCGGCTTCAGGATGTCACCGAACTCAATGATTTTGCCTTCACCAGTGGGCGTCCACTTGGCCTGTACGGCCCCATGCGGGAAGTAGATGAATCCCAAGTGGGGCGTGGGGTTCGCGGCCGTCTCCGCCAAAGCGGTGTGTGCCGGAATCATGGCGTCGAGCAGCGGCAGGGAAAGGGCCACGCCCGCTCCGCGCAGTACGCTGCGGCGCGATAAGGTCTTTTTGGTTATGAACATTTCAATGGCTCCTTATTACTTCAAGCAACGCGGCTGAAGCCGCGTCTACCGTTACTCATTTGGCGGCCACCTGCGTGGTGGGGGCCGGTTGCTCAACCATGTTCGACTGGAACGCGGGCGCCGCAACGATGCCCGTCACGATTGACGAAAATCTGTAATTGTCGCGCTTCGCATCCTTAACGATCTTCCGAATACCGGGCATGTCGAAGTACTCGACGCTCCGGCCCAGCGCATACGTCATCAATTTTTCGGTGAACGTTTGCGTGAACTGCTCGGGATGCTGCAGGAGCGCGTTGCGCAGATCGGTTGGGCCGTTCACCACTGTTCCGTCCACCAGCTTGCCGCCGGCATCGATCTTCGTGCGCGTGAACCGGTCCATGGTGCGGTACGAACCGATGGTGTCGAAATTCTCCAGCGAGAACCCGAGCGGATCCATAACGCCATGGCAGGCGTTGCACGTTGGATTCGCGCGGTGCTCTTCCATGATCTGGCGAACAGTTTTCGCCGTTTCGCCGTCTTTGTTTTCCTTGAACGCCGGGACGTTTGGCGGGGGCGGCGAGGGCGGCGTGCCGGTGATATTTTCCAGAATGTAAGACCCGCGCAGCACCGGCGACGTGCGGTTCGGATACGCCGTCACCATCAGCACTGCGCCCTTACCCAGCAGACCAAAGCGATTGGGATCGGTGAGGGTCACGCGGCGGAACTGATCGCCCCGCACGTTTTCAATACCGTAGTGCGCGGCCAGCCGCTCATTGACGAATGTATAGTTGGCGCTGAGAAGATCCAGCACGCTGCGGTCTTCCTGGAAGATGCTGTTGACGAACATCTCCATCTCGCGCTTGAGCGCCGTTCGGAGCGCGCCATCGAAGGCCGGATAAACGTAGGGGTCGGGCTCAAGCGCGTCCATGTCGCGAATTTTCAGCCACTCGAAGGCGAAGTTGGTGGTCAGCGTCTTGGCGCGCGGATCGGCCAGCATGCGCCGGACCTGATGCTCGAGCGATTTGGGATCGCTCAGCTTGCCCTGCTCGGCCGCGGCCTGCAGTTCCTCGTCGGGGATGCTGCTCCACAGGAAGAACGACAGGCGCGACGCCAGCTCGACGCCGTTTAGGCGGTATATGCTGCCGGGCTTGTCTTCCCCGGAGGAAGGGGCCGGCGGCGGCTCGGCGCGATACAAAAATTTGGCGCTGGCCAGCAGGGCGACCGTCGCGTTCTCAATGCCGCCTTCAAACGTGGTGGCCTTGCGGCCTTCGTTATAGAACTTCATGAGAGGCGCAAGGTCCTTCTCGGTCACGGGACGCCGGTAAGCTTTCACCGCAAGGTTCGACAGAATGCGCGAGGCGCAGGCCGTCTCTTCGCTCGGATCGGAAGCGCGGCATACGAAAATGCGGGTGCGGCTGGCCGTATCGACCGGAGTGCCGGTGGGATTGAACGGGCCATCGACCGTGACGCCCGGGCCACCGCGCCCGCCACGTCCGCCGCCGGCGCTTCCGTTAGCGATCACACCGCCCACAATGGTGCCGGTGCTGGAGTAGCCGGTTCCCGCCGCGCCGGGAACGAATCCAAACAACTCACCTTCACTCTCGACGAAACTGTGGCCCGCGTTGGCCGCGACGATGGTGTGAAGCCCCGCGGTCAGGTGCGTGCGGCCTTTGGCATCGACATTCAAGCCATCGACAGTGAAGACAGCGGGATTGCCTCCCGCGCGGATTTCATAGTCGCCTTCGAACGGGGCCAAATACTCCGCGGTGACGCCGCCGCGAGCTCCGGGAGGCAATGGTATGTTCGGGTCCATCCCGCGCAGGGCGGTGTTCGCCGATTTGTTCGTAAGCGGAGTTCCAATCGCCTGCTTTGCGACAGCGCGCGCCGCCATAATGTATTGGTCGAGAAACGAGGGCGATACCTTCAATGCGCTCGCGATGTTGTCGAAGCCATCGCCGATATCGTCCGAGGGAAGCAGCGCGGCCGCATCAACATCGATGCCGAACAGATCGCGCATCGCGTTGGTGTATTCGGCGCGATTAAGGCGGTGGATACGGACACTGCCGGGGTTGAAATTCGCGGCGCTTGCTTTGTCGAGAGAGTCCTCAAGGTAGGTGGCGAACGAATTGACCGCGGCCGGGGTGGGCTTCGGCATTCCGGGCGGCGGCATCATGCCTCCGCGCAGTTTTCGGATCGCACGCTCCCATGTGAGGGCGTCCTTTTCCGGGTGGTCGAGGTCGAGGGTGTCGAATGCGAGTTTCGCGGTGCGGAGCTTTTGATTGTGGCAGGTGACGCAGTAGCGATTGACCAGTGCTTTGTTAGGGTTAGCGGGCGGATTAACGGCTTGTTGAGGCGCGGCAACGAGGGTGCCTGCCGCCAACGCAGCAAGCAGTAAATTACGCATCATTAATAAGGACCGCTTCATATTGTATATCGTTACAGGGACTGGGAAAAGGCAGTTTAGCCGCCGATGAACGCTGATGAACGCCGATAAGTGAAGCTCAAGTTCATTCAGGCGGCTTGGGTTTGGAATTTTCGGGGCCGGTATTTGGTGAGGTCGGTTGTTGAGGCGCGTTGGAGGCGCTGGTCGCGGTCGATAGCGGCGTGGATTTGGTCATTCGAAAATACAAAGCCGTCGCGGGCTGGGACATACTCCAAGCCTTTCATTTCACTGAGCTTCAGGAGGGTAGCTGCTTCCTTCATGGCCGCTTCGCGTTCTTGTTTGCGAACCGCTTGGAGGGATTGCAGCATGGCGAGGTTCTTCTGCAGGCTGCGGTTGATGCGCTGCTCGTAGAGAGTGAGGAGTTGGAGATTTTTCGCCTCCATGGTGAAAACGCGCGCGGTGGTTAGCGCGGCGTCGATTTGTTCGTCGTCGGGGCAGAGCTTGCCGCCGTTTTCGTGGAGGCCGACGGCGAAGAGGTTGTCTTCGACGGCGCTGATCCGATTCAATCGCCAACTGTCGGTGGCGATGCGCTGGGCGAGTTGGATCTCCATGGCCCCTTCGGGCGCGAGGCTTTTGATGAGAGCTTGGGAGAGTTTGTCGTGGGCGGCGCGGTCTTCGTCAGTCATCGTGGTGACCTGACCGGTGATGCCGTGACGGAGCGCGTTCATGCTGGAGCGCTTGCGGCCCTCTTCGGTGCGAGGTCCTGTGGACTGAAGGGCGTTGGCGCGGTTTGCTGCGAGTTGTTTGTCGGAAATCATTTTTGTGTTCCTGATGCCTTTTCCGATTCTTATGTAGCATGGCGCCGGGAGAAAAGGCGGATGCGGTTGGCCGGGAACGGGGATGGGGCAGGGCTGCGGCGTTGCAGGGATTGGGGATGCTGAAGTTGAGAAATATATTCGCGTGGTGTGAATGAAAATGGCGGATCCGGCGAGTTGAGGCGGTCTGTGGTTTTCGAGCGTAGGCGAACGTCGGCGGTTTGGGCCGGATTGGTGGGTCGTAGCGTCGGGCGAAGCGGCATGGAATACGATGACCAGTCGTAAGGGCGTTTGTCGTTCCTAATGCGGTTGGACAGCGGTCGCACACCTTGTTTCCGAGTGGCGCGTAACTCACCCGGAGTGGTGCAACGAGAACGCCGTTTCCGGGAACTTCGCAGTCGATGACCACGGGATGCTGTTGGCCGTTGCTACCTGTGCGTCCACCGCGCGATGGAGCTTTCTTCGTGCGCTCACCTGCCGGCGTGAACGGCGCAACTTTGCAAGAAAATGCCCCGGAGGCGAGTTCCAGGTTGGTCTTTCGCTGTGACGTCTCGCCTGGTTTTTCAGTCCCGCGGCCCAGTTGAGGACGACGGTAACGAGCGCGGACTCTCCCTTGCCGGCCTCGGAATTTGTGGTCATCGGGAAGCGCTTCCCGTCCGCCGGACATCGCAGGAAAAGAGGGCGAGTCTCGGGATTCATGGCGTAGACGCCTACCCTCCTTCTGCTTGCGTACTTTGAGGGCGCGGAAGCGTGCTGGTTAATTCCCTGGAGTCGCTCGGCTTCCTCTCGGTGTTCAAAGCCTGCCATCAGATCGTCAGCGTACCGGAAGACAATGACGATCGGGAAGTTCGCATTTCCTTCAGCAAGTGCCGTCCCGTGCAGGGACAGGCGACGGTGGGATCCTATGCGCATTGTTCCGGGCAATGCGCATTGTTCCGGGAACCGATTGCGCAGCATTGCGGTACGAAACAAAAAGCCCCATTCTCCATGCGTCATCGCGGACTACCCAAACCTGACGGATTGTCACTTCGGCGTCCGTCGCGACCGACTCTCGCAGAAGCGACTTTCCGACCCGTCGCCGAACCCGAGCTTTGTACGAGTCGCGCGTGATACGGACGGAGCTTGGCCCGACGCTTCCCCCAACGGGACTTCGCGGGGCCTGTCGTCGTGAGACCAGGAGTTCGCGACAGAGAATGTTGTCGTTTGTCAACCGGCGGAGTGCCGCACTCCTCTGAGCGTGATAGCGTAAGGGCATGAGTGCCGCCACCGTGCTCGATCAGTTTCTCGATCCGCTCAGCCGCTGTCTTGACGCCGAATCCGCGCGTCGCGTCCTCGCCCTGCGTGTTTCAGCGTCCGTACAGGAAAGAGTCGATACGCTTGCGGAACGGGCTAACGAAGGTTTGCTGAGTGACGACGAGCGAGCGGAATATGAAGCGCTCATCAACGCGGAAGACTTTGTAGCGATTCTCAAACTAAAGGCCCGAAGGCAGCTTTCCGACGCCACGTAGCGATGGAATCGGCGACACGGGTATTGGTCCGCAACAGAGCCCGGAACTGTTGTGAATATTGCCTCCTTCCTCAGGATGGTTCTTCCCTTACACATCACATCGAGCACGTCGTACCTCGCCAGCATGGTGGGACCGACGATCCCGGCAATCTGGCCCTTGCCTGTCACCGCTGCAATCTCCGCAAAGGCCCGAACCTGACTGGTATCGATCCGATTACTCGCGAGATTGTGCCACTGTTTGATCCCCGGCATGACCGTTGGCTCGAACATTTCCGCTTCCGGGGACCGGTCATCGAGGGTCTATCGGCGGTCGGGCGTACTACCGTCAGGGTACTCTCGATGAATGACACAAGACGGATTGAGCGCCGAGAGCTCCTGGCGCCAGCATCGGACGCTGGCGACGGGGCCTGAATCCGCAATTTTCCAATGACGATCGGGAAGTTCGCATTTCCTTCAGCAAGTGACGTCCAGCGCAGGGACAGGCGACGGTTGGAGCATCCTTCAATTTCAATGCGCATTGTTCCGGGAATCGATTGCGCAGCATTGCGGTACGAAACAAAAAGCCCCATTCTCCATGCGTCATCGCGGACTACCCAAACCTGACGGATTGTCACTTCGGCGTCCGTCG
>Ga0182024_10003552_pt1 | contig 36983 bp, 25 predicted proteins | sample P32metaG_FD_120480 | JGI IMG/M metagenome (GOLD analysis project Ga0182024, IMG submission 120480) | Permafrost microbial communities from Stordalen Mire, Sweden - P3-2 metaG (Illumina Assembly) | ecosystem: Environmental > Terrestrial > Soil > Wetlands > Permafrost | place: Sweden: Stordalen...
CCGCGCACCCGCTGGCCCTGGCCCACCCCCCCCCCCCCCCCCGGAATTCGCCGAGCCAGAGCCAGCCGAGACAGAACCAGCGGGCGCCGAACTGCGCGTCGCGATCACCGGCGCGTTCCTCACGGGCCATCCGCTGCGCATCCGCATCAGCGAGTACGACCAGCTCCAGCGTGATCTGAGTCGCGAACTCGGACGTCAGATCGGCCAAGGCTGGTCGATTAACTCCGACCACTGGCGCCAAGACGGCACGTACTACTCCGGGGGCGGCTTCACAAGCATGCTGCCTCTCATCCTCGCCCGCCGCGATGGCCCGGACGCCCTCGCTCGAACCACCGCCGTCCTGCGCGACCGTCCCGACACCGAACATGCCTGGCTTGCCCTTGAAACCGAGGGCTGGATACTCACGCCGACCTCGATGCGCATCGACATTTACGACCTTGGTATGGCCGTCATGAACGGGACCTTCTCAGTTCGCGCCCCAGCGAACCTGAGTCTCCAAATGACCGCGCGCACGCTCAAGCGGCTCGTGTGGCTCAAGCCCGACCCCCAGACCGGCGTGCTCTCACCGATCACCGCAACATTTCGCAAACTCGCCGACGAGACCACGCGCCAGTTCGAGACTGCCATTGCCGCGGCAGCGCCCCACACCGTCCAACAGCCCTGGCTCTCGCCGTTCCTCGACACCCTCACCGACGACCACCCACCTGATCGGCCACGATCCAACGATTCGGGGCGACTGCTCTGGCTACACCCCGTTTACCTCCTCGAAGTTGACGACCCCGACGACCTGGCGTCCAGCGCGGCACAGCTCGCGCCGGCCTTTCACCGATCGATCGACATCCCCGACGGCCGATTCGCGCCGGGCATCGGATGGAGCACGCTCGTCACTGAACCTCGGCCCTCGAGCATCGACGACCCGCTCCGCCTCATCGAGCTGCACTGGGCCTACATCGCCCTCTACATGGAGATCGACCGCGGCCTCCTCGCCCTGCTCGACAACGATCGCTGGCACCGAACCGACTCACTCGCCGAGCTCGAACAAGACGCCGATCATGTCTTCGCTGACTACATGCGTGTCATGGAGGCCCGCGCTCGAGTCGACAGCACCCTCGCTAGCCTCGGCGGTGACGAGCAGGCCATTTGGGACGTCATCTCTGACGTCACCAAGTTCGACGCCCTCGTCTCTGGCGTCGACCGTAAAGTGGACGTCCTGCAACGCGTCGCCGAACGCCGCGTCCAGCAGGCCGCCGCAGCGCAGGCCCGCCGTACCAGCGCAATCCTCAGCTTCCTAACAGCGCTGACGATCGTCACGGTCGCCGTCGCGCTGGTTACCAACTTCCTCGGCACCCGATCCGACCCGATCGGACACCTCGAAGTTCGCATCCTCATTGTCGTCGCCGCGCTCCTCGCCTCGATCGGCCTCTATCGCGAGGCTTACCGCGAACGCCTCCGGCCCCGCCGCACGCACCGCCGATGGCGCCGCTAACTCGGCTCCCGTCACTCGGCAGAGGGGCAACACTCGGTTCCATCAAGGTGGCGATGAACGTGACCCGACCTGCTTGACCGTCAACCAAGCAGACGTCTTTGGGGTTTAACTGCTCCTGGTCTGATGAGCGCTCTCGCCTCGGCGACATAGGACGCTCTCTTCTGGGCCGTCTGTGCCGGACTCGGAAGTCTGTGCCGGGAGCGACCATACGACATGTGAGTGACAAGCCGGCACTGGTACTTCGGCGCCGCGATCCGGCGCGCGCGTGAGGACTGATTACAGATGGCTAAGCAGGTCAGCGCGAGACACCGAAGGTACGTACCGAGGGAGATCCACGCACGACAGGCCAGTTCACGCGCCCGTGGCAGCCGGACTGCAGAGGGAATTGACGAGTTGTGGTGCACTGCACCGCGAGCAACGCCGCGATCAGCAACTCACACGCCGAGTGATACGTCAACGGATTCGTGATCGGGTAACCCCCAGGTAGCAGTTCCGCGATACGTCTCCCGCTACGCGCGAGGCTCCTCGATGCGTTGCTCACCCTGCAATACGGCGCTGTTGCTCATTTGCCAAATGCGCGAGCACCGTGCGCATTTCTTCGAGCGGAACCTCTCCGAGCTGGATACCCACGCTGAAGTTGAACTCGTTTCATCGAGCAGCACCAAAGGCAAGGCCAAACTGCGCCCAGCCCCGGACCGCCTCGACGATCCTCAGGCCTAATGGGACACCGGGTGTGGGGTTAGGGGGTTGGGGCCGGCACGTCGGTTGGCGGGGGTCGGTGGTCGTAGGTGCCACCGTGCTGGTCATGGATCGGTTTTGGCCCCAGAGATCTGAAGTGAATTGACCAGCTCCCGCAGATTGCGCTCGTTCTTGCCGTAGTCGAATCGGGTCAGTCGCTGGAGTGGCTCGCTGCGGATAACGACCTCGCTCGTGGAAGGACCCACAGCTCGCACACGCATGTGGATCCGTTCACCATGGCTCCGAAAACTCGCACGTGTCTGGGCATCGAGCGCTAATAGTTCAGGATCCTTCGCCAAGCCTGTCACGTCGCGGCGCTCCAGCATCGTTTGTGTTGCTCGGCGGTAAAGCGCATCGGCCGGTTCATCAACCGACACGGTCGCTTCGGCAACGGGGCGCGCCGGATGCTTGATGAGAACGAACAGGCAAATCAGAACCAGCAAACAGACACAACCAATTCCCACCGTCACGAAAAACGTACGGGCGGCTGAGGTAAAGAATGTGTCAACAACAAAGACGAGAATGGTCATGGGGCACATCACGACCAACATGGCAAGGGAGAAATAGCGGATCCTCGAGACCCGAGCAGATGTCATGGCAGCGACGGTCCCCAGGGAGAACCCGCTTCGCTATATGCAAAGCCAGCCCCGCAGCCGATAATCCCCAGCACGATTGCTCCAGGAGTGCCGGCGATCATGTCGCCAATAATGCCAAAGGAGATTGCACCCGCTCCACAGGTTCCGAGGTCGCCGCCCACTCGGTCGAAGGGAATGTTTGCACCAGCGATCTCCTCGCTGTTCGGAGGCGTCATCATGGAGATAGGGGGCGGTGCTTTCGGCTGGCTCTGAATATTGCCGCTGATGCTGAACGCCAGCGGAGGGGCCCTCGCCGCCGCGGCGATCAGGAACGTTGCCACCTGCTGGCGTGCGACTGCTTCCAGGTAGCGGGCAACGTTGGCTCGGGCGATCAAGTAGGCGCGCACTTCGGCGGCAGCGCGTGCTTCAGCCGCTGGCTCGATGTAGTGCTGCACCTGATAAGATACATCGCTCACCACTGCGGAGGAATCAGCGATGACAGCGGCTGCAACCCCACCAAAAATTGAGCCAAGGTTGATGCTCGTGCCATTTAAGTCTGAACGGTTGATCGGGTCAGCGCACGCGTAGTCGTAGGGGTTGCAGCTTCCCTTGGGCTCGGGGTCCACTTGCAGGAACCGTCCGAGCGTTGGCGAGTATTCGCGCGCTCCCATCTCGATGATCGGTGTGAGCCCGGGGGCGTCTTCGACACCCCGCTGATCTTGGCCGAGCCAGCCGTCGTCGAGTGCTCCGTTGCTGTTGTTTGGTTCGCCGTTGAGTGCTTGGCCGAACGGATCGTAGGTGTAGGTCGGTCCTTGCTTGACGCCGTTGGCGTCGGCGGTAGCGGCCACGTCACCGTGAACGTTCGGATACGACCAGACGTCAGACTGATTGGCTCCGCTGCCACTTCTGGTCAGCACCGCCCCGCCCGGCAGCGGGTAGGTGCGGCTGAGAACCTGGTTGTTCGTGTCGAGGGTGAAGTCGGGGCTGTCGTCGGACCCGATGTAGCCGTAGTGGACAGTCTGGTTGACGGTGACGCTGCGCAGCGTCACGGCGATCTCAACCGAGTTGGTCGAAACCGATGAGGTAACCGCGGGCGTCGCCGTAGTGCCCGGGACGCCGAGGACGGTGTCGGATTGTTCGGCGGTGACCGGCGTCGCCCCAGGAGAGGTTTGGTTGACCCGCTGGGTCTCGCCTGGTGGAGCAGCAACCGTGCTCGAAGGGCTGAGGGCGTACGCGGTGACGAGCAGGTCGTCGGTCCCGCTGGTCGTAAGTGAGGGCGCGGGATGAGTGGTCGCGTTGGTCGCAGCCGCGTTCGCTGAGGTGTCGATCGGGTTGTTCGGGTCGACGTTGGAGTAGGCGGTGATCGCTGCGGCGGTTGGCTCTCCGGCTGAGAGGGTCCAGGTCCAGTTGGCCGGGTCAGTACCCGTTGCGGTGTAGCGGTACAGCGCGCCGTGGACGGCTGTCGTGTTGCTCTGTTCGCTGATGACCGTCCAGCCCATCGGCGGCGTGATCGTCACGTTGCTGCCACCGGTGACGGCCAACTGGGCTATGAGCTGGTCGCCAGGTTGGGTGCCGGTGGGCCGGTTGACGGTGACGTTGGTCGTGGTGCCGTCGGTGCTGGCAGTCGCAGTGCCATGGGCGGCGATGAGGGCAGGGCCTTGCTGGGTGCGCGCCACGATCCGGTCGGTGGCGTCGCGGGTGTAGGTCACGGTCTGGCCGTTTGCGGTGAGGCTCATCTGGCGGTCGGCGCCGTCATAGGTCATCGTCTGGGCGCCCAGGGTGGTGGTGTTGCCGTGACTGTCGTAGGTGATGGCCCCGAGCCCCGGTGTGGTGGTGCTCGTCAGTTGGTCGGCGCCGTTGTAGCAGTAGGCGTTTGAGCTGACGGGCTGGCCGGTTTGGGTTTCGGTCTCGCTGGTGCGGTTGTCGTTGTTGCCGGCAGTGGCCAGGGAACCAGCACCACAGGAACTGGTCGCGCCATAGTTGTAGGCGATGGTGTTGGCGCCGGGAAGGTTGGCGCTGGTAAGTCGTCCGGCGTTGTCGTAGGTGAAGTCGGGGCCCGAGGGAGTGGCGTCGACGCCATCGATGGCCTCGTTGGTGACCCGCCCACTGGCGGCGCGAGTTACGGCATCGGAGGTGATGGGCTGCCCGTTGGGGTTGTCCCAGGTGAGGTTGGTGACGTTGCCGTTCAGGTAGCCGATGGGTGCGAGGCTGGTGCCGTTGCCCCCGTTGGCCGCTTGGGGGTAGCTGACGGTGCTGAGGCGGCCGACGGCATCGTAGGTGGCGGTTGCGAGCCCGGTGTTGTTGAGCGTCACTGACGTGGGCCGCCCGGCGTCGTCGTAGCTGGTCTGTTCAGTGCCGAGTGGACCGGTGGATTGGGTGACGCGCCCGGCCTGGTCGTAGCTGGTGAGGGTGGTGTCGCCCAACACATCGGTGTACGACACCGCACGTCCGAGAAGATCCGTCATGGTGGTGATCGTGCCGCTGCTGTCGCTGACACTCGTGGCGAGGGGGTTGCTATTGACGGCATAGTTGTACGTGACGGTCCGCGCCGGTGAGCCTTCATAGGCGGGCGTAGTCTCGGTGCTGGGGCGGCCTCGCGACTCGTAGGTCGTACACGACCAGGAATCGTTTCCGATGCGGCTGGCGACAATGCGGCCGGCGTCGTCGTAGATGTAGGTCGCGACGCGCCCCGGGCTGGTGCCATCGGGGCTTGGCCCCGTCGTGGACTCGAGTTCGCCGTCTTGGTTGGCGCTTCCACCGCTCGGGCAGGGGTTGGCGACCTGTTGCTGTGCGCCGTAGTAGGTGTCAGTGGTTTGGTTTCCAGCTGGCGGCGTTTGTGACACCGGTCGCAGGTATCCGCTTCCGGGTGCCTCATACGCAGTCGAGGTCGTGAGGTTGAGTCCTCCCGGGTCCACAACGGTGGAGGTCGGGAGTCGAAGTGCGGGGTTCTGGTAGTTGGTCTGCGTCGTCGTGCCGTTGGCGTCGACGGTCGAGGTGACAAGGTCAAGTCGCGGGATCAAGACATTGCCCGGCACCGCGGTCAAGGTTCCGCCCGGTGGTGTCCATTGCAGCGACAGCTGCGGCGTGCTCGTGTTGTCGTAGTACTCGATGCGGATTCGATGCCACGAGTTGGGCGTGGTGTTGTCGAACGGGTTGCTCGTGGGTGTCTTTTGCCCGTTGGTCCAGGCGTTGAGGTACGGGACATCGTCGACGTACAGGTTGACGCCATCCGCGGCGGTGGCCTGGAATGTGTAGTTTCCGGTGGCGGCCAATTGGATCTCGCCGGTGAGAACCATGCTCCAGGCGTTGGTCGGAACGCCGGACGGGAGCGCGCCGGTCAGGTTGACGGCTCCGGTGGGGTCGCCGATGCCCACCGTGTGCGCGACGGTTGGGCCGGTGAGGTTCTGGTCGTTGTAGTAGGCGGCCTGGAGACCCTGCAGGCCGCCGTCGTAGGTCGTGCTGCTGCTGGGTGTACTGGCGCCGGACGCCGCCGGGCCGGTTTCGGTGTTGGGTCGACCCTGTGCGTCGTAGCCGATGGTGGCGACCAGGCCCGTTGGGTCGGTCTTTGCCAGCGGCATGTTGCGGTCGTCCCACGTTTCGGTGGTGGTCTTGCCGGTCGGGTCGGTGTCGGTGACGGTGGACGTAGCGGGCCCGGATTGGTTGTAGAGGTACGTGACCTTGCGTTCGCCGGTCAGCCCCGCGATGGAGATGTCTGTCTGCGGTGGGTTGTTGCCCGGCAGATACGTGTACGTGTCCTCGGGTCGCGATGCGCCCGGTTGGGGGACCGGCGACTGGACACTGCTCACACGGTTTTGGGTGTCGTAGGCGATGAGTGTTTGAGAGGTGCCGTCGTTGGCTGCCTTTCCGGCCACGATCGCGTCGTTGGCCAGCGGGTCTCGGATGGCGGTGAGTTGCGTGCCGCTGTAGGCGAAGTCGGTGAGCGCCTCGCCGGGTGCGTTTTCGACGCGGCCCAGCAGCGGGCCAACCGCTGAGTTGGCGACGTACCAGACGTTGGTTGACCCGTCGCCGAACGCGCTGTAGTCGAGCTTGCACAGCATTCCCGCTGGCGCGCTGGCGAGGTTGCTGGGCGGATTGGCTGGACAGGCCGAGTTGCCGCCGTAGTAGAGCTTGAGAGTCTTGCCCGACACGGGATCCCCGATCGCGCTCAGCAGCGGCGGACCACCGGAACTCGTCGTATACGTGTAGGTCGGGGCGGCTGGGTTGAGGTCATCTGGGCCGGCGGTCGTGACAGAGGTGAGATGGCCGGTGGCGTCGAATTCGTAGTCGGTTCCGCCTGGGTCGTGCAGGGTGAGGGACCCGTCTGGGTTGCGGATCAGGGTCGAGTCCTCACCAGCCGGTGGGGTGAAACCGTCACCGCTCCCGTTCGCGTTGCCAGCGGTGTAGGTGTGGGTCATGCCGGTCGCGTCGTATAGAACAACCTGGTTCGACGACACCAGCGCTGACGTGTAACCGCCGACCGTGGCGCCCTGACTCGCGCTCATCTGCCAGCCCGGCGGAAGCGTGGGGGCCAGCGTCGACAGGTCAGAACTCGGCACGATGACGCCGTTGCTCGTGTCACCCTGCTGGCGGGCATAAAGCGTGATGCCCGATTGGCTGTTCGCGTCCTGGTAGTAGTCGATTTGGATCGGCACCCAGCCTGAGCTGAGGCCAACGGTCCCACCGAAGGTCGGGCTGGTTGGGAACGATTGGTCCGACCATTGGTTTAGGTACGTATTCGATCCGCTCGGTGTGGACTGGTTGATCCAGATCTGCGCTCCGTCAGATTGGGTGGTGCCGAACTGCCAGTTGCCCGCGCCGACGTTGACGTAGCCGACCCAACGCACCATGAACTTGCTGGATGGTCCGTTCGGAACTGGCGGGCCACCATTCCACACGAAGTTGATCTGCGGGTCGGTACGAACCAGGAACGGCTGCTCAGCCGTGGGATTGGCGTTCGGGAAGCTGGAGTCGCTGCTCTCGTTGTAGTAATAGCCGCGCAGACCCGCCGTCGAAGGTTCCTCGGAGTTATAGGTAAAGCCGACGCCGATCGTGCCCCCAACGGCCGGGAAACTCGGCGAGCTCGTGGACAGACTGAGGTTGCCGTTGGTCAGATCGACACTCGCTGGCCCGACGGTGTCGGTCGGATGCGTCGGCTGTTGGCCGAGCCCCAGATTCACCGTGAAGGCGAGTTTGCCCGCGCTCGTAGTCGGGCCGCCGTTCTGGTCGGTTCCATCCCAGGTGTAGGCGGTCCAGTAGTAGGTCACGCCGTCCTGGAGGACTCCTGGGGGCACCGCGTAGCTGGGTGAGCTCACCCAACCCGAGTTGAGCACCTGACCGGTTTCGGCATCCGGGTTGGTGGTGACCACATACTGGTATTTGACCGTATCCCCATCCGAGTCGGTCACCGCTTGGGATGTCAGCGTCGGGGTGGTCGTATTGGCCACAGTTGGAGCGCTCGGGCTGCGCGTTCCTGGACCAACGAGAGGCGACGGCGGCGGGATGGTGTTGTAAGTGATCGCCAGCACCGGTTCTTCGTATGGCACCGTCGAGTCCGCGGCCAGGAACCGTACCCACGATGAGGGTGAGTCGAACACCAACCCGTAGTTCGGCAACGATCCGTTGACCCAGTCCTGCACCCAGCCAGTCACCGGCACCGACGTCGCGCCCGCGGTCGATATCCCCGTAAGGGCCGCGTAGCCAGAATTCCAGTTGTAATAGGGCTGATTGGCCCACGTCACCGTGCTGGCGTTCCAAGGACCCTGCCCCGGAACCATATAGACGGGGTAGCTGTTGCCGCCGGTCGTGAACCAGGCGTTCCAGCTCGCGCTCAGAACGTGGATGTTCGGATTTGGAAGTGAACCCAAATCAAGGTTGAACGTCTCATACGTGTTCGCGTAGAAGTACTCGTAGTACCAGCCAAGCCCAACGCTGTCGAGATACACCTCCCCATAGCAGCAGTACTGGCAAGCGCCGCTACATGGCGTATTCGGACTCACCGACACCGCGACCCCGTCATAGCTCGGGGTTTGCCAACCCGCGTAGACGCTTGGGTCAATATGGACCGGATAGACCCGAGAGGGGTCCGCCAACCAGGCCGGGTCCGGTGTCACCACCAGCGTGTACCCCTGGTCCGAGTTCTCGAGCGTGATCGCCACGGCGCCCGGGTTCGGCCCCCGGTTCGCCGGCGCCGAATCGGCCATCACCCCTTGACCGATGGACGCCTGGACGGTACCGGACGAATCGACGAACTGGATGGTGCCATCCAGCGCGGTGCGCGGCGTCACACCGTTGAGGTCCAGGGGGAAACGAAACACTGGTGGTGTCGATGGCGCCGCCGCGAGCTCAATGTCTTCCTTAAGCTGCTGGGGACCCGCCGCGTAGTTCAACGTCACACCCGGCAAAACCTGCCCATACGAGGCGATCTGATCATCAAGCTTCCCTGGCAGCGTGGTCACCTTGCCCGGCAATTTCGGTGCTCCGCTCGGGGGTGTCTGGGGTGGACCCGGCGCTAAAGGCACCGGACCCGCCGGACGCGGATCAGCCGGCGGTGACGGCAGCGACGGCGTCACCGCGGTGACTTGAGCCGGCTGTGCCCCTTCGAGCGAGAACCCGACCGACCAGTCGCCCGCGCTCACTGTCACCACATCCGCCGCGTCGACGAGTTGCGCGTTCAAGCCCCGACGGCCCCGACGCCTGGCCGCTGACGTCGCCCCCGTGGTGCTCGCCGCGAACCGGACGGTGAGTGGCGACGCCTTGGTACCCAGCCCGCCGTTGCTCGTCCGCACCAGCGACGTGTCGATCGGCCGCCACTGACCCGACGAATCCTGGTAGTTGACCGGCACCAGGTGAGTCTGCTTGGTGTACGTCCCATCAGGGTTCCGGTAGGTGTCCGTCGTCGCGTCGCGAGCGATCACCACCGACCGCTTCGGCTCAAAGCCCCCGCCAGCCTTCGCCCGCGCCTTCGCCGCAGCCGCGTTCAATGCAGCGACATCACCATTGCGCGGCGGTGGATGCGAAAAATCGGGGTGCGAGCCTGACAGATTCGTGGGTTCCCCGGTCGATGGCGTCACCGACGCGTGCCGGTTGGCACTCGTCAGCCCAGGCAGGTTGGCGAGCTTGCGCGGGCTATGGCCGAGAATCTTGGGCGCCACCGTGACCATGCCCACCCCGACCAGGGCAACCGCCACGCCAACGGCCACCCAGCGGCGGCGCCTCGAGGAAAGCTGGCGCCGTTCGATGCGCCCACCCGTCGTCGAAGGCCCCCAGAAGCGTTCGCCCTCGTCCGCTTCCCCCCAGCGAGAGGGCATCGCCTACCCCCCGCCGCCGCGGCGATGGCCGGGTGCCTGGGATATGAACCTGGTCGGGCAACCGGTTGGGGTGCGCGCGCCGGCAACCCTCAAAGCCGATGTCGACGGAGGACGCGCCACCGCCGGGCCATTCCCGTGCGCGACTCGGGCACGGCAGACTCGCGGCTCGGCCAGCGACACCGCAGACGGCCCAGCCGCGCACCCCGAACCCACTTGGACCCCCAAGCCGCCCCGCTCGAGCGACACTCACAAAGCGCCTCACCGATCAGGACGAATCGAGGAACGCTTCGCCAAATCATGAACCGATTGCCCGCGCCTGACAAGCAAAATCCATCCGATGCGCGATGAGCCTTCGAACGCTTGTCGGTCCCGCGGAACCAAACGCTGCGACATAGCGAAAATGGATCCTCGGCGCACGGTGTCGCGGGTCCGTCTCCCGACTATGACACGAGCGTCAGCTCAATGATTGGCCCGAATCGGGGGAATTCCGCTGGCGGTAGATGCCCAGCGTACGGCGTCCCGTACACGTTCGGCTACGCGGTGCTGCCCGAGCGCGCGACGCGCTGCCGCGCGACCGGCGTCTCTACGCGGTTGCCGCTCGCCACGTCGTCGATTGCTCTATCACGAGCTACCCTCGCCGCGCGTGGCGCTCCGCCGGTGCAGACGGCGAAGGACACTCCTGGGGCGAGCCGGTAGCCGCGCATCGCGTCGAGGTTCATCACTCGAACGCTTCGGTGGTCGACCTGACAGCAGTTCGTCGGTCTTCCAGCTCCGCCCGCAGCGCATGACGTCCGCGAGCCCGGTGAACAAACACGGGTCGCCGCGGCCATCATGTCGCCAATGCGCGGTGTGCGACGCGGTGCGAAGTCCTAGCGCATCGATGCGACTCTGCGAGCGGTGACCCGCAACCCTGCGGTGAAGGGGAGTTCGCTGACCACGCTTTGCTATGACGGGCCCGCGGCTCAAGTCGGCTCTCGGGGGCGCTGCCAGTCCGCCGCAGCCGATGTGACGCTTCCGATCGCTCCCGCCCCCACGAACGTCCGGTCCGCGGACGAACTATTCCCGCGGAGCTACTGCTCGGCCTTTGCCTTCGCGATTAGTAGCGCAGCTCCGCCAGTAGGGATCAAGGCAGCACCCCCAGCGACCATCGCCAGGGCGATCGCTTGGACCAAAGACACCGTCGAACTCGTCGTCCCGCCAGGCGTCGCGGCGGCTGCTGGAATTGTTGTCGTGGTAGATCCTGTCGCGACCCCAGGCAGGGTTCCGGGCACCGCCGTCGTTGTTGGGGGCGTCTTCGGGCTGGATGTCGTCGTGGTGGCCGTCAGCACGCTTTGCTGGGCATTCACCGACGGTTGGTGGGTTCCGAAGTACATGCCGGCGATACCGCCAAAGATGATGACCGCGGCACCGACGCCGAACTGCCACCACAACAGCCAATACCCAAGTTTGGCGACAGAGCCTTTGCCACCGGGTTCCTTCTGGCCGTCCGGCTTCCCGCTCTCGATGTCTTTGCCCGGCGCGCCCGGCACTTTGGGCTGAGGCGTTGACGGCAGCTGCGTCGCCGCGCCGCTACCGGCCGCGCTGACCGCTTGCCCACACTCGCCGCAGAAGCGCTGCCCTTCTGGGTTCTCGTGGCCGCTCGGGCACGTTGCCATTCCGCCCCTCCCTGTCTGAGAATAGGGCGGACGCAGTCACTCTGCCAGCCCCGTTGTCATCATGGGCCGAGCGCCAGCACACGCAGATCTTCCGCGTCGACTCGACCCGAGCTGGGGGCGGCGGTCGCGAGCCCCAGGGGACCCAGGTTGGCTCCAGCCAGGGCCGAGGAGGGATTGGCGAAAGCCTGTCGGACTCGCCCCCACTACGTCGGGGGGTAGGACCTATGTCCCGACCCCAATTTCCGGGCGATTTACCCCAACGGTGGGCTAGCGACAGTTGCAAGTATCGGCTCTCCGGTAGGGTCACATTCACGTCACGAGGGGTCCCTGCGAGTACGAGGACGTGACGTATCATTTACCCGCAGCGGCGAGCCACTTAGTTACCGAGCCAAGGCAGCGGAGATACCGCCGTCGCGCCGTACAGCGCGTTGTACGAGTTTCTTGCCCCGAGGCTCTGGCTGGCAGCGGGTTGCCCGCGATGCACCCCTATCGACCATCGATTCAGGAGCTAGCGCGAGCCTCTTCGGCTCGCGCTTTGAACGCCTGGCTGACCAGCGCCGCCTTCTTGGACCTCGTTGCGATCAGGGGTGCCTGACTTCGCGGCACACCTGTTTCCCTCAGCTTCTTGCCCACATGGCTCGCAAGCCGCGTGAACGGGCGATAGTGCTCCGGGACCCGGCCACGCGGCGGTTCGGGAGCCGTGGCACGTGGGGTGGGCGGCAGGTGGGCTGAGAGGTCCGGCAGATCCGCCTGCCGCGGCTGCTCACGCGTCAATAGGGTGTGGAACGGCGGCGCCCAAGCATCACGGGCCGTCAGCGGGTCGGCTCGAGGAGCAAACAGAGCTCGTAAAGTCGATGGCACGCTGGCGTGGTCCCGGGCCTCGGTCGAGATGGAGCCCCGCTCCACCAACGGGGAGATCACGATGGCCGGGACGCGCACCCCGAGCATGTGGAAATCGAAGGGGCGTGAGACCGGCCGGTACCACCAACGGATGAAGCGGTTCAGGGTTCGCGGATGGGCGATCGGCGCCGGCACGTCAGTTGGCGGGGGTCGGTGGTCGTAGGTGCCGCCGTGCTCGTCGTGGGTGATCAGCAGAATCGAGCGCTCAAACAGGTCGGGCTTAGCTCGGAGTGCCTCATAGACGCTGGCGATTAGGCCCTCAGCCCGGGTGAAGTCGCCGGCCGACTCGGTGGGAAAGGTGTCGTAAGCCGCGTTGGACACGAGGTTGTTGCCCGGATGCTGGCTGTTGCTGACGTCCGCTCCGGTGCTGGCACCGTCGTCCATCAGATGAAACGGTGGCCGCTGGTTAGGTTCGATGAACGAGTAGGTGGGCAACTGCCCACTGGCAACATGCTCAGCAAAGGCGGTGAACGCAAACCAGTTGGCGTGTCGTGCGGGCGGCACCCAAAGGTTGGCGAACACCCAAACTTGAGGCGTGTCGTCGTGGTAGATGTGCCAGCTCTTGCCAGCATCCTCAAGCAACTCGAAGATCGTTCGGTCGTAGTAGAAGCCGGGTTCGATGTCGGTCTCTCCGGCTGAAGTGGCCGCATGGATGAAGTTGCGGTTCGGCCAGGTCTCGCCCGGCACCGAGGCAAACCAACGGGTACAGACCGCGAACTCCTTCGCCAGGGTCGCGAGGACCGGCACAGACTGCGGAGCGTGACAACGCATGATCAACGGCCCGCGGCCCCTAATCCGAGTCCCAGGACGGAGACGGTGATACAGATCGACCGCTTTGCCCACCGGACCCGCATGGCTGTTCGGCCCGTTGCCGCGACCCTTTCGTTCGTAGCTGCGGACGAATCCCTGATTGTCGGGCTGGCGGATTGCCGGATCGCGCATCCCCAGCTGCTCCAGCACCGCGTCATGGGAGTGGTCGGGATCAATGGGCAGGACCGTCTTGCCGTCGTCAGATGCCGCTACCGCCGGCCCGTGCTCCCAACCCGGATTCACGAACGGACCGGGGCCGCGCAATCCATCAAACGTCGGATCGGGATGGTCCAAGTACCCGAGCAGATGGTCGAAGGACCGGTTCTCCAGGACCAGAACGATGACGTGCTCGACCCCGGGCCCTGCGCGCTCTGGGACGCTCGACGACAACCCGCTCTGGTCGCTCACTCGTGGCGCGTCAACTCGAAGCGGGTTCAGCCGCCGGCGGTTCACTGCCAGCTGTCTGAGCGGTTGGCGCTGGCGCTGGCGCTGGCGCTGGCGCTGGCGTGAGGATGGCCCGGACATCGACCATCTGCAAGGTCACCTGGTCGAGAGTCGCTCCGGGCGTAGACAGTTTAGCTTGGCGCTGCTCACCCGGAACCTTTGGCGGCAGCCGGGTCACCGCGTCGACGACGAGATCAGCCTGCAGACCTTCGTTGACGGATTTCAGAAGACTGTTCGCTGAGCTCTTCGCCCGCGCCGACAGACCAGAGCCGGTGATCCCAAAGACCCCAAGTACGGCCGCGGCAGCCCCGAATGTGGAGTTGTCGCTGCCAGACGAGTGGGCCAGAGCGAACGCGGCCCCGGTCAGAACGCCGATCCCGATGACACCGAGGAGAATCTGCAACCACAGGGCTTTGAGTACCGGCCAGATCGAGGCCACTTCCGCGATCGGCTTGGCCGGCGATACCAGCGTCTTCGGATCTCGATCGGTAACCAGAAGATCGCGCCAGAGCAGGGCCTGCTGGCGCAAATACACTGCCGCCTCTGCTGTCCGAGCGACTTCGTTCTCGACCAAGGTCCCCCAACGCTTGAGGGACGCCATGATCGACTTCGCAGTCAGCGGCTCGAAATACTTGTCGAGGCGTTCGAGCAGCTGGGTGAGCGCCAGCGTCCGTTCCCGACCGAGGAGGAACAGCCAGCCATCGACGTCGTCGGCCGGCGCGTGCGGGTCCAGCGCCCACGTGACCTCCGCCAGGCCGCGCCCCAGTTGGTAGGCGCTGGACTTGCCAAACGGACCTGGTGCCAGCGTGTCCTGGACTTGTTTGTCCCACTGGTAGAGCGCCTCAGCGAAGGCGTTCCAGCGGGCTGACCATCCCGGATCCGTGGGATCCGCCGGGACCTGCTGAGCGAGATCGAGCACCCGGCCTGCGGCCGTTATGGTGGCGTCGCGCGGCTTGTTGTGCTCCCAATCAACCATGTCCTTGCCACTCAGACTCAGACCGAGGTCGGCAGCCAGCTTCGTGACGACATCCTCGAGCTCGTACCGCTGCTCCGGCGCACTGCGCTCCCAAGACAGTGGCAACGCGTGATACTTGCGCTTGCGCAACAGCGTCTTGGCTGCGGCTGGATCGTCGTTACCGACGCGTACCAGCCCTCGGAACTCCGCGATCGCCCAGCCGAACCGAATCAGATCCCGAACCTGTTGCGCATCTGCCGGGTCAGCCTGAGCCTGCCCACCCGGCGTCTCAGTGACAGTCGCAGTCGTCACCGTCGTCGCCCCCCAAATCCCGTTCCCTCGCCACAGCCTCCGGCCAGCGACTCGGCGTGTCAAGAGCCCGCTGATCGTTCACTCGGGCACCGCCAATCGCGTCGGTCGTCCGGCCAGACCTGACGCGATCGTCATGTTTCGTCGACGGAAGCCATCCCGACTGCTGGCCACGGCCGACGCTTCGTCGGCCTTCGCTCGCCTTTGAGCACCAAACGCTGCGTCTGGCTCTCGTTCACGGCACATTTCACGCGGCGACTGATACACGTTCCATTTTCGGTCCAGCTCAAGCGCGTTGAGGGCACAGGAAATAGCCTTACCTGTCGAGCGACGCCACTGTTCTCGACGGAGTTCTTTGATAGCAACCGGCCGGGAGAGCTCAGGCTTGGTCGACCTCGGGATATCGTGATCCCGTCATGCGACGACCTCAAGCCGGATCCGCTTGTTGCCTTTGTCCTTCGACTCCGTCTTTAGAACATGGATATGGCCGACCTCTCGGGTGGAACGGACATGCGTGCCGCCGTCGGCCTGCTTGTCAAGGCCCACGATGTCGACGACACGGACCTCCGTCACGGTCTCGGGAATTAGGTTCACCTTCGTACGGAGCAGTTCTCGGTCCGCGATGGCAATTCGGCGAGGCAAGAACGACACCGCGATCGGATGGTCGGCCTCGAGCTCGGCGTTGACCAAATCTTCGACGTGGGCGCCGAAGCCGTCGGGAAGCGGATCGAATTCGAAATCCATACGAGCGACAAGCGGCCCCATGTTCCCACCCGTGACCGACCTTCGCCAGATCGGACGCCAAACGCGGCGCGTCCAAGTGGCGTTACCTCACCGGCGAGTGCCGACCCACCTCGCGCTGGGTCAAGGCCGACCGTCTTCACCCGCTGGTGCCTGCAAGACAGCCCGCTTCAAGCGACCTGTGCCACAAGCGCGGAGCCGTCGAGCGCGAGTTCGGAAGGTCGAAGCACGAACGGCCAACTTCTACCGCTCCGGGTCCGCCGCATTGAGCGAAGCCGACTCCACGCCGACTTGTCCATCCTCATACGGCTCGCGTTCGCGCTCGACAGAACGCGGCGGGTACGACCTGCTGAATGGCGCAGGCAGTGCGCCTGCCTGTCGGCTGCTATAACCGTATGTCGTGCAGTCGGTCACCCAGTTGGCGGTGCGGCTTGACATCACGATGCTGCAAGCCCGTGGCATAGCCATAGCCGATGAAGATGTTCCTGACGCCAACTTGCCGTTCTGCAACCCAGCCGATCAATTGGGCGACCGGCTCCTCATCAAGTATCTCCGCCCAGATGAGGCCGAGAAGTACAGCATCCTGAGCGGCGTCTCAATGTTTTCAGGTCGCCACTTCGTGACTCCGACGCCGATTGCGGCGCGGGACCTGGTGTCGGTCCTCGCGTTACCTCCCTTGGGGAAGAGGCCATGTTGGTTGCTGTTGCTCCGGCCAGAAAAGCTCTTGGCCGTCAAAGGCCCACGCCGTATCCAAGGAGGTTATGGCGTCGAGTACGTGCTGGAGGATGGTTTCTCCACACTTGCCATTGCGGAACCGGGTTGGGTGATGGAGCACCGGTGATAGTGATTGGGCACCCATCACATTCCGCAGGAAACTATCTGCCCGCCAACTCGCTTTGAAACGACAGGCACCTATGCGTCTTCGAGGATCCCGAGCTCGATGATCTTCTTCTCGTTGAAGTCCGGATAGAACAACCGAAGTTCCTCGAAGGTCTCCTCGTATGTGAGTTGCCCGGACACTGGCCACGCCTGCGAGTAGGCATAGGTGAGCCGAGACCCGAGGGCGGGGAAGAAGATACGGGAGGCCACACCGTGCCCGCCCATGGCGATGACGATCAAACCGAGTTCGACGTTTTGGATCGTAAAGGCTGCAAGGGTCCGGAGATCCTCATGCGAGTTTGCCATCGCGGAGAGCTTGACGAAGTCAGCACCGAGTTCCTTCGCCCGTTGGGCCATCTCCACTAGGCGCTCCATCGGCGGCGTGGCCTCGAAGTTGTGGTTGGAGATGATCACTACCTTGTCGTGCGACTTGGCGGCCTGAACAACAGCCGCGAGGATGTCAATCGACGCGAGTTCGATGTCGATACCGTCAACGTGGGGAATCACCGCCTCGAACAGGGAAAGCCTCTCTTCATCCGAACCGGCCCACTCACCGCCCTCATCGGCGGTACGGATGGTGGCGATGGTGGCGACGGTGGCGAAGCGCCGAACCTGAGCGAGCACATGCTCACGATCAGTCGAGGTGTAGCGGTCAATGCGCAACTCGAACACATCGAGGCCCTCCGCTCGCGCGCGACTCAGGTCATCCTCAGGGACCTGGTCTGCAAAGCTCACCGCGATCGCAGGGACCGAGCTGCGCAGGAGCTCCCTGAGCTTTGGGGCTGTGATGGTGGTACTCATGTCCGGAGCGGCTACCCCTCGTGTCGGTAACGGTCGCTAATGACGACTTTGTAATTCGGATCACAAGCCGTTTGAGAGTATACGGCTACCTGATTCGGCACGAGGAGTCGTGGCCTTGAGCTCGGCGCCGGTCCCGAAGCGCGTTCGTCCATCGTCCAGGCCCGATCGCGGGGTGGGCCTGTCATTTGGCGGTCAGGTCGACGCTCTTGGTCAGACCCGATCTCCATGCTGGCGACAGTCCGAGACCGGGCAGGCCGTGCACGGAGCCGTGCGACCAGACCAGGGGCACGCTGTTCGTCCATCATCAGCGTGCCAAGTCCGAAGCGCCCATGCCGGAGGGACAGTACGGGGGCGGTCGCTTCGCGGTCAAGCGCAATCGGTCCCGAGCGCGCCGCAGGGGCGTCGCCGCCAGTGAAGGGGCCTGCCACGACCAAGAGGATCGCGCCAGCCGGGGTTCGACTCTGGGACCTCACTGCGAGACGTTGCCGAGTCTTCACGAGCCGTTTCGCTAGACCTCCGAGTGCAGCAGAACTCCGAGTGCAGCGACACCGCTCGACGAGGCGCTGGCTCACGCGCCCCGGGCGTCACCTCCACGTCCACCTCCGAAAGGCCAGATGACTGACACAGAAATCGCGTTCTGTGTCAGCGGCGCCGTCCGTGTCCCGAGCCAGCCTCAGACCGCCGCACGGGGACTCCCACGATGAGCCACGCGCGGAGTCGGCTGTTGGTCAGTAGCAAGCCCATCGATGGACCTTGCTAACTCCTCGGATTGGGGTGAACAACTCGCAGTTGTGGCAGCTCGCGCGCGGGTGGCGCTGCTCGGCCAAAGACAGGTCCTTGCTGGGGAGTACCCGCAGTCTGGAGAGCCTCGAGCAGTTCCGCAGCCCGAAAAGCCAGGTCGAGCGATTGGCGAGCGTTCAGCCTCGGATCACATGCCGTCTCGTAGTGGAGATGGAGGTCGTCATCCCGCACTTGGTCCGACCCACCGATGCACTCCGTCACGTTGTCGCCCGTCAGCTCAAGGTGTATTCCGCCAGGCCACGTGCCACAGCGTCGATGAACCTCGAAATACTGGGCGAGTTCAGCCAACACGACATCGAAGTGACGCGTCTTGAGACCGCTCTGGCTGGTGACGGTGTTGCCATGCATCGGATCACACATCCATACGACAGGATGGGACTCTTCTGCGACCGCCTCGATGAGTGGGGGCAGGCGATCGTCGATGAGGTCGCTGCCCATCCGACTCACAAGCGTGAGTCGGCCAGGTTCCCGGTCCGGATCGAGTCGGTCGCATAACGCGCGGAGGTCTTGAGAGGTCATGTCCGGACCGACCTTGAGACCAATCGGGTTCCCGACGCCTGACAGAAACTCAACGTGGGCACTCGTGAGAGCGTTGGTGCGGGTGCCGATCCACAGCATGTGAGCCGAGCAGTCGTACCACGCATCGTTGGCTGTCGAATCTTGACGGGTGAGAGCCTCCTCGTACGGCAAGAAGAGCGCCTCGTGACTCGTGAAGAGATCCGTTTCATGCATCGCTGGCGAGTCGATTTGGCAAGTCTTCATGAAACGCAAAGCCGCATCGATCCGACCGGCGAACGCTTCGTATCGGCGACCTTCATTGCTCGAGGCGACGAAGGCCATGTTCCACGCATGGACAGCCGCAAGGTCCGCGAAGCCGCCCTTCGTGAAGCTACGAAGCAGGTTGAGCGTCGACGCCGCCTGATGGTAGGCAAGCACGATGTTCTCGGGATCTGGGGTGCGCGCCTCCTCACTGAGGTGCACCCGGTTGATCATGTCGCCTCGGTACGTCGGTACCTCCGCTCCATCCCCTGTCGTCTCGACGGGCGACGATCGGGGCTTTGCGTATTGTCCGGCTACACGACCAATCTTCACGACCGGAACGCCCGCCGAGTAGGTGAGCACAACCGCCACCTGGAGAACTGTCTTCAACAGATCGCGCACGCGATCGGCGGTGAGGTTCTCAAAAGTCTCGGCACAATCCCCTGCTTGCAACACGAACGCTTCGCCACTCGCCGCACGCGCAAGTTGATTTTTCAGCGCCCTGGCCTCGCCCGCAAAGATGAGCGGTGGCATGCCCCGGAGTTCCTTGAGGGCAGCGTCGAGGGCGTCGGGGTCAGGCCAGTCAGTGGGCTGCTGACGGAGGTCGAAGCTCTCGTCCCGCCACGAGTGAGGGGTCCAATTGGCCATGGCGGTCATCCTGTGGGTGATCGGCTGCAAAGTCGGCTGAATTTACCCATGTCTCGCTGCACGGCGCACGGCGGGCGCGTGAACGCACGACCAAGAGTGCTCGGCCGAGCACCAAGGCTACCGCCAGAGCGGGCCTGAGACCAGATTGGACCGCCTCCTCGTGCCCAGGACGGGGAGGACGAGTGCGGCGGACGACGGAGCGCCGCGCCTCAGGTGAGACCATCACCGGCCCCGGCGGGTTCTGACCTGCGGGCACCTGAGGCGCCTACTCCGGGAACCGGGAGGTCGAACGTTACCCCGACCGCGATCGCCCGGGCCGCCTGATATCCGCTGTCCTACCGGCCACGCCGGCCACGCGGCCTCATCCTGGGTCTCACCCCGCACGGCCGATGGCGAGCTCCTCTTCGTCGTCATGGAGTGCCGTAGGCATGGCTGCTCCCTGCCGTCGAACGGGCCGAGCCCACCGTGGCCGGCGCAAACAGGCGTGCGATGACGATCCCGTTGTGATGTAGCCGGCATGGCCCAGAATGTTGCCGCCGGATCCCCCTTCGGTATGTCTTGGAGGCCTCCAGCTCATCGTCGGGCAGGCCGTACCTGTCGCATGCGTCGTGTAGACACGACACGCACGACAGCGAAACGCCCTCGACTGGCCCGCAACAAACTCAGCCCGCCCGGGCCACGCACTGTCGCGGAAACGTCGCGGGAACCGAGTTTCTGTGACGGCGACTACCAACCCACCGCCGCCAACCCCTACCCCACCAACCCCCTACAACCCTTACCCCTTAAGGGATGTGCACTCCGCTGATCGCCCTGGCTATTACTAGCCTCTGTATCTCACTGGTGCCTTCGAAGATGGTGTAGATCTTGGCGTCGCGGTGCCAGCGCTCGACCGGGTAGTCGCGTACATAGCCGTACCCGCCGAGGATCTGGATTGCTTCCTCGGTGACCTTCACCGCGACCTCGCCGGCCTTGAGCTTGCTCATCGAGCCTTCGCCGTTCTCGAAGCGCTTGTGGGTGGCGGCCATCCAGCAGGCCCGCCAGACGAGCAGCCGGGCGGCGTCGATCTCGGTCTTCATGTCGGCGAGCTTGAACGCGATGCCCTGGTTCTCGATGATTGCTCGGCCGAAGGTGTGTCGCTGCTTGGCGTAGTCGAGCGAGTATTCGTAGGCGGCGCGAGCGATGCCGAGCGCCTGGGCGCCGACGAGCGGGCGGCTGGCTTCAAAGGTGCTCATGGCGGCTTGGACCTTCGTGCTGCGCCCCTCCCGGGCTCGGGCGAGTCGCTCGTCGAGTCGCTCCTTGCCGCCGAGCAGGCAGCTGCCGGGGACGCGGACGTCTTCGAGGACGACTTCGGCGGTGTGGCTCGCCCGGATCCCGTGCTTCTTGAACTTCTGGCCCTGGCTGAGGCCGGGGGTAGCCGGGGGCACGACGAAGCTGGCGTGCCCGCGGGCCTTGAGGTCGGGGTCGATCGCGGCGACGATCACGTGCACGTCGGCGATGCCGCCGTTGGTGATCCAGGTTTTGGTGCCGTTGAGCACCCACTCGTCAGTGGCTTCGTCGTACACGGCGCGGGTCCGCAAGTTCGCGACGTCGCTGCCCGCGTCGGGTTCGCTGACCGCGAACGCGCCGAGCTGGAGCTTCTCGGGGGTGCCGAAGCACTGTGGGACCCATTCGGCGATCTGTTCGGGTGTGCCGTTGCCGACGATCCCGGACACCGCGAGCGTCGAACCGAAGATGGCGAGCGTGATTCCCGCGTCGCCCCAGCACATCTCCTCGCTCACCATCGGGAACGTGATGCCGGTCGGGTCTCCGAAGGCGTTGGCGATGAACTCCCAGGAATAGAGGCCGATGTTGGCGGCCTCCTGGATGATCGGCCAGGGGGTCTCCTCGCGCTCGTCCCACTCGTGGGCGGCGGGTCGGATCACGTCCTCGGCGAAGTCGTGGACCCATTTCTGGATCTGGAGCTGATCCTCGTTGAGGTCAAGCGAGAAGTCCGCCACGGCTGCCTCCTGCGTCGGGACGGCCGGGCCGGGCGCGCCGGCCCCGGTCACAAGTTACTGGCGGGTAACACCCTAGCAAACCGGGCTGGGCCCGAGCGCATCAGGGGTGGGTCGTGGTCGAGGTGGTGGAGCTGGTGACCGTGGACGGGGGCGACGCCGCGGTGACCGCGATCGAGCGGCTGGTCTGCTGACCGGTGGCCCCAGTGACCGTGAGACGGTACGAGTGGCTCGTCGGCGGGCACCCGAAGGGAGCCGAGGTCGAGCCAGTGGGCGCGAACGCCCCGAGCGACGAGCCGTCCACGAACAGCTGGACGGTCTGGGCGTTCTCGCTCGACCAGGTCAGCTGCACGTGGCCGGCGGCGAAGCAGGTCGGGTTCGACGGCGAGACGCTGAGCGCCAGGATCTGGGGGGCGGGCGTCGTGGTCGAGGTCGTCGAGCTGGTGCTGGTGGTCGAGCTGCTCGTGGTGGTCGAGCTGCTGCTGGTCGTGGTACTCGCGGTCGGGCCGCTCCCTCCCCCACCGACCACGAGCCCGAGGAGCGCGCCCAGGACCAGACCCGCCGCGGTCGCGCCGGCGAGCAGCGGTCCTGGTCGCCGGTCGAACCCGTCGCCCCCGCCGAGGGGCGGCGGCCCGGAGGGCCCGCCCGGCCCGGCGCCCGCTGAGGTCGCGGCGACGGTCTGCTCGCCGTAGCCCGAACTGGCGGGAACCGTCGTGTCGCCCAGCCCACCAGGGCGGCCAGAGCTGGGGGCGGGCTGGGTCCGGTCGTCACCCCCGCCGGGGCGCATCGTCATCGGCGCTCCCTGGGTCGCGCGCGGCCAGAGCGGACCGTAGCGGATGCCCTGGACGCGACCGGGCCCGCCGGGTGATCCCCGGCGGGCACCGATCCCGTCAACGACCAGGCGGGCTAGGCGCTGGTCGTGGGCGTCGCCGCGCCGCTCTGGAGCCGCTGGCAGACCTGAGCGGAGGGCTGATAGCTGTTCACCAGCTTGGTGACGCGGCTGTTGACCTGGCTCTCGCGCTGGGTCGCCTGGGCTGCGGTGATACGACCGGCCTTCTGCGCCTTCTCCATGCGCGCGTCGGCGGCCTTGTCCAGCGCGTTCGTCACGTCACTGACCGACTTGCCCTGCTGGGAGGCCAGCTGCGCCACGGTCTTGCCGCCGCAGAGACCGGTGAGGACGTCCTTGGGCTTGAGTCCGAGGGTCTTGGCCGCGATCCGCAGCGCCGCCCGCTGCGTGCCCCGGCGAGCCGTCTTGGCGTTCGAGGTGCCCGACGAGTTGGCTGCCGGCTGGGTGGACGGGCTGGTCGACCCGCCGGTCTGCTGGGCCGCGGCGACGCCGGCGGTGCCGAGCGTCACAACGCCCACAGTGATGACTGCGGCGATGAGTCGTTTCATGATGTGCTCCTGCTCTTGGGGGGTTGTCCCCCAGGTAACGGCACGCAGATAAGGCTCGTGTGAAGCCCGGGCCAGGCCGCGACCAGGGCAAACTCCGAGCAGAATGCGCTGATGGGCGATCACGACGATGCGGCGCGCTACGCCGCCGCCGCCGGCACGCTGCTCCTCGGCCTGCGCGGGGAAGCGGAGCGGGCTGGGACCGTGCACGCCGCGCTCGGCGACGCCGGTGACGACCACGCCAACCGGTGCTTGCTGGAGCTCCTGGCGGCGGACCATCCGCACGACATCGTGTTGTCGGAGGAGTCCGCCGACGACCGTCGACGCCTCGACGCCGAGCGGGTCTGGATCATCGATCCGCTGGACGGCACTCGGGAGTTCACCGAAGCGGGTCGGCGCGACTGGGCCGTGCACGTGGCGCTCTGGGAGCGCGGCGCGGGCGTGAGGGTCGGCGCGGTGGCGTTACCCGCCGACGGTGATGTCGCGTCGACCGGTAAACCAGCCATCGTGCCCGAGCGCGGGGACCGACCAGTTCGACTGGTGGTCAGTCGAACCCGGGCGCCGGCCGTGGCCCAGCGGGTCGCCGTCGCGCTCGACGCCGAAGTCGTGCCGCTCGGCTCGGCCGGGGCCAAGACGATGGCGGTCGTACGCGGCGACGTCGACGCCTACGTGCACGCCGGCGGGCAGTACGAGTGGGACTCGGCGGCGCCGACCGCGGTGGCCCGCGCCGCGGGGCTGCACACCTCGCGTCTCGACGGCGCGCCGCTGCTCTACAACCAACCCGAGCCGTGGCTCCCGGACCTGCTGGTGTGCCGCCCCGAACTCACCGAAGCGATCCTCGCCGTCACGCAGCGCTGAGCCGCCCGGCCGGGCGGAGCCGGCGAGGAACGGCAGCGAGGCCAGGTATCGTCACGTCATCCGCGCGCCGGTCGGGAGGGACGTGGAACTCCGCACGAGTGACGACGTCCGGCTCGAGGCCCGCCAGTGGCTCACCGAGGTCGAGCGACGAGGAACCGTGGTCCTGGTGCACGGGTTCGCGGCGGGGATGGCAGAAGCGCGGGTCGTCGCGTTGGCGGGCGCGCTGCAGGGTGCCGGTTTCGACGTGCTCGCGTACGACTCGCGGGGTCACGGCGCTTCCGAAGGGGAGGCGACGCTCGGCGACCACGAGCGCCTCGACGTGGAGGCGGCCGTCGGCGCCGTGCGCGGACCGGGCCCCATCGTGCTGGTGGGCGCGTCAATGGGCGCGATCGCGGCGCTGCGCTACGTCGCCGCGGCACCGGGCACCGTCGCGGGAGTCGTGTCGGTGAGCTGCCCGGGTCGCTGGCGGCTGCCCCGCAACGCCCGGGGTGTGCTCAGCGCGCTGTTGACCCAGACCGCGGTGGGCCGCAACTTCGCTCGGCGACGGATCGGGGTGCGCATCGCTCCGCGCGGCCCCCGCGCCACGCCGCCCGTGGAGCTCGTCACCACCCTCGGCGTCCCGCTCGCGATCGTGCATGGTCGCTGCGACCCGTTCATCGGCACCGCGGACGCCGAGCTGCTCTACGGGGCCGCACCGGAGCCGCGTCGCCTGGAGCTCGTCGAGGGGCTCGGGCATGCGTTCGAGGCGCCAGCGACCGGGCCGGTCCTCGCCGCCGTCGAATGGTGCCTCGGCCAAGCGGGGACGCCTCGCCCGCCGGTCCGCGAGGCCGGCGCGGCGTAGCGGCGGTTACGTCTCGGCAGGGTCTTCCCACCACCACGCGAGGCCGGCGAGGCCCGGCCCGGTGTGGACGACCATCACCGGGCCAAACTCGCCGATGAACGCGGTCGCCAGGTCCTCGTGCTCCGTGACCCGAGCCAACAGCTCCACCGCCACCTCGTCGGCGAGGGCATGGAGCGCCGCGACGTGCAGGCGCGCTCCCGAGACCCGCGAGCGGCGCACGAGCGCGACCAGGCGGTCGAGCGCCGCGTCTCGGCTGAGCGCCGGCCGGAAGCGGCGGACGTTCCCGGCACGGAACTCAAAGAGCGGGTTGATACCGAGGCGGTTCCCCGCCCATCCGGCCAGGCCCGGGACCCGCCCGCTGCGCACGAGATGGTCCAGTGACGGGAGCGTGGCGACGAGCCGCACCCGCTCGATGACGTGGCGGGCAGCACGCTCGACGTCGTCGATCGCGCCGCCGGTGGTCGCGGCCTGCGCGGCGGCGAGGACGACGAGCGCCTCGGCCCCGCCCGCGGTGGCGGTGTCCAGGACCCGTACCGGCCCGCCGACCGCATCCGCAGCGACCAGCGCGGCCTGGAAGGTGGCGCTCATCGAGCCGGCGATCGTCAAGACGAGGACGCCGTCGCTGCCTCGCAAGCAGTCCTTGATCGCCTGCTCGAACTCGCCGGGGGTCGGCGCGGAGGTCGTGACCCGCTCGGCGACCACCAGCTCCTCGAGCGGCCGGGTGCCCTCGAGCTCTGCTTCCCCACCGATGCCGAGCCACATGGGCACCACCGTCACGTGGTGCTGCGCGACGAGCGCGGGGGGAAGCGCCGCGGCGCTGTCCGTGATGACCGCGACGGTCACGTCGTGGCCTTCGTGGCGTTCGTGGCGTTCGTGGCGTTCGTGGCGTTCGCGGCCGCTGACGCGACGCTGGGTTTGGCCAGGCGTTCGCTGACCAGCACCGAGGCGAGGATGGTGAGGAGCCCGCAGCACAGCAGCACGACACGCGACGGTTCGAGCTGGCCGACGAAGGGCCAGCGCACGTCGTGGATCAGACCCGCGGCGACGCCCGCCGCGATGGCGGCAAGTCCGAGGGCGAGGCGGATCACGACGTGGAACGCGGTGAACGCGAGGACCCGCTCGGCCCCGTCCAGGCGAGACTGCAGCGCGCCCATGCCCGACGCGAGCGTGTAGGCGGCGGCGGCTCCGAAGGCGGTCGCGCCCGCGTAGGCGATCCAGACGTTGCCCGCGAGCGAGAACACGGCGACGACGATCCCGATGGCAGCGACCCCGAGGCGGGTCTCGAAGAGCGGGTCGTGTCGGCGTCGGAGGTGCAGGATCGCGAGGCCCAGCGCGGCCCCCACGCCGAAGAGCGCGATGAGGAATCCGAACTGGGTGTCGCTGGCGTGCAGCACGTCGCGCACGAAGACGATGCCCAACGAGAACAGGGCGCCGAGGCCGAGCGCGACGGCGGCGGTCGCGGGCATCACCGCCCGCACGAGCGGGATCCGGAACGCGTCGCGGAAGCGAACGTCGCGCCGCTCCTCCTCGGGAGCGGTGGGCGCCCCCAGCATCCGGAGGCGAGTGATGAAGTAGAAGGAGACAAGGAAGGTCGCGGCGTCGATCCAGAACACCAGGGCGAGAGGCCGGTGAAACACGGTCGCGATCGGGAGCAGCGCGACCCCGGCGAACGCGGCAGCGCCGAGCGGGATGGTGCCGTACGAGGAGCCCAACACCAGTCCGTTCGCGACCGGCAGGTCGTCGTCGCCGACCAGATCAGGGATCGACGCGTCTCGGGCGGGCAAGAACACGATGCTCGCCGCTTCGATCACCACCGCGCACAGGTAGATCCACCACAGGCTGCGCACGAGGGGGACGGCCGCGATGACCACCGCCCGCAGGGCGTCCATGGCGAGCATCGTCCGGCGGCGGTCCCAGCGCCGCACGGCCCGGGTGGCGAGCGGTCCGCCGACTGCGGCGGGGAGGAGGCGAAGGGTGAGGATCCCCCCGACGGCCGCGGGCGACCCGGTCAGCTTGAGGGCGAGGGCCATGAAGGCGACGGTCCCCATCCAGTCGCCGAGTGCTGAGACCCCCTGACCGATCAGGAGATCCCGGAAGCCCCACCGCCGGACGAGGGTGCGGACGCTCACGCCAGGTCCGGATCACGGTCGAAGAGCAGGCGGTGCACGTACACGCCAACCCCGCGCTCCGCGGGGCGCGCGTTGCCCACGACGCGCTTGACGAGCATCGGCGCGGCGATCGCGCCGCCCGCCACGGCGCCGCTCGTCCCGTTCGTGACGAGGAGCACCGGCGTCATGACCGCCTCCGCGACGAAGGAGCCCAGCCCGGTCTGGCGAAACACGCGCGAGAGGACCAGCGCGGCGAGCAGCAGCACCGCGCCGGGCCATGCGTTCACGAGCAACGACCCGAGCGCGGGCGCGATCCCGCGGCCGCCGTGCCCGCCCAGGAACGGCGACCAGTTGTGGCCCGCCACCGCGCACCCGCCGGCGATGCCGGCGAGGATCGGGTGGTGCACCAGGAGCAGCGGCCCGAGCCCGCCTTTGGCGACGTCGCAGATTCCGGCTCCGGCGAGGGCCGGGAAGCCCGCGACCCGGTAGAGCGAGGTGCCGGACACGGTGCCGGTCCCGGTGTGGCGCAGGTCCACGCCGCGCGTCCAGCGAGCCACGAGGTTCGAGAACGGAACGGCGCCGGCGACGAAGGAGAGGAGGCAGATCCCGGCCGCCAGCATCGGGTCATTCTGACGTGTGCGCGCCCCGCCCCGGGCCCCCGAATCGCTGCGGACACCGCCACCAGGACCGCCCGATCCCGGTCAGGGCAGGACGACGTCGGGGAGGGGATGGCGATACAGACCAGCGGCGTTCTGGTGGGTCATGAGCCGGAGCTCGTCGACGGGCAGGTCCCCCCAGTAACGCTCCAGCACCGCCTGGGTGTTGGGCCAGGTCCCGTCGCCGTGCGGATAGTCGACCTCGGCCATGATGTGGTTGACGCCGATCGCGTGGCGGGTCGCCATCGTCGAGGGATCGTCGATGGTGCAGAACCAGAAGTTGCGGCGCAGGACGTCCGATGGCCGTTGCCCATCGAATCCGTCGAGTCCGTAGCCGGACCGATCCACGATGTTGTCGAGCCGGTCGATAAGCATCGCGACCCACCCGATGCCACCCTCGGACATCGCGACCTTGAGGTCGGGGTACCGCACCCCCCACGCCGCCCACACCCACTCGGCGCACGCGGTGAGCGAGAGCTGCCCGAACAGCGTGGCGCCGAGTTGGAGGGGTGGGGAGTCGGACGGAAAGTCGACCATGCCGGAAGAGCCGACGTGGAGGCTGATCACGGTGCCGGTCTCGGCACACGCGGCGATGATCGGCTCCCAGTAGTCGTTGAAGATCGAGGGGTAGCCGATGCGGTGCGGCCGTTCCGGCAGGGTCACGGACCGGAAGCCGCGATCGGCGTTGCGGCGGATCTCGGCGGCGCCCACTTCGGGATCGGCGAGCCAAGTGATCCCCATGGGGATGATCCGCTGCGGGTACGGCGAGTACCACTCGTCGTAGAACCAGTCGTTCCAGGCCCGGGTGACGGCGAGGCCGAGCTCAGGGTCGCGAGCCTGGGAGTAGACCCGTCCGCAGAACCCGGTGATCATCGACGGGAAGTTCAGCGACGCCCACACGCCGTTGATGTCCATGTCATGGATGCGGGCGTCGATGTCGTAACAGCCGCGGCGCATCTGGTCGAAGCGGAACGGTTCGATCCGCACCGTCTCGAGTCGTCGGCCGGCCACCGCGTTCTGACCGACCTGGAAGTGACGTTTGCCCTCGAACTCCCAGACCTCGTGCCCGCGCTCGTCCTCGATGATCCGCGGGGCCTGGTCCTGGAGCTTGGCGGGGAGACGACCCTCGAACATGTGCGGCGGCTCGACGAGGTGGTCGTCCACGGAGATGATCGTGTAGCGCACCGCCCGCGGCTCGGGTTCGGGCAAGAACAGTTCCGGGTGCGCCCCCGTGGGGTCCAGCGCGGTGGTCACGGCTCAACTCCTCGTCGTCGCCCGGCCTCGACGGCCTGCCCGGATGGTGATCGGGGCGGATCCGACGCCGACGTCGGCCACGGACCCCCCGCGGGCACGGCAAGCAATCTAGGCGCTCTGCCGGTCGGGCCCGACCGGCTCCCCCACGTCGTGGCGGGCGCGGAGCGTCGGCAGTACCGTGCCAGGCATGCCGAGCCTGCGGTTCAACCATATGGAGCTGACCTTCTCTCCGGGCACGCTCGACGAGATGTGCCGGCACGACGTGGCGTCCTTCTACGGTGGACTGTTCGGCTGGGACACGTCGGACGTCGAGGTGGTCGGCCAGCGCTGCCAGTACCTGCGGGTCGACGCCGGGCAGTTCCTGCTCCTCGCCGAGTCGCCGAAGCCCATGCAGTCGCCCGGCTACGACCACCTGGGTCTGCTCTGCGAGACCCGAGCCGAGGTCGACGACCTCTTGGGTCGAGTCAAGGAGTTCCAGGCGGGCGACGACCGGGTGCGCATCAAGGAGTACGAGGACCTCAACACCGGCAACGTGACCGTGCACGCGTTCTACGTCAAGTACCTGCTGCCCATCTTCTTCGACGTGCAGTGCATGGAGTGGAAGGACGGGACAGCCCCAGCCGAGCGCTGGCAGTACCTCCCAGCCTGACCCAGGAGCCTTGGTGGAGTTCAACCCCTTCTCGCCCGATTTCTTCGATGACCCCTACGACACGTATCGCTGGCTGCGCGACGAGGCACCGGCGTACGAGAACCAACAGTTCGGGTTCTGGGCCCTGTCGCGCTTCGACGACGTGGTCAGCGCCCACCGCGATTGGAAGACCTTCAGCAGCGAGCACGGTCTGACCATCGACCAGCTCACCGACCCCGACTCTCCGGTCAGGGGTACGAGCATCATCATGATGGACCCGCCCGAGCACGACCTGATGCGCAAGCTCGTGAGCCGCGTGTTCACCCCGCGAGCGGTCGCCGACCTCGAACCGCTCGTCGCGAACGTGATCGATGAGTTCCTCGACCCGCTCCGGGACCGAGACGAGTTCGACCTCCTGGCCGACTTCGCGGCCCCGTTCCCGGTCGAGGTGATCTCGACGATGCTCGGCGTTCCGCCCGCGGATCGTCAACAGATCCGGCACTGGACGGATCAGCTGCTCACCCGCGACCCGGACAACCCCCGCCCGACCCAAGAGGGGATGGAGGCCGCGCTCCACCAGGTCGGGTACTTCCTCGAGCTCATCGCCGAGAAACGCCGCCACGCCGACGACGACATGATCAGCCGCCTGACCACAGTCGAGGTGACCGACGACAACGGCACGGTCCAGCAGCTGAGCGACGGGGAGATCGCGGGTTTCGCCACCCTGCTCGCCGCCGCGGGCAGCGAGACGGTCACCAAGTTGGTCGGCAACGGCATCGTGCTCTTCGACCGCAACCCGGGCGAGTGGCGCAAGCTGCTCGAAGACCGCTCGAAGGGGACCGCCGCGGTCGAGGAGGTCCTGCGGTACTGGGCGCCGTCGCAATACCAGGGCCGCTTCTCGCGCGCTGCCTCGACCTGGCACGGCGTGACCATCCCCGAGGATGTCCCCGTGCTGCTGCTCACCGGCGCCGCCAACCGCGACGAACGCGTCTACGACGATCCGGACACCTTCGACATCGACCGCCCCGGCGGGCTCTCCGTCGGGCTCGGCCACGGGATCCACGCCTGCCTGGGCGCGGCGCTCGCTCGTCTCGAGAGCCGCGTCGCGTTCGAGGCGGTCGCGGACCGCTGGCCCGACTACGGCGTCGAGGAGTCGGGGCTGCGACGGGTCCACATGTCGAACGTGGCCGGGTTCTCGAACGTGCCGGTCGTCGCCGCGGCCTGAGCCGAACTCGCTCGTCCCGGTCGGAGCCGACGCTCCTGAGGCCGAGTGCGGTGTGGCGCCCGCCCCCCGACGCGGGCCATCACGATCCGAGGTCTTCGGCGCGTCGACGCCAGGGATCAGGTGGGGCGTGGTGCGGGAGGCCCGGGACGGTGGGCGGCGCCCAGGAACCAACGGCCCGGCACCAGCTGCTCCACCGCGTCGACGACGAGCCCGGTGCTCTGGAGCTGATCGGTGAACTGCTCGGTCGAGAAGCGATTGTCCCTCGGATGCGTCAAGACGGTGCGCGACCACCATTGCTCGCTGAGCGCTTCCGCGGTGGAGTCCTCGAAGAGCAGCGATCCGCCCGGGCGAAGCACGCGTGCCAGCTCGTCGATGGCGGCTTGCCAGTGGGTCACGTGGTGCAGCACTTGCAGCTCGAGCGCGACGTCGACCGTCGCGTCAGCGAGGCCGGTGTCCGAGGCTTCGCCGAGCTCGACGCGGACGCCACCAGGCGTCCCGCGCAGGCGCCGCGCGGCCAGGGCAACCATGCGCGGGTCGGCGTCGATCGCCACGACACGCCCGGCGCCGCGGCCCAACGCCCACTCGGCCGCCCGGCCCGGACCACAGCCCACCTCCAACACGGTGCAGCCTCGAAACGCCGCCGGGTCGGCGAGACGCTCGAAGGCGGGGAACACGCGTCGGTGGAGCCGGTGCGTTCGGAGCCGACTCCGGACCTCGAGGCGCTCCACCCGGTTCATCAACATGGTCGAACCCGATCCTGACCGGCGCCGGGCCCTGGCCGCCGCCCCGGCGTGACCAGCCCCGTCCCGTATACGATATACAACCTGCGTCGGTCGGGAGGGTCCGGCGTGCGCCGGGCACGGACGCACGCGAGGAGGCTGATGATGGCAATCCCCGGGCTCGAGGAGCTGCCCCGGGCGGACCTCGTATCGGTCGCGCTCGACTACATGCTCTCGGGGATGATCGTGACGCGGGCGATGCTGCCCCAGATCGTGGTTCGAGGCGGCGACTTCGACCTCATGAACCAGCTCGCGATCGACGAGTGGATGGGCGCGAGCCCGATCTACACCGGTCGCATGCGCCGCCTGATGCGCGTCGAGGGCGACGACGTCGAAGCGATCATGAAGGTGCTCCAGCTCGACGTGGGGTTCGTCCACCAGTACATGGACGTCGGGTATCGGGTCATCGACCCCCAACACGCGGAGTTCTGGCTCGCGCACTGCGGCGCGTTGATCGACACCGAACCGCACGGCGAAGAGCAGGTGTTCGGGATGTGCCACACGATCGAGGACCCGACGTTCGACGCCACCGCGCTCGCCACGAACCCCCGCGCCCGGATCCGTCCGATCCACCGGCCACCGCGCCGCCCCGCCGGTCGTGACCCTCACTGCCATTGGACGATCACGATCGACCCGGCCAACGACCCGGTCGGCCCGATCGCGCTGACGGACCGCGTCGCGCAGCTCCCGCTGGCGAGCATCCCGAACGAGCGGCCGAGCGGCCGGGCCTCGGACGGGCAGCGCGACTACGCCGGCCCGTTCGACCCGACGTTCCAGCTCTCCAACCTCGCCGACGATGCGCTGGTCGCGGCCGCCCGCGAGTTCCAGATCCAGTCGCACCTTCTGATCTGCGCGAGCGACTTGGCGCTCCGGGACCGCTTCGGAGCCGACACCGCGCGCGGGATCCTGACCGACGCCTGGGTCGGCGCGAGCTGGATCGCCAGCGAACGCCTGGCCCGAATCTGCGGGGCGGCGGACGGAATTGAGGACCTCGCGTCGGTCTTAGCCCTCCAGCCCATGGTCCCGCCCGGGTTCGCGCGCCGCGTCGAGCTGACCGACGACGGGGTGAGCACGGAACTCCGACCGGTGGTGCGCGGCGTGCTCGATCCCGAGCATCCCGGCTGGTGCGGGCTCCTCGCCCGGGGTGAGCGGGGAGGAATCGAAGCCATGGTCCACGGGGTCGACCCGCGGGCGCAGGTCGGCGAGCTGACAGTCGACGACGACCGCGTCCGGTTCGACGTCACCCTGGATCGTGCCGCCGCGCCGACCGCCGAACCCGACGCGGTCTCGCTGGTGCGGGTCGGCATGGTCAGCGGTTGGAGCTTCGACACCACCGACCGTGTCGCCGACCCGGTGCGACGCTGACGCACGTGCGCACAGAACCCCGGCGGCCGATCGGCGTCACGGTCGCGCATGCCACACTTCGGACGTGAGCGAGCACGGCGGGATCACCGAGGCGGGGGTGGCCCGGCTCCGGGCGCGCATCGGGGTGCCCGAGCCGAACCCGGCGCCGCCCCGCTACCGATGCCCGACCAGCGACGCCTTCCGGCACGTGGCCGAGGCCTACGGCGACGACAACCCGCTGTGGTGCGACCCGACGTACGCGGCCGGGACCCGCTGGGATGGTCCGATCGCCTCCCCGGCGCTCGTCGGCGGCGACAGCCTGATCGGCGACGACGAGGTCCCCGAGGTCGCCGCGGAGCACCGCGAGCTCATGCGGGGCGACCCGCTGCGCGGGGTGCACGCCTACTACTCGGCCAGCGCCCGCGAGTGGTGGGCACCGTTGGGCCCTGGTCGCCAGCTCCGGCGCCGCAACGCGCTGGTCGGCGTCCTCGACAAGCCCAGCGAGTTCGCCGGACGCGCCGTGCACGAATGGACCGCGCAGGTCTTTCGGGACGACGAGAGGCTCCTCGCGGCGCAACTCCGCCTCATGGTCCGCACCGAACGCGGCGAGGCCCGCGAGCGCAGCGGCGAGCGCGACCGACCCGGGCCGGAGCCGTACACCGACGAGCAGCTGGCCGCGATCGACGAGCAGTACGCCCGTGAGCGACCGCGAGGGGCCGAGCCTCGCTGGTGGGAAGACGTCCAGGAGGGCGACGAGCTCGAGCCGCTCGTGAAGGGCCCCCTCACGGTGACCGACATGATCTGCTGGCACGCCGGGATGGGGATGGGCCTGTACCGGGTCGCGCCGTTGCGACTCGGCTACGAAAACCGTCGCCGGATCCCGCGCTTCTACCACCGGGACGAGCTGAACATCCCCGACGTCATGCAGCGCGTCCACTGGGATCCCGCATTCGCCCGCAAGTCCGGCAACGTGACCACCTTCGATTACGGACGCATGCGCGAGACGTGGCTCATCCATCTCTGCACCGACTGGATGGGTGACGACGCCTGGCTGTCGACACTCGACTGCGAGTTTCGACACTTCAACTATGTCGGGGACACGCACTGGATGCGCGGGCACGTCACCCGCCGGTACCTCGCCGAGGGTGACCGACCGGCCGTGGACGTCGCGCTGCGCGGCGAGAACCAGCGAGGCGAGGTGACGACGCCGGCCCGCGCCACGATCCTCTTGCCGAGCCGGGACCACGGCCCGGTCCGGCTCCCCGACCCACCCGGTCACGCCACGGACCTCCAGAGCGCGCTCGCCGCGCTGAGCGCCCGGTTCGCGGAGCCGTCGTGACCACGAACGGACTCGACGTCGAGCGAGACGGCGCGCTCCTTCGCCTCACCCTCGACCGGCCCGGCCAGCGCAACGCGCTCGACGACGCCATGACCGGCGCCTTGATCGCCGAGCTCGAGGCAGCCAACACGGACGAGGCGGTGCGCGCCATCGTCTTGACCGGCCGCGGCGAGGACTTCTGCGCCGGCTTCGACCTCGCCACCCGCGACGGTGGCGGCCCGCGCCCCCGGCCGGGCAGCATCCAGCGTCGACTCCCCGCCCAGGCGCATCGCCTGGTGGCTACGGTCTGCACGGTCCAGGTGCCCGTCGTCGCCGGGGTGCGGGGCTGGGCAGCCGGGATCGGGCTGCACCTCGCCGTCGCGGCCGACTTCTGCGTCGCAGCGGACGACGCCCAGTTCTGGGAGCCATTCACCGCCCGCGGGTTCACTCCCGACAGTGGCGGCACGTGGCTCGTGCCTCGCCGGGTGGGGGTCACGCGGGCCAACGAGATCCTGGTGCTCGGACGGAAGCTTTCGGGCGTCGAGGCCGCCGAGTGGGGTCTCGTGCACACCGCCGTCGAACCCGACCAGGTCGCGGCGACCACCGACGCGCTCGCGGCTCGACTGGCCAACGGACCGACGGTCGCGCTCGGGCTCACCAAGTGGCTCGTGCACACCGGCGCCGGACTCGACCTCGAACGTCACCTCGCCAACGAGGCGTTCGCGCTCGAGCTCTCCTCTCGCAGCGCCGACTTCCGCGAAGGTCTCGCCGCGCTCCGCGAGCGACGCGAGCCCCGCTTCGAGGGCCGATGACTCGCCGCGTACCCGTCGGGGCCGACACCGCCGAGCCGGACGCGGTCGACGTCGTCCAGACCTGGGTCGCCGACCACGTCCCCGAGCCATGGCGGCGCGCGGCGGAACGCGGGGGACCCGACGCCATCCGGGCCGTGCGCAGCCGCGAGGAGTACGAGGCGTGGTACCCGGCGTTCGGCGCGTCGGGGCTCGTGGTTCCGACGTGGCCGCCGGAGTTCGGCGGCCTCGGCGTCGGGGTCGCGGTCTCGCGCGCGATCGAGGCGGTCCTCGCCCCCTACAACCTCGGCCGCTTGAACCCGCTCGGGCTGAACCTCTGCGCGCCCGCCCTCTTCGCGCACGGCACCGAGCAGCAGCGGCGCCGCTTCCTCCCGCCGATCGTGCGGAACGAGGAGCGGTGGTGCCAGCTGTTCAGTGAGCCCGGCGCGGGCTCTGACCTCGCCTCCCTCGCCACCCGCGCGGTGCGCGACGGCGACGAGTGGCGCGTGACCGGTCAGAAGGTGTGGACAACGTGGGCGCACCGGTCGGACTATGCGGTGTTGCTGGCCCGCACCGATCCCGACGTGCCCAAGCGGCGCGGCATCACCTACTTCCTCGTCGACCTGCACCAGGCCGGCGTCGACGTCCGCCCGCTGCGACACCTGACCGGCGAGGTGGACTTCAACGAGGTGTTTCTCGATTCGGCTCGGGTGCCCGACGACCAGCGGGTCGGGGCGGTCGGCAACGGCTGGCGGGTCGCGAACGCCACGTTGGCCTCGGAGCGCCAGATGGTCGCGGGTGCCGGGTCGGGCGGCGTGGACCGCATCGGCGGCTCGGGCGCGGACCATGCGGTCGCGCTCGCCCGCCAGGCGGGCCGGGCCGACGACCCGATCGTGCGCCAGCGGCTGGTGTCGCTGACCGCCGAGGAACGCATCCGCGCCTGGACGAACGAGCGGGCCCGGGCCGGACGCGCGGTCCGGCGGCCGCCTGGCCCCGAGAGCAGCGTCGGTAAGGTCCACTCGGGAGAACTGAACCAGCGGATCCAAGTTCTGGCGGTGGACCTCCTCGGCTCCGGCGCGGGAGCGTGGGAACTCGACCGCGATGCCGACCCGGCGTCGCTCCCCCACGAGGTGCATGGGATGCTGCGCAGCCGAGCGAACACGATCGAAGGTGGCACGAGCGAAGTGAACCGCAACATCGTCGGCGAGCGGGTTCTCGGTCTGCCCCGCGAACCCGACGCGTGGCACGACGTCGCCTGGCGCGACGTCCCCCGCTCGTGAGCGCGCCCTACACCCGCCTGCGGGTGGAGCGCCGCGGGCCCGTCGGATGGCTGATCTTCGACCGGCCCGAGACCGGCAACGCGCTCGACGCCCCCATGTTCGACGAGCTCGAGCGGGCCTGGCGCGAGCTCGACGACGACCCGACCGTGCGCGTCATCGTGAACACCGGCGAGGGGACCGCGTTCCAGACCGGGTTGGACCTCGTGCAGCTGCGCTCCGATCCCGCCGCGCTCCGTGCCCACGCGCGACGCACCCGCGACGCCGAACTGCGGTTCACTGCCTGGCATCTCGGCGTGTCGAAGCCCGTCGTCGCGGCGGTGAACGGCGTCTGCGCGGGTGGCGGCCTGCACTTCGTCGCGGACGCCGACATCGTCATCGCCGCCGCCGACGCCACGTTCGTCGACCCGCACGTCTCGGTCGGCCAGGTCGTCGCGTACGAGGGAATCGCGCTGGTCCGCAAGTCGCCGATGGAGCCGATCCTGCGGCTCGCGCTCGTCGGTCGTCATGAGCGGATGGGCGCTGCCCGCGCGTACCAGCTCGGGGTGATCAGCCAGGTCGTCGACCCCCCCGAGCGTCTGCGCGACGAAGCCCAGCTCCTCGCCGAGGCCATCGCCCGCAACTCCCCCGCGGCGATGGCCGCGACCAAACGCGCCCTGTGGGGCGCGCTCGAGACCGGACTCACCGACGCCTGCCGCGCCGGCGCCGCCGAG
>Ga0182024_10003553_pt1 | contig 36967 bp, 36 predicted proteins | sample P32metaG_FD_120480 | JGI IMG/M metagenome (GOLD analysis project Ga0182024, IMG submission 120480) | Permafrost microbial communities from Stordalen Mire, Sweden - P3-2 metaG (Illumina Assembly) | ecosystem: Environmental > Terrestrial > Soil > Wetlands > Permafrost | place: Sweden: Stordalen...
AGCACGCAGGTCACTCCCTCGCGGCCCTCACCGGAGCGGGCCTGCTCGGCGAGCGTGACGGCGTCCTCGCGCTCATCGACGCCCTCGATCTTCCACACGTCGACCTCGATGCCGAAGTCCTGGGCGTCCTCGATCGCGCGGCGCATCAGCTCGGGGCGCAGCTCGACGTCGTAGCGGTCGCTGTCGCCGTCGACCTCGGCCAGCTGCTCGTCGGTGGCGGGCACCAGCAGCTCAAAGAGGAACTTGCGGTCGTGCTCGTGCAGCCAGTCCGACAGCACCTTGAGGCGCCCGAGCTGTTCTCTGTTCATCTCGGTGTCGGGGTCGTCGGGGTTGTAGCGGACGAGCACCTTGGAGAAGTCAGGGTCGAACTTCTCGATGTGCTGGCCGAAGTCCTCGCCGTACTGGAAGTCGAACTCGTTCTGTCCGGATTTCTCGACCGGCATGGCGAGCTTGAGGCCGCTCTGGTGAGCCTGCTCAGGGATCTCGCCGCCGAACTGCTCGTCCACGAGAACGCCGGTGGCACCGGCCTCGGCACCCCGCCTGACCGCCTCCTCCATGCCCTCGTAGATCAGGTGCTTGGCGTCGGAGATCTTCTCGGTCTCCTCCGGGGTGGGGTCTCCCTCGATCCCGAACATCTTCTTCTGAAACGACCCGCGGTGGTCGAACGCGAGGATGTAGAGCTTGCCGTGATAACCGAGAGCCATGGCACCGTCCTTCGTATTTGAGGTCTGAATTGATTCTACGGCCGACCGGCCGGCCACAGACATGAAAAACCAGCCGGGATCCCCACCGGTTACCCTCTGCGCCCAGTGGAGCACCGCTTCGCCGGACACGCGTACACGCTGGGGATCGAAGAGGAGCTCATGATCCTCGACGCCCAGTCGCTCGACCTGGTCAATGCGATCGAGGCGCTGCTCGAACCCGCGCCGCCACTGGGGGAGATAAAGCCCGAGCTGATGGAGTCGGTGCTCGAGATCTCCACCGACCCGTGCGCCAACGTGACCGAGGCCGCCGAGCAGCTGCTGGCGCTGCGCCGGCAGGTGACCGAGACCGCGGCCTCCAAGGACCTCTCGATCGGGTCGGCGGGCACGCACCCGTTTGCGATGTGGGAGGACCAGCGGATCGTGGCCCGACCCCGGTACCGGGACCTGATCTCCGCTCTGCGCTTCGTCGCGCGCCAGGAGCTGATCTTCGGGATGCACGTGCACGTCGGGGTCGACGATCCCGATAAGGCGATCCACGTGGCCAACGGGATGCGGGTCCACATCCCGGTGCTGCTCGGGCTCTCGGCAAACTCGCCGTTCTGGCGCGCCGCCGCGACCGGCATGGCCTCCACCCGGACGCCGATCTTTCGCGCCTTCCCCCGGGTCGGGATTCCACCCACCTACGAGGACTGGGAGGACTACGAGCGGCGGATCGAGTTCATGACCACGGCCCGGGTGATCGAGGATTACACCTACCTGTGGCACGACGTGAGGCCGCACCCGAAGTTCGGCACCGTCGAGGTCCGGGTGATGGACTCCCAGACCCACATCGAGCATTCGCTGGGTCTGGCGGCCCTCGTCCAGGCTCTGGTCCGGGAGCTGTCGGTGCACTTCGAGGAGGGCAAGCGCCTGTCGCGTTATCCCCACGAGATGCTCGACGAGAACAAGTGGCTGGCCGCCCGCCACGGCCTCGACGGCGAGCTCGTCGACCTCCCGAGCTCCGAGCGAGTGCCCACGCGGGCGTTGGCCCGCCGCCTCCTGGACCGGATGCGCGAGCACAGCGCCGATCTGGGGTCGCTGGCCGAGCTCGAGGCGGTGGAGGATCTGCTCGCGCGCGGAAACGGCGCCGACCGGCAGGTGGTGGTCTATGAGGCCAACCACGATCTCAGGGAAGTGATGGCTGAGATCGTGGCTGCGACCCTGGTCTGAGTCGCGGCGGCGGGATCCAGCACACATCGTCTCAGGAGTCACTCAGGCGGTTCTACAATCGGTACGTGAGCACTGGCGGTCCAGACCTCTTCGTCATCTGCAAGAGCTGCGGGTCGGAGGTCAGTCCCTACATCACGGAGTGCCCGTACTGCGGCAACCGGCTGCGCAAGCGCGCGCCGAAGCTCGACCGCGACCAGCGGGTCGCCGAGCGCAAGGCCCGGCGGACGCCGGCCCCGCTGCTGACCCGCCTGCGCCGCGACGAGATCCCCGGAATCTCGCCCGAGATCAGGCCCTACGCGACCATCGCCCTGGTGCTGGCGGGCGTGGTCGGGTGCCTGCTGTGGCGCACCAGCCTGGGCGCCCAGGCCACGCTGGCGATCAGCGGCAAGCCGGGAGCCCAATGGTGGCGCCTGTTCACCGCCGCCTTCACCTACGACAACACGGGCTATGCGATCGTCAGCTTGGGGGCGATCGGCCTCTATGGCTGGCTGCTCGAGCGACGCCACGGCCGGCTGATCGTGCTCGGCCTGTTCTTCGTGGGCGGCGTCGGCGGTCTGGCGGCCACGGCCGCCGCCTACCCCGTCCCGTTTGCGCTGGGCGCCAACGGAGCCGCCCTGGCCCTGGTGGTGGCCTGGGCGGTCCCCGACCTGCTGCGGCTGCGCTCGGGCGAGGACATCGACGGCGATCTGATCGGCACCGCCGCGATCGCCGCCGCGGTGGCCCTGATGCCCCTGGCCGCGCCCAGCGCCAGCTGGGTCGCCGACGGGGTGGGGGCGGTCGTCGGCCTGGCCGTCGGCCTGCCGCTGTCGCGCCTGGCCCGAGCCTGAAGGCCCCGGGGGGCGGCCGCCCCGGTGGCGCCTCGTATGCTGGGAGCGAGTGCCGGACCGCGCCTACACCGACGCCGAGCTCGAGTCCGCGATCACGCAGATCTCCGACCCGAACCGGCTGCGCGACGCCCAGGACCTCGTGACGCGCGCCGCCCCCGCGCTGCAGAAGATGCTCGCGGAGGCGATCGCCGAGGGCGGGTGGTTTGATGCCGCCCACGAGGCGGCGGTTCGCGGGGCGACCAACGAAACCGACCCCGCTGACCGGGTGCGCGCGGTGCGCACGCTGCTCGCCGAGGAGACCCGGCTGGGCATGCTCGTGGGCGTGGCGGTCGGGTTCGAGCTCTCCCGGGAGCTGGACCGGCCCCCCACCGAAACCCCACAGGAGGACTAGAGACCATCATGGATTTGCGATTTCTCGGCCAGTCGTGCTTCACGCTGTCCGACGGCGACACGACGGTGCTGATCGACCCCTTCCTCACCGGTAACCCGAAGGCCGCGGCCTCCGCCGAGGAGATGAACCCCACCAACCTCCTGCTGACCCACGGTCACATGGACCACTTTGGCGACACTGTGGAGATCGCCAAGCACACCGGAGCGCCGGTGCAGGCGATCACCGAGATCGCCCAGGAGCTCTCGCAAGAGGACCTCGAGGTCAAGGACACCAACCTCGGGGGAACCGCAGAGTACGAGTGGGGATCGGTCAAGCTGGTGCCCGCCCTGCACACGTCGACCACGCCCAAGGGAACGGTGAGCGCGCCCGCCGGGCTGGTCATCGACTTCAAGGGCACGATCGTCTACCACCTGGGCGACACGAGCCTGTTCTCCGATCTGCAGCTGGTCGGAAAGCGCCGGCCGATCGACGTCGCCCTGGTGTGCATCGGGGGCCACTACACGATGGACCGCCACGACGCCGTCGACGCGGCCCAGCTGATCGGCGCTCAGACCGTGATCCCCTGCCACTACAACACCTTCCCGCCGATCGAGGCCGACGCCCAGGCGTTCAAGGCAGACGTCGAATCGGAGACGAGCTCGCAGGTGGTCGTGCTCGAACCCGGCGAGACCCACAGCGCATGACCCACGCCATCGTCCTCATCCAAGCCGAAGGTACCGCGCTGGCCACGCTCGGTGGCGAGCTGGCCGGCATAGAGGGAGTGGCCGAGGCCTACTCGGTCACCGGCGAGTGGGACTTCGTGGCCATTCTGCGCCTGCGCGAGCAGGACACGCTGGCCCAGGTCGTCACCGGCAAGCTCTCCCAGCTGGCGGGCGTGCGCCGGACCCAGACGATGGTCGCCTTCGAGGTCTATTCCCGCCACGACCTGGAGGCGATGTTCTCGGTGGGTCAGTGACGCCGGCGCCGTCCTGCTCGGCGGAGATGCACGCCGCCGAGCGCCTGCGGATGCCGCTGGTGGAGAGCCGCGGCGCCTGGCTGGAGCAGTTGTGCTCGTCCACGGCCGGGCAGGTGGCCCACCTCGGATGTGCCGACAGCCCATACACCGCCGATCTGATCGCCGCCGGGGTCCTGCTGCACGAGCGGCTGGTGCGCGTCGCCGCGGTGACCGGCTTCGACGTCGACGATGCCGGGCTGGAGCTGCTGAGGCAGAGGATGCCCGGCGCGGGCTTCGTGCTCGCCGACGTCACGGGAGAGGTGCCGGAGTCCGAGCTCGGCCGCTACGCGCTGGTGATAGCCGGCGAGGTGCTCGAGCACGTCCCCGACGCCGAGTCGTTCCTGGTCGGCTGCGGGCGCCTGCTGGGGCCGGGCGGACGGCTCTGCGTGACCGTCCCCAACGCCTGCTCGCCGAAAATCGGACTCCGCTCGCTCGCCGGCCGCGAGTCGGTCCATCCTGACCATCGCGTCTACTTCGGGCCCCGCACCCTGGAGCGGACCCTGGCCGGAGCCGGGTACGACGTCGAGCTGATGGCCTCGTGCTTTGCGCCGATCGTCGGGCGGGCCGGGAGACTGGTCTTCAACCCGCTGCTGCGGGCCAGCCACCGGGCGTTTCAGGGACCCGTCGGCGACGGCCTGATCGCGGTCGCCAGGGCGCGGGCGAAGCCCTCGGCCATCGCCTCGTAGGTGTAAGGGGCGACCGCGTCGCGGGCACGGGCTCCGAGCCGCTCGCTCAGCGCCGTGTCCGTGAGCAGGCGCCCTATGGCCTGGGCCAGCGCTTCGGCGTCGCCCGGCCTCACCACCAGGCCGGTATCGCCGTCGCGGACCAGCCCCCCGGCCACCGCGCCGACCGCCGCGCTGGCCACCATCGGCCGGCCCTGGTGCATGGCCTCGTTGCAGACCAGGCCCCAGGGCTCGGTAAAGCGTGGGGTCGGGATCGACGGCAGGACCGCCATCGCGGCCGCGCGGTAGGCGGCCGGAAGCTCCTCGCGCCCGAGCGGCCCCAGCAGGCGCGTCGACGGTAGCGACGCGACCAGGGAGCTCAGCGGGCCATCGCCGACCACCACCAAGGTGGCTCGCGCGGACAACCGCGGCCACGCGGCGGCCAGCACCTCGATTCCCTTCTCGGCCACCAGACGCCCGGTGTAGAGGACCAGCGGCCCCTCGGGCAGAGCGTGACGGGCGCGGAACGCCTCGACCTCCGCGGCGGTCACCGCGCGCGCGAACAGGTCGGGCTCGACCGCCTGAGGCGCGACGAACACGTCGTCGTCGAGGCCGCGGATGCCGGCCACGAAGCGTCGCACGTGCTCGCCGTAGGCGACGACGGCGTCGGCGTGGCGGTAGATGTGACGTTCCACGGGGAGCGCCAGCGCGTGTGACAGCGAGCGAGGCTGAACCCAGACCGATGCCCAGAGCACGAACGGGCGACGGAAGCGCCGGGCGCCGAGGTAGGCGGCGGGCAGGATCGCGCCGCCGGCGAACGGAGCGATCACGGCCTCGTATCGCCGACCGATGTCCAGCGCCTCGCGCGCGCCATCCAGGCGCCGGGCGGGGAAGTCGGCCACGTCCAGCTGGCGGTCGAGATCGATGAACCAGGCGGGCACGTAGCGCCCACCGCCGCCGTAGCAGAGCACCTCGACGCCGTGTCGCTCGGCCAGGATCCGGTAGAGCGGCAGCCGGTAGCCGGCCAGGAAGGTGGTGAGGAGCGCGATCGTCACGGGCGGAGGATGATGCCGGGAATGCGCGTCCTCCTGCTGCACAACCGCTACCGGATGGAGGGCGGGGAGGAGCGGGCGGTGGGCGAGATCGCCGCGCTGCTGCGCCGCCACGGCCACGACGTGCGGACGCTGGAGCGATCCAGCGAGGGCACCCGCGGCCTGACCGCGGCGGCCGGACTGATCGCCGGCGGACTGCACCCCGATGAAGTCGCCGCCGCGGTGCGCGAGCTGGGCGCCGAGGTCGTGCACGCCCACAACCTGCATCCCCTGCTGGGCTGGCGGGCGCTGGCCGCGGCCCGCGACGCCGGCGCGCGGACGGTGATGCACCTGCACAACTTCCGGCTGTTCTGCGCGATCGCGATCGGCTACCGCGACGGCGCCCCATGCTTTCGCTGCCGGGGCGCCGACACCCGGCCGGGACTGCGTCTGCGCTGCCGGGGCTCGGTCCCCGAGGCCGCCGTCTACGCGCTGGGACTGCACCGCCAGCAGCCGCACCTGTTCGCCGAGGCCGACGCCTTCCTGGCGGTCAGCGACGCGACCGCCCGGCGGCTGATCGACCTCGGACTGCCCGCGGAGAAGACCGCGGCGCTTGTCAACTTCGTCTCCGACACCGCCCTGGCGCCGCGCTCGGTGGCCGACCAGGGAACCTTTGCCCTGGTCAGCGGCCGGCTGGTGGAGGAGAAGGGCTTTGATACCGCGATCCTGGCCGCCCGGGCCGCGATGGTGCCGCTGGTGGTGGCGGGCGAGGGCCCGGACGCGCCGCGGCTGCGCGCTTTGGCGGCCGGTGGCGAGGTCCGCTTCACCGGGCGCCTGGCACCCCAAGAGCTCGCCGAGCTCCGGGCGAGCGCCGCCGTGGTGCTCGTGCCCTCCCGCTGGGAGGAGCCGTGCCCGTACGCGGCGCTGGACGCGCTGGCGGCCGGGGTGCCCGTGCTGGCCAGCGCCCACGGCGGGCTGCCCGAGCTGGTCGGGCCCCAGGGCGTGCTTGCGGCCCAGGACGCCGATCGCTGGACCGAGGCCCTGCGCGGGCTGTGGCGCGATCCGGGCACTCGGCGTGAGCTCGGGGAGCTGGGACTGCGGCGCGCCCGCGAGCGGTTCTCGGAGGCCGGCTACCTCGAGCGCCTGCTGGAGATCTACCGGGGCTGAGCGTCTCTATGCTGGCGCGCGATGAATCTCCGGCTCGCGATGGCTGCACCGCTGACGGCGCTGGCGCTGGCGGCGTGTGGCGGGTCCTCCCACAGCTCGACCTCATCAGCCTCGACCGCGGCGACATCGACCCCCTCCAGCTCCAGCTCCACAACCTCGGCCCAGTCGGCCGCGAGCAGCTCGACCTCGCTGACCACGAGCACGACCAGACCCCCGGAGGTCCCGCGCAGCCGCTACCGGCGGAACCCCCACCGGGTGGCTCTCGCCAGCGGGGTCCGCATCCCGGCGAGCTTCACGATCCAGCATGGCGGGCCCCTGACTCCGGCGGTGATCTCGGTTCCCACGGGGGTCACGATCGAGCTGCAGGTGAGAAACCTCGACAGTCACGGGCACTCGATCCGGGTCGACGCGCCGGCCGCTCGGACGGTGTCGGTGTCGCCGGGCGCGAGCGCCAGCGCGTCGGTCACCGGCCTGGCCAACGGCAGCTACCGGGTGCTGGAGGACGGCCGTGCGGGGGTGAGGATCGTGGTCGGAAGCCAGCCCGGGCCCTGAGCGGCCGGGCCGTCAACGCCTCAGCCGGTCAGCCGATCGCCGAGCCCGGCTCGGCGCCCCGGTCGGGGCGCAGCAGCACGACGCCGCGCTCGTCGTCGAGAGCTCCCAGGACCAGCACCTCTGAGCGGACGGGGCCGATCTGGCGTGGCGGGAAGTTGACGACCGCCACCACCAGGGTGTCCTGGAGCTCGTCACGCGAGTAGTGGGTGATCTGAGCCGAGGAGCGCTTGATCCCGAGCTCGGGCCCGAAGTCGATGGTCAGCTTCCAGGCCGGCTTTCGAGCCTCGGGGAAGTCCTCGACGGCAACGACGCGCCCGACACGCATGTCGACCGCCTGAAACTGGGAGAACTCGATCAACCCTGGGAGGGCGGGGTGGCGGTGCCACCCGGGGCCGCCGGAGGCGCGGGGGAGGGCGCGACGGGGCCGGGCGTGGGAGCCGGACCGACCGGAGGAGTGGGAGTGACGGTGACCGGGGGAGTGGGAGTCGTGGGAGTCGTGGGAGTGGTCGGACTCGTCGGCGAGGTCGTCGTGGTGGTGGGAGTGGTCGACGACGGGGAGGTCGGGGTCGTGCTCGTGCTCGTGCTCGGATCCGGCGAGGCCGAGGTGGTGGTGGCGGTCGGCGGGGTGTAGGAGACGGGCGAGGTCGTGGTCGCGGCCGCGGAAGGCAGGACCGTCGGATCGGACTGGGTCTGGGTGCGTCCCGGGGGGGTGGTGGCGGTCGCGGTGGTGGGCTTCGTCGTGGCCGGCTTGGGGGCGGTGGCCTTGGTCACCTTGTCAGCGACCTCGGTGGTGTTCGACGGAGTCGTGGGCCGGGTACGGGGCGCGGCGGCGACCTGGGGCACGTGGCGCACGGGGATCACCGTCGAGTGGGGCTCGGCGTAGGAGGCCTCGGGTGCGACGGGCGGAGCCGGCGCGTGCTGGACCTCGGCCACCGCGGCCGGGACGTTGGGATGGTGCAGGTTGCGGTGCCGGTGGGAGTGATCGACCTCGACGGCGCCGGCGGTGACCAGTGCCGCGGCGGCCAGACCGGCGGCCGCCTTGCCGGCGATCGCGCCCAGGCCCGCGGAGATGAACCCGCCCGAGCCCACGGCTCCCGACCCGGCCAGTGCGGTACCGCCCGCGGCCGCGCCGGCGGCGGTCACGCTCGAGCCGGCGGCGGTGGCGCTCGAGCCGGCTCCGGCGGAGTGTCCGAGGTGCACGAACGCGAGCTTGCGCAGCATGACCAGCGGCCCGACGGGGAGCAGCGCCGCCAGCGCCTTGTTGGTCTGCTTGAGCTGGTCGCGAAAGACGCTGCAGCGCTTGCAGTCCCTGAGATGGCGGCGGACCAGCGGACCCGGCCGGCGCTGAAGTCCCTCGGCGACCTCGGCGAGCTCGATCCGGACCTCGTCGCAGGAGAGCAGTCGAGCCTCGGCGGCTTCGGCGAGCGATACGCGCGCGCGTACGAGGAGCGACTTGACGCTGGACACGGTGGTCTCCATCGCCTCGGCGATCTGCTCGTAGGACAGGGCGTCCATCTCGCGCAGGACGAGCGCGGTCTTCTGGGTCTCGGGCAGCTCGTGGATGTCGCCGACCAGGAGCCGGAACTCCTCGCGATCGTGCACCTTGTCGGCGGTGCTGGTGCCGTGCTCAGCCAGGTGGTGGTCCATCGAGTCCACGCCGATCGACTGGATGCGGCGCAGATGGTTGAGGCTGCGGTTGCGGGCGATCCGGTAGAGCCAGGGCCGCACGTTGATCGGCCGCTCGTCGGCGAGGATCGCGTTGAAGGCCGCGGTCATCACCTCCTGGAGGATGTCCTCGGCGTCCTCCCGGGAGCCGAGCAGGTGGCGGCAGAAGGCCAGCAGCCGGGATTCGTAGCGGGCGACCAGCGCCTCGAAGGCCGCCTGGCTGCCCCTGCGCGTTAGGGCGATCAGCCGCTCGTCGGACTGAAGCCGAAGCAGGGGCGATCGTCCGTGGAGGCCGATCCCCCCGGAATATTTGAGCGCTGAGACTTCCATCCGGGTGGGTGGCGAGGGGCCCTTCTACAGCAGGGGGACACGGTAGCAGCGCATAAGTTGCGCGTTTACGAAAGGATTGCGCGCGTAGGCCACCGCATCGTAAAAAGGACCAGTGGGCCGCGGCATGCGTCTTGACCGATACCCGGGGAGGGACTCGAACCCTCACGCCACGAAGGCAGTCGCTCTTAAGGCGACCGTGTCTGACCAGATTCCACCACCCGGGCGAGCCTCACAGAAGCTAGCGCCTCTCAGCCCTGCCGCCAAGCCGTGAGTGGTCCGTTCGCCCCGTGGGCGCGCAGGTTCCTAATTGACAGTGCATTGCGGCCCTTGCTAGCTTCGCGACCACATTTGGGCCGGCTCAGCGCGCCTGTGGCCGGCACGGGAGGAGACCGATTGGGTAGGACGCGGCGGTGCGCAACTCATCTGTGATCGGCCGAGTCGCCGCGCTTGCGGCGCTCGCGATCGCGGTCATCGCCGTCGCCGTAATCCTGCTCTCCAGCGGGAGCAGCTACACGGTGCAAGCCGTGTTCTCGAACGCCAGCCAGATCGTCACCGGCGATCAGGTCGAGGTCGCGGGCAATTCCATCGGTTCGGTTTCGAAGATCTCGCTGACGCCCGACGGCCAGGCTCAGTTGACGCTCAACATCAGCCAGAAGAACTACGACCCGCTGCGCCAAGGCACGCAGGCGACGATTCGCGAGACCTCGCTGTCGGGAATCGCCAACCGCTACGTGTCGCTGACGCTCCCGGCGCCCAACCGTCCCGAGATCCCCGACAACGGGGTCATCCCGACCAGCAACACCACCAGCGAGGTCGACCTCGACGAGATCTTCAACACGCTGAACGGCCCGACCCTCAAGGGGCTGCAGAACCTGTTCCAGGGCTCGGCCTCCCAGTACAAGAACTACGGGGGCAAGGCGCAGGCGGCCCTGGCCTACCTCAACCCCGCGGTCGCGTCGTCGAGCGCTCTGTTCTCCGAGGTCAACCGCAACACCGGCCAGTTCAAGAACTACATCGTCAAGACCTCGAACCTGGTGACCGACCTGGCCTCGCGCAGCAGCGATCTCAGCGGACTGGTCTCGCATCTGTCCACGACCACCGGAGCGCTGGCCGCGCAGCGGACCTCGCTGGCCGAGTCGCTGCAGCGGCTGCCGGGATTCATGCGCCTGGCCAACACCACCTTCGTGAACCTGCGCAGCGCGCTCGACAGCCTCAAGCCGCTGGTCGACGACTCCAAGCCGGTGGCCCCCAAGCTCGAGAAGCTGCTCGTGCAGCTGCGCCCGCTGGCGCGCAACTCGGTGCCCACGGTCAACGACCTGTCGAGCATCATCAGCCGTCCGGGCCCCGACAACGACCTGATCGAGCTCACCGAGCTCGGGGTCCCGCTGGCGGCGGCCACGGTTAAGGACATCAACGCGGACGGCAAGGTCCGCCAGGGGGCGTTCCCGGAGTCGACTCAGGCGCTCAACGAGTCCACTCCCGAGCTCGCCACGGCGCGGCCCTACGCCGTCGATCTGACCGGCTGGTTCGAGGGATACACGCATCCGGGGACAACCGACGCCAACGGCGGTTCGAGCCGGATCGCGCCGGTGATCGGCGTCGGCTCGATCCAGAACGGGGCCCTGAACCTGCTGCCGTCGTTCGCCGACCCGACGCTCCGCAGCGTGCTCGCCTTCGGCGGTCTCGGCGGGGTGCTGGGCAGCGCGACCGGAGGCGCCACCAACGGCGTCGTGCCGGGCGGCACCTCGTCGAGCAACAGCCAGGGCGCGGTCGTCACCGGGCAGGGAGACCGCTGCCCGGGCTCCATGGAGCGCGGCGCCATCTATTACCCCGAGAGCGGCTTCCCCTGTAATCCCTCCGAAGTCCCGACCGGACAATGAAGCGAGCCCTGGTAAGCGTGGCGCTCGTGCTCGCCGCCGGAGCCTTCGTGGTCATCGCCGGCGGTGCCTCCAACGGCAGCCCGGCGGGCACCTACAAGATCGACTTCGACGACGCCTTCGGGCTGGTCACGGGCGCCGACTTCAAGGTCGCCGGTGTCCCGGCGGGCAAGATCGAGTCGATCGGCCTCCGACCGGCGTGCATCGCCGGCAATACGCAGGATTGCCAGGCGCAGGTCACCGTCCAGGTGACCAAGACCGGCTTTGGCCAGTTTCACCAGGACATCAGCTGCGAGTCGCGCCCCGAGTCGCTGATCGGCGAGTACTTCGTGGATTGCGACCCGGGCAGCTCGGGCCCGGTGCTCAAGCCCGGGTCCACGATCCCGGTGTCCCACACCCAGTCCACGATTCCGTCCGACCTGCTCCAGAACGTGATGCGCCTGCCCTACCGGCAGCGCTTCACCCTGATCGTCAACGAGCTGGGCGCCGCCGCGGCCTCTCGCTCCGGAGATCTGCAGGCTGCGTTGCAGCGTGCCGTCCCGGCCCTCACCGAGACCGACAACCTGCTCAACCTGCTGGCCAACGACTCGACCACGCTGCAGAACCTGACTCGCGACTCCAACAGCGTGATCACGGCGCTGGCCAACAACTCCAAGAACGTCGAGCGCTTCATCGACGAGGCCGACCGTACCGCGACTGCCACCGCGACCCAGCAGCAGAACCTGCGGGAAACCATCGCAAAGCTTCCGGGCCTGCTGGAGCAGCTGCGTCCGACGCTGGCCCAGCTGGGCACGACGGTGACCACCAACACCCCCGTGCTGGCCAACCTCGACCAGGCGTCGGGCCAGCTGGATCGGCTGCTCACCGACCTGCCGCCGTTCTCGCGCTCGGGGCGCCCGGCGATCAAGGCGCTGGGCCAGGCGTCGGTGACCGGCAAGGTCGCGGTCCAGGCGGCGAACCCCACGGTCAAGGACCTCAACGCGTTCGCCAAGCCGACTCCCGAGCTGGCGGGCAACCTGGCGATCGTCCTGCACGACCTCGACGACCGCAGTCGCGCCGTCGAGCCCGACCCGCGCAGCCCCGGCGGCAAGGGCTTCACCGGGCTGGAGGCGCTGCTGGGCTACGTCTTCAACCAGACGCTGGCCATCAACTACTTCACCCCCACCGGTCACGTGCTCGCGGTCGACGCCTTCTTCAGCGCCATGTGCTCGCCGTACGCGACTCCGGCCACGGTGGCGCTGATGCTCAAGCAATACGGGTCGCAGTACCGCCAGTGCTACTCGTGGCTGGGACCGAACCAGCCCGGCGTCAACGAGACCGATCCATCTGACCCGAGCGCCTCGGTGCCGGATCCCGGGGGAGCGCCCCCCGGTGAGAAGGGCCCGAGCACCAGCGCCTTCACGCTGAGCGCCGAGGACGTTGCGGCCCACAACGCCAATGCGACTTCGACCTCGACCACGAGCACCACCTCCACGACGAGCACGACGAGCACGACGAGCTCGACGACCACCCCGGGCTCGAGCTCCACCACGGCGGCTCCGGGCTCCACCACGGCGGCTCCGGGCTCCACCACCACCAGCTCGAGCGCGGGACCGCCGATCGACCTGGGCAAGTCGATCGGCCAGGTCCTGTCGAGCGCCGGCAGCAGGAGCACGGGCTCCTCGTCGTCCCCGTCGTCCCCCTCGTCCTCGTCGAGCAGCGCGCCCTCGGGCAGCCAGGCGAGCACGCTGCTCAACTACCTCCTCGCCCCATGAGCAGCACGCGGACCCGCAAGCACCGCCAGTCGGCGTTCGCCAATCCGGTGCTGGTGGGCGCGATGACGGTGCTCGTGGTGTTGGTTGCGGTGTTCCTGGCCTACAACGCCAACAAGGGGTTGCCGTTCGTGCCCACGCGGGAGATCAGGGTCGATGTCGCCAGCGGCTCGGATCTCGTGCCCGGCGACGAGGTGCGCGAGGGGGGCTTCCGGATCGGCCTGGTGCAGAGCATGAAGCCGATCGAGCTGCCCAGCGGCCAGGTGGCGGGGCAGCTGACCCTGCAGCTGGATAAGGCCTACGGGGACGTGCCCAAGAACTCGACGGCGGAGATTCGCCCCCGCTCGGTGCTGGGGCTGAAGTACGTCGACCTCCTCAAGGGGACGTCCAAGCAGAACTTCGCCGACGGGTCGACGATGCCGATCACCCAGACCAGCGTCCCGGTGCAGTTTGAGGACATCTTCTCGATGTTCAACGCCAAGACGCGGTCGGCGGTGCAGCAGAACCTGGTCGGCCTCGGCGATGCGCTGGCCGGTCGCGGATCTGCGCTGAACGACACGATCGCGAGCCTGCCCCCGCTGCTTGGCTACCTGCGACCGGTGGCCCAGTACCTGTCGGCCCCCTCGACCCAGCTGACCCGCCTGCTGGTCAACCTGGAGGGGTTCATGGGGACGGTGGCGCCAGTGGCCCAGACCAACTCGCGGCTGTTCACCGACATGGCGACGACCTTTGAGGCGATCTCCCGCGATCCTCAGGCGCTCGAGCAGACGATCGCCGAGTCGCCGTCGACCGAGGATGTGACCACCACGTCGCTGAAGGTCCAGCGCCCGTTCCTGGTCGACCTGAACACGTTGGGCACGCAGCTGGTACCGGCGACCGCCGAGCTCAAGGCGGCACTCCCGGACATCAATCCGGCGATCGAGGTCGGGACCAGGACCCTGGCGCGCACCCCGACGCTGGACGCCAAGCTCGAGCAGCTCATGAACTCGCTCAAGAAGCTCTCCCTGGCCCCGGGCACCAACATCGGGATAAACGCGCTGACCTCGACGGTGCAGATCCTCAACCCGATCGTCAAGTACATCGGCCCCTACCAGACCGTGTGCGACGACTGGAACTACTTCTGGACCTATCTGTCCGAGCACGTCTCCGAGCAGACGGCGTTCGGCTTCGCCCAGCGGGTGCTGCTGAACCTCGGTAACCCGCTGCAGTCCAACAACGTCGGCCAGCAGGGGGCGATCGCGCCCGTGGACGGCGGCGGGACCAACTCGCTGACCGGCGGAAACGAGTACCTGCACTCTCAGGCCTACGGATCGGCGATCGACAATCAGGGCAACGCCGACTGCGAGACCGGGCAGCGCGGTTACCCGCTGAAGCTCAACTACGCCGACCCCCAGGGTCGCGACCTGGCCACCGACCCCCACACGCCCGGCGATCAGGGCCCGACCTTCAAGGGACGCACCCACGTGCCCGCCGGCGAGACCTTCAGCCGCAATCCGACCACCGGCCCGCAGCTGTCCTACAACCCGACCAACCCATGAAGCTCTTCCGACGCAAGCGCAAGCGCCGCAGCGGGCTGAGCAAGCTCGCCGCCGGGTCGATCGCAATCGTCGTCCTGCTCGTCTTCTGTTACGCCGCCGTGACCAAGTTCGCCAATCCCTTCGCCTCGAAGTACACGATCCACGCCACCTTCTCCAACGCCAACGGGCTCGAGCCCAACTCGTTCGTGCGGATCGCCGGCGTCAACGTGGGAACCGTGACCTCGGTCAGCCCGGAGCCGGGCTGCAAGCCCTCGAGCATGGCCCAGGCCGCCCAGACGGCCTGCCAGGCGGCGGACGTGACGATGACGATCCAGAACCAGGGGCTCCCCATCCACACCGACGCCACCTTCGCGATCCGGCCCCGGATCTTCCTGGAGGGCAACTTCTTCGTCGACGTCTCGCCGGGGACGCCATCGGCGCCGATCGCCAAGTCCGGCCACACCTTCCCGATCCAGCAGGGCGTCGAGCCCGTGCAGTTGGATCAGGTGCTCACCGGACTGCAATCCAACACGCGCCAGAACCTGCAGACGCTGCTCCAGCAGTACGGCAAGGCGGTCAAGCAGGGAGGACCGAGCTTCAACAAGTCGATCCAGTACTGGCTGCCCGCCTACGAGTACTCATCGATCGTGGCCCACGATGCGCTGGGCATCGAGCCCCACGACCTGTCCAACTACATCGCCGCTCAGGGCTCGGTGGCCGGGGCACTGGATGCTCACCCCAACAACCTCAAGAGCCTGGTCACCGACTTCAACCTGACCGCCGGCGCCTTCGCCAGCCAGCAGCGCGCGCTCCAGAATACGGTGATCCAGCTGCCCAAGACGCTCGCGGCCGCGATCCCCGCCTTCAATGCGCTGAACGCCGCGTTCCCGCCCCTGCGCGAGCTGGCCAGTGCGCTGATCCCCGGGGTCAAGTCGACTCCGGCCATGGTCGACGCCAGCCTGCCCTTCATCACCCAGCTCAACGATCTGGTGCAGCCGTCAGAGCTCCGGGGCCTGGCCTCCGATCTGAAGCCCACCGTGCCCGCGCTGGCCCAGCTGGCCAAGAACACCATCCCGCTGATGAAGAACGAGGTGCGTCCGGCCGCGAGCTGCATGGTCAACATCATCTATCCGTGGTCGCAGATGACGGTGCCCGACTCGCACTTCAACGCTTCCAACGGGTTCCCGCCCCACAAGGTCTACGTCGAGGCGGTCGACTACCTGCCGGGGCTGGCCGGCGAGTCGCGTGACTTCGACGCCAACGGTCCGTACATCCGGATCCTCGGCAACGGCGGGACGCTCACCTATTCGCTGTCGCCGGGACTCTTCGGGCAGTCGCTGTCCCAGCTCGACGCCGTGCAGCCCGAGATCCCGCCCGGCGGCAAGCGCCCGCCTTATGAGCCGAACGTCCCGTGTGAGACCCAGGCTCCGATCAGCAGCCTGTACGCGGCGACCAGCGGATCGATCTCGCAGGCCGGGCCCGGCGGGGGCGGCATCGCGCTCTCCACTCCGGCCGCGAAGGCCAACTGGGTGAGCGTCCTCAACGGCTCGCTCAAGGCGCTCAAGACCCAGGCCTCGGCGGCCGGCCTCAAGCTCAACAGCTCGGTGCTCAACGATCTGAAATGAAAAGGGCGATCAAGGACCACAGCGGAGACTTCGCGGCCATTCTCGTGCTGCTGGTGGTGTCGGTGTTCGTCGCCGGCTACATCCTCACCAAGCAGGGCCTGCGCCTCCCCTTCATCTCGTCCTCGCAGTACACGCTGAACGCGCAGTTCTCGACCGCGCAGGCAGTGACCCCGGGTCAGGGCCAGTCGGTGCGCATCTCAGGCGTGCAGGTGGGCGAGATCGGTGGCGTCACCCTGAGCAACGGCATGGCGGTCGTGAAGATGGACATCGACCAGGAGTACAAGCACCTGATCCATACCAACGCAACGGCGCTGCTGCGGCCCAAGACCGGCCTCAAGGACATGTTCATCGAGGTCGATCCCGGCAACCACCAGGCGCCGGTCGCCAAGCCCGGGTTCACGATCCCGATCGGCAACACGAACCCCGACATCGACGTCGATGAGATCCTCGCCTCCCTCGACGGTGACACCCGCTCCTATCTGAACCTGCTGGTCAACGGGGCCGGCGAGGGATTGAGTGGCAAGGGCGGCGACGAGCTCGCCCAGGTGCTCGAGCGCTTCGAGCCCACCCACCGGGATCTCGCGCGGGTCAACCAGGCGGTCGCGGTTCGCGGCGAGGACCTGCGTCAGCTGGTCAACTCGTTGCAGCGGCTGAACACCGCTCTGGCCACCAAGCAGGGGCAGATCATCCAGCTGGTGGACTCCAGCGCGGTCGTGTTCCGCGCCTTCGCCTCCGAGGACGGGAACATCAGCCGGGCGCTCGTCGACCTGCCGGGAACGCTCAGCCAGACCACCGACACGCTCAACAAGGTGCAGACCTTCGCCAAGCTCCTAGGTCCCACCTCCACCAGCCTGCTGCCCGCGGCGCACGCCATCCCGGCCGCCAACGCGGCGCTGTCGGCGCTCGCCAAGCCGAGCACGCCGATCGTCCAGAACCAGATCCGGCCCTTCGTGGTGGCCGCGCGGCCGCTGGTGCGCAACCTCAAGCCCGCCGCCGAGAATCTGTCAGCGGCGACCCCCAACCTGACCAAGACGTTCGTCACGCTCAACCACTTCGTCAACATGCTCGGCTACAACCCGGGCGACACCGAGCACGGCTACCTGTGGTGGCTGGCCTGGCTCGATCACAACGTGCGCACGCTGTTCGCCCTCCAGGACGCCAACGGCGTCTTCCGCCCGCTGTTCCTGCAGGCCAGCTGCGCCACCTACACGCAGCTGCTGAGCAACCTGAACATCGTTCAGGCAGGACTGGGCAGCGAGTTCGAGGGGCTGCTGAACCTGGCGCCGATCGTCGGCCCGGACGGAGTCTGCCCCTCGACGGGCACCACCATCGCATCGGCTTACAAGAGCTATGCGGCCAAGCATCCCCAGGCGGCCGCCGAGACCGCCCACGTCAAGTCAAACGGCCAGCTGACGGGCAACGTCTCGGCGCTGGACCAGTTCGCCCCCCAGCTCGCCAAGTAATGGAAACCGGAAGCCCCTCACTCGCCAGGGTCGCCACGATGGTGCTGTTCGTGCTGTCCTGCATCGGGCTGCTGCTGTTCCTGTGGCTGTCCTTCGGGGGCACGATTCCGTTCAACCCCCAGGGGTATGAGTTCCGCGCGTCGTTCACCGACGCCAGCCAGCTCGCCGATCAGGCCGATGTCCGGATCGCCGGCGTGAACGTCGGCAAGGTGATCGGAAAGACGCTCGATCCTCAGGCCAACCGAACGATCGCCACGATTCAGATGGACAACCAGTTCGCGCCCATCCACAAGGACGCCCGCGCCATCCTGCGCACCAAGACGATCCTCGGCGAGACCTACGTGCAGATCACCCCCGGAACGCCGGGAAGCCCGATGCTCCCCGACGGAGCCCTGCTGGCTCGCTCAAACGTCACCAACGCGGTCCAGCTCGACCAGATCTTCAACGCCCTGGATCCCAAGACCCGAGCCGCCTTCCAGCAATGGCAGCAACAGCTCGCCCTGGCGGTGAAAGGCAACGACCAGAACCTCTCCGACGTGTTCGGCAACCTGCCGCAATTTTCCGCCGATGCCACCGACCTGCTGCAGGTGCTCGACGTGGAGCACACCGCGGTGGTGAGCCTGGTGCAGAACGGGGGCACCGTGTTCGGGGCGCTGGACCGCAATCAGGCGGCGCTGCGCAATCTGATCACCAGTGGCGAGACGACGTTTGCGACCACGGCCGCCAACAACAACTCGATCGCCGACACCTTCCACGTGTTCCCGACCTTCCTAAACGAGACCAAGGCCACGATGGCCCGGCTGCAGAGCTTCGCGCTCGACACCGATCCGCTGATCAAGGAGCTCGAGCCGGTCGCCACCAACCTAAAGCCGACGCTCACCGACGTGCGCGAGCTGGCGCCCTCCCTGAAGTCCTTCTTCATACATCTGGGTCCGCTGATCACGGTCTCCAAGACGGGCCTGCCCGCGATCAGCTCGGTGATCCAGGGGGCGACGCCGCTCCTGGCTTCGGTCGGCCCATTCCTGGAGCAGCTCAACCCGATCCTCACCTGGCTTTCGCTGCACCAGCAGCTGATCTCTGACTTCATCTCCAACGGCGCCGCCGGCATTGCCGCCAAGACGACCACCTTCTCCGGCGACGGCACCGGACACTACCTGCGCCAGTTCCAGCCCATCGGTCCCGAGACCCTGTCCTTCGCGACCAACCGGGATGCGTCAAACCGAGGCAACACGTACCCGCCGCCGACATGGCTCGACGATCCCACGGCCTTCTCGGCGGGCGGCAAGTACCCCGGAAGCTACGCCCTCCCCTCCTGGGATTGCAACAACACCGGAGCGGGCGGCGACGGCTCGCAGCCCACCTCGGGTGGGGTGCCGTCGCTGACTCAGACCGATACGCCGGCGTGCTGGGTTGCGCAACCGCTGGCGTCGCTGCTGCACCAGAGCGGCAAGTTCCCGCACGTCACGGCCGCCCACTACTCCGACAAGTAAGCCGGGCGTCCGATGGGGCGCCACGCCGACGCCCGCCGAGGTTCGGCGGGCTTGGCGCGGAGCTCGCTTGCCGTCTAGACGCCGGCGGACTCGGCGATGGGCTCGACGGCCGCCTGGCGGCCGCTGCCCATGGAGAGCAGGTCGAGCACCAGCTCGGCCAACCCATGTTGCCCCGAGATCTCGAGGCCGCCACGGTCTCCGCTGGGCGCGAGCGCCCGGACCCAGGTGGCGGTCGTCCCGCGGACGAAGACCTCCGCGGTGTGGTCGGCCTGCTCGGACAATGTCGCCCGCCCGGGGGAGAGAGACACCAGGTACGAGCGTGGCTGACCGTTGTCGCCGTCGCTCACGATCAACTCGATCGTGCCCGACGACATGGTGTCGGCGCTGATCAGACCCGGGATCAGCCGGAAGATCGCACCGAGGTCGACGCTCTCGGATTGCCGCGGCGGGCCCCAGGCCCACTCATAGCCCCAGCGGGCCAGCTCACCGAGCACCGGCGCGAGCTCGAGCGCGCGCTCGGTCAACTCATAATCGACGCGCGGCGGGACCTCCCGGTAGCGCTTACGCGTCAGCATTCCATCGGCGACCATGCGATTCAGTCGCGAGCGGAGCTGCTCGGTTGAGATTCCGGGCAGCACCCGCTGTAGTTCCACGAACCTCCGCGGTCCGGATATGAGGTCACGGACGATCAGCAGCGTCCACTTGTCGCCCACGAGATCGAGCGCGCGGGCGTCAGGAGACCACTGGTCGTAGGGGTGACGCTTTGGGGGCGGTACGTGCGAGATGACGATTCCCCTGTCTGTTGGACGTTTTTCCCACCTACCGAGATCCAGCATAACGGAAGATTGGAATTTCGCCACTTGTTTTCCGCCAGTTTTGCGTCGCCTTTTCGTTAGAGCCTGACGATGGGCGAAGTCATCTATCTCGAGCGCCACCGAAGCGAGCACGCTCACGGTCCGGTTCAGGCTGCGGCTCCGATCTTCCTCTTCGATCTGGCCTCGCCGGAGTCGTACCTCGTCGCCGAGCGAATCGAGCGCACGCTGGGCGAGGTCGAATGGATTCCGGTTGACGGAAGCTGCCTGGTCGGCGAGCCCGACCGGGGCGGCGTGCACGAGTGGCGCATGCGAGCCGAGTCCGCGGCTCGCGAGCAGCGACTGCCGCTGGTGTGGCCCGAACGGTTCCCGGCCCGCGTGCCCTGCGCGCTGCGCGCGGCCGCTTACGCGTGCGAGCTCGGGGCCGGCGCGAGCTTTGCCCTGGCCGCGTTTCGCCTGGCCTTCTGCGGGGGGTTTGCCCTCGACGATCCGGAAGTGCTGGCCGAGGCGGCGGCGGCCGCGGGCGTGCCCCTGGACGAGTGCCTGGCGGCCGCCGGTGAGAGCTCACGCGACGAGGATCTCCGAGCGGCCAGCGACCACCTGTGTTCCCGCGGGGTGCTCGAGCTGCCCGCCATCCGCGCCGAGGGCCGGTGGTTCGGGGGCGAGTCGGGGATGCTCGCGGCGTCGGCTCTGGTGAGCCTGGAGTCGCTGGGCCGACCGCTGGCCCCCGCCGGCTGAGCTGCGCCTGCGCGCCGTCATCTCGCGGGACGCTCGAGGACCCCGCGCAGCGCCGGGCCGAACTCGTCGGCCCACATCGAAGAGTCATCCGGCGGGCTGGGGTCCGGGTTCGGGGCGCTTCTCAGGTGACCCGGTCAGGAACGCCGACGCGTGCTCTGGTAGCCGCGTTTGACCGCTCCGCCGGCTGGCCCGACGCGCGGGCTACTCGTCGGAGGTGAAGTCCTCCGGGGTCACCCGCCGATGAGCGTCCGATCAGGGCGGTGAGGCGTCGTCCTCTGACAGGCGCCGCTGACAGACTGTCGGGATGATCGACCCCGTCGAGCGGGCGGTGCGGGCGATGGCCCAGCGAGACTCGTTCCGCGCGGGCGCGGGACCGGCACGCGGTTGACGAGGCGTCTGATCCCCCGGAGCGTGCGCCACTTCTGGCGCGTCGCCTTTGACTCGAACATCACCGGGCTGTCGTCGATGCTCGCCTACAACATGCTGCTCGGGATCATCCCGGTCGCTCTGCTGGGCCTGTTCGTCGCCGGCCAGGTGCTCTCCAGCTCGGCGGTCCAGCACAGCGTGCTCGTCGATCTCAACGAGGTGTTCCCCGGCACCACCGAGGGGACGCTTGACTCGCTGCTCGCAGAGATCCGCAACTCGACGACGAGCACAGGGGTGCTGGGGCTGGTGGCCAGTCTGTGGCTCGGATCATCGTTCTGGGGGTCGCTTGACACCGCGTTCGCGCGGATCTACGGATGCACCTCGCGCAAGTGGCTGGATCAGAAGCGCTTCGCGCTGACGATGTTGATCGTCGTGCTCGTGTTCATGGTGGCGACCGTGGCCGTGCCCGCCGCGCAGAGCATCCTGCGCGCCGGGGTAAACGATCTTCCCTTCGACTTGCATCGGGTTGCCGGAGCTGTCTACGTCGGGTCGCTGGCGCTCAGCCTGGCGGTCCTGTTCGGGTGTCTGGCGGTTATCTACGCGCGCGTCCCCAACCGGTCGGTGCCCTGGCGGGCGGTGTGGCCCGGGGCGCTGGGAGCGACGATCGCGATCGGCGTGATCGACTACGCGTTCCCGGTCTACCTGACCAACGTCTCGACCATAGCCCGCTTCGGGACGACGATCGTGTTCATCCTGATCATCCTCGGCTGGTTCTACATCCTGGCGCTGATCATCCTCAGCGGCGGGGTGGTCAACTCCCTGCGCCTACAGCAGGGGGCGCCCTGACCGCGAGCCTGTAGGTTGTCCTTCGCATGGCCATCGATGCGGACACGAGCTGGCACGGGGGAAGGCTGGTGGCGCACGCGCTCCGCGCCCATGGCGTCAGCAAGCTGTTCACCCTCTCAGGCGGTCATCTGTTCTCGATCTATGACGGCTGCCGGGCCGAGGGGATCGACGTCGTCGACGTTCGCCACGAGCAGACCGCCGCGTTCGCGGCCGAGGGGTGGGCCAAGGTCACCCGGACTCCCGGGGTGTGCGCGCTGACCGCCGGTCCCGGCGTCACCAACGGGATGAGCGCGATCGCCTCGGCGAGCGAGAACCGATCGCCCATGCTGGTCCTCGGGGGTCGCGCGCCGGCATTTCGCTGGGGGCAGGGCTCGCTCCAGGAGATCGACCACCTGCCGTTCGTGCGGCCCCTGGTCAAGAGCGCGGCCACCGCGACCGCCACCGACGAGATCCCGGGTCTGATCGACGCCGCCCTGAGCGCGGCCGTCACGCCGCACTCCGGTCCGGCGTTCGTGGACTTCCCGCTCGACGTGGTGCTCGGGGAGACCGGTGCGCCCGGCGAGGTCTCCCCGCTGCCCGAGCCCTGGGAGGGGACGGGGGCCGATGAGGCCGAGATCGAGCGGGCCGCCGCCCTGCTGCGCTCCGCCGAGCGCCCCGTGATCATGGCCGGCACCGGGCTCTACTGGGGCCGGGGGGAGGGCCGGCTGCAGGCGCTGGCGGAGGCGCTGCGGATACCGGTCTTCCTCAACGGCCTGGGACGCGGCTGCCTGCCCGCCGACCACGAGCTGTTCTTCTCCCGGGCGCGCAGCGTCGGGCTCAGCCAGGCCGACGTCGCGCTGGTGATCGGGGTGCCGCTCGACTTCCGGCTGGGCTTCGGGGCCGCCTTTGCGCCCGAGGCAGAGGTGATCATGATCGACGGGGCGGCGCCCGAGCGCCAGCCACCGCGGACGGTCAGCGCTTCGCTCTACGGTGCTCTGCCGGCCACCCTGGCCGGGCTCGTCCAAGCGGCTCAGTCCGGTTCGGGCGGCGAGCATCTCACGCAGCGCCAGGAGTGGATCTCGATGCTGCGGGCCACCGAGGACGAGCGCCGCGCCGGCGAGGCCGACGATCTGGCCGATCCCCGAGCCCCGCTTCACCCGATGCGCATCTACGGGGAGCTGGCCGAGCTGCTGGACCGCGACGCGATCGTGATCGGCGACGGCGGTGACTTCGTCTCCTTCGCGGGCCGGGTCGTCGACTCCCACCGGCCCGGCTGCTGGCTGGATCCCGGTCCCTTCGGCTGCCTGGGATCGGGCCCCGGCTACGCCCTGGCGGCCAAGCTCGCTCACCCCGAGCGCCAGGTGGTCCTGCTTCTGGGAGACGGCGCCTTCGGCTTCTCGGGGATGGAGTTCGACACGCTCTCGCGTCACGGGGTGGCGATCGTCGCGGTGATCGCCAACAACGGCATCTGGGCACTCGAGAAACATCCGATGGAGGCGATCTACGGCTATTCGGTGGCGGCCGACCTGCGGCCCCAGACCCGCTATGACCACGTCGCCACGGCGCTGGGCGCTCACGGCGAGCTGGTCGCCGAGCCCGAGCAGTTGCGGCCCGCCCTGGAGCGGGCGTTCGCCGCCTCCGGCCCCACGGTCGTCAACGTGCTCACCGACCCGAGCGTCGCCTACCCGCGGCGCTCCAATCTCGCCTAGCCCGGCCCTTAAACGAAAACCGCCCGCGTTTTGCGGGCGGCTTCCGATCCAGGTTTGGCCCAATCGGGACGGGCAGGGGTACGTGCCAGATGGGGCCGGGTTTAGAGTGGTCCGAGCGGCGGGAGGCGCCGATTCTGCGGCTTCGCTCGAACCTATGATGGGACTGGGACCAAGCTTAAGCCCGGTCCGCACCCCGCTGGAATCATGCCGATTGGACGGCTTCCCAGCAATAGAACATCTGTCCAGCGTAGGTGTCAGATGGTCAACGGTGGGAAAGTAAGCCCCCCCTTTAAACTAGTCAAACCGGGCGTTTATTGCTGATCCGTGCGTCGAGTCAAGCCTAGGGCGGCTCCCCGCAGGATGTCGTGCTCGGAGATCTCGATGCGCTCCAGGCCGAAGAGCGAGAGCACCTGCGAGAAGATCGCAACTCCCGCGACGATCGTGGGCGCGCGGTCGGGATGCAGGCCGGGTACCTCGCGCCGCTGGGCCAGCGTCATCCCCGCCAGCTCGCCGAGGATCCGGTCGCACTCGGTGGTGTCGAGCATGTAGCCGTGGACGCGCTCGGGGTCATAGGGATCGAGCTTCTGGGCGATCGCCGCCACCGAGGTCGCGGTTCCGGCCACCGCGATCCCGTGACCCACCCCCTCGCGTCGCGACTTCGGAACGGCGTCGCGCAGGATCGCGCGGACATCCTCGGTGAGCTCGTGCAGCTCGGGTTCGGTGGGCGGGTCGGTGTGCACGTGGCGCTCGGTCTGGCGCACCACCCCGGCCTGGGTCGAAACGTGGAAGTCCACCTCGTGGTCGGTGCCGATCACCAGCTCGGTGGAGCCGCCGCCGATGTCGAGCACGAGCGTCGGGATGTCCGAGGTCGATCGTCCGCTGGTCGCGCCCAGGAAGGTGAGCTCGGCCTCCTGGTCTCCGGTGAGCACGTGGGGCACCAGGCCGTAGCGCTCCTGCACCTCGCGAGCGAACTGCCGGCCGTTGGCGGAGTCGCGCACGGCGCTGGTCAGCACGGCCACCGCCGACCGGCAATCGTGCTCCTCGATCTCCCGGTGATAATCGTCGAGCGTGGTGAACACGCGCTCCATCGCGTCGTCGCGGAGGTGCCCGTCGCGGTCCACGCCCGCCCCCAGTCGGGTCACATTGCTGTGGCGCACCAGCTCGTCCAAATGGTCGCCGTCCAGGTGGGCGATGAGCAGCCGGGTCGAGTTCGATCCGATGTCGACGACGGCGACGTTCATCGCCTCGGGGCCCGCTTGCGACCGCGCGGTCATGACACGGCGTGGGGCATGGGCTCGCCGGCCAGCGCGGCGAGGAGGTTGTCGACGGCCAGGTCGGCCATTCGCTCCCGGGTGGCGTGGGTGGCCGAGCCGATGTGGGGGACGACGATCAGATTCGGCGCGCTGAGCAGCGGGTCATCAGCCGGGGGTGGCTCGGGATCGGTGACGTCGAGGGCCGCGCCCGCGATCGTGCCCCGGTGCAGCGCGGCCACCAGCGCCGCCTGGTCGACGATCGGGCCGCGGGCGGTGTTGATCAGGATGGCATTGGGGCGCATCATCGCCAGCGCGTCGGCATCGATCAGATGGTGGGTCTCGGCGGTCAGCGGGCAGTGCAGCGAGACGAAGTCCGAGCGGGCGAGCAGCTCCTCGAGCGTCGTGGTGCTGGTGCGGACGGTGGAGAGGACGGTCATGTCAAAGCCTTCGGCGCGCTTGGCCAAGGCCCTGCCGATGCGCCCCATGCCGACGATCCCGAGCGTCGCGCCGTGAAGGTCGTAGCCGAGGTGGCGTGCCGGCTCCCAGGTCAGCCAGTCGCCCTCCGCCACCGACGCTGCGGCCTCCGGCAGCCGCCGGGCCGCCGCCAGCAGGAGCGCGAAGGCCAGGTCGGCGGTGGTCTCGGTGAGCACGTCGGGGGTGTTGCCGACGGCGATCCCGCGCGCCGCGGCGGCCTCGACGTCAATGTTGTCGTAGCCGACGGCGTAGTTGGAGATGGCACGCAGGTGCGGGGAGCCGTCGATCAGCTCGGCGTCGACGCGGTCGGTGAGCAGCGAGAGCAGCCCCTCGACATCGCCGGTGCGCCGGCGCAGCTCCTCGTAGCCGGGCGGCAGCCGCTCGGGCCAGACATCCACCTCGTGGGCGTCACGCAGGCGGTCGAGCGCGCTCCCGGGAAGTTCGCGGGTGACAAAGCATCGGGCCACGGGCGCGATTGTCGCCCATGCAGGGCCGCCGGGGTCGGTCCGCCGGCCCGCCCGGGGCGGTCGGTTAAGCCGGCTCGGCGGGGGCCACGGCGGGCTGGGGCCGGCGAGCCGGGATCTGCGGGAGCCCGAACGCGGCCACGAGCGCCCCGATGAAAGCGAACGCAGCACCGATCAGGAAGGCGAGCTGAAAGCCGCTCGTCAGGGCGGCGTGCGCCGAGAGACGGTGCGCCACGCTGTTCGTGTGATCGGTGGCGATCGCCGCGAGGATGGCCAGGCCGAGCGCGCCGCCGAACAGCCGCGAGGTGTTGACCACGCCTGAGGCCAGACCGGCGTCCTCCGGGGCGACGCCGGCGACCGCGGAGATCGTGGCCGGGACGAGCGAGAGACCGAGCCCGATGGCCGTCACCAGCGATGCGCCGAGCATGTCGCTCACGTAGTCGCCGTGAGCCGAGATCTGGGTGAACCAGAGCAGCCCCAGGGTCACCAGGCTCATGCCGGTGATCAGCAGGGGCTTGGCGCCGAAGCGCGCGACCACCCGCGAGACGAGCGTCGAGAAGATGACGATGCACAGAGTCATGGGCAGGAAGGCGAGCCCGGCACGAATCGGCGAGTAGCCGAGCACCTGCTGGAGGTACAGCGAGACGAAGAACCACATACCGAACGAGGAGCCGCCGACCAACAGGACGACGGCGTTGGCGGCTCTCAGCGTCCGCGAGCGAAACAGACGGAGCGGCATCAGCGGCTGGCTCGCGAACCGCCCCTCGATGACCAGGAACACGACGAGCAACGCGATCCCTGCGGCGATCACCGCGAGCGTCGGGGGTGATCCCCAGCCCGTCTGGTCGGTGCGCACGATGCCGAGCACGACGAGCGACAGCCCGACGGTCGCCGACAGCGCTCCGGGAAGATCGAAGTTGCGCGCCCGCGAGCGGTCGCGTCCCTCGACGAGCATGCGCTGCGCGGCCATGGCCGCGATCAGGCCGATCGGCACGTTGATGAAGAGGATCCAGCGCCACCCGAGCAGGTCGGTGAGCACGCCGCCGAGCAGGACGCCGGCCGCTCCCCCGGCGCCGCCCATGGCGCCCCAGATCCCGACCGCGCGGTTGCGCGCCGCGGTCTCCGTGAACGTGGTGGTCAGGATCGATAGCGACGCGGGCGCGATCACAGCGCCGCCCAGGCCCTGGACGGCGCGCGCGGCGATGAGCACCGTCTGGCTGTCGGCGAGACCGCCGGCGAGGGAGGCGAGAGCGAACAGGACGAGGCCGCTGACGAACACGCGGCGGCGACCGAGGAGGTCGGCCGCCCGCCCGCCGAGCAGCAGGAAGCCGGCGAAGGTGACCGTGTACGCGTTGACCACCCACTGCAGATCGACCTCACTGAAGTGCAGCCCGTTGCGAATCGCGGGCAGCGCGACGTTGACGACCGAGACGTCGAGGATCACCATGAACTGGGCCAGGCAGCCCAGCAGCAGGGTGGCGGTCAGATGGGGATGTTCTTGGCGGGTAGTCATGGGACCTGCCTTGTGTCCTTGGTACGACAACTGTCGTACATAGTAGCGCGGGTGTTCGATACCAGACGTACAACGCAGGCCGGAGGGGACAAGTGAGATGAGTCACAGTTCTGGGTTCGGACCGGACGAGCGCGAGCGGGTGGTGGTGCTGAGCTTCGACAACCTTGGCGAGGCCGGCGCGCTCGAACGCGGGACCTGGGAGGCGCCGCCGCCGCTTGGTCAGGATCCGTCGGTGACGGTGGCGCTTCCGCGCCTGCTGGACGAGCTCGACCGCCACGACTTGAGCGCGACCTTCTTCGTGGAAGCGATCAATTGCGAGATGTACCCGTCGGCGGTGCGCGAGATCGTTGACCGCGGCCACGAGCTCGGGGTCCACGGCTGGCGGCACGAGCCATGGGCGCAGCTGCCGGCCACGCACGAGCGCGCGCTGCTGAAGCACTCCACCGACGCCTTCGCCTCGCTCGGTATCGAGGCGCGCGCGTTTCGGCCGCCCGGTGGCGAGCCGACCGCTCAGACCCCCGCGCTGCTCAGAGAGCTCGGCTACGCCTGGTACTCGCCGGCCGGTGACGCGGTCAGCTCCAGTGGCAGCGTCAGCCCCGGTGACGGCCCGGTGTCGGTGCCCTTCGACTGGGAGCTGGTCGACGCCTATCACCTGATGGAGCGCTTCGGCGAGCTGCGCTCGCGGCGCGGCGACGAGCGGGCCGCCCTCACCCCGGAGGCGGTCACGAGCCGGCTGACCGGCGCCCTGGATGGTGGGCGCGCCGCCCAGACGGTAATCATGCATCCCTTCCTGATGCTCGATGACCGGTGGTGGTCGGGAGCCCAGGCGGTGCTGGCCTCGATCGCCGCGCTCGGGCGTGATGGGCGCGCCTGGGTGGTGCCGGGGCGCGAGCTTGCCTCCTGGCTTAGCGTTGGCGCGCGATGACCGTGTCCGCGAATCCCCATCTTGCGATCGCCCCGGTGATCACGGGGACGGTGCTCGAGGAGTCGCGGATGGTCGGAGTGCTCGCCCACGGGCGCGATCAGGACGAGCAGCTGATGCTCGACGTCGTCGAGCGGCTCGACCTGCCAGATGTCGGCTACGTGCTCCCGGTGGCCGCCGGCAACGCCTGGTACCCCGGGCGCCACTTCGATCCGGTGTCCGCCAACGAGCCGCACATCAGCTGGGCGCTGGAGGCCCTGGAGGCGGCGCTGGGAGTCGCCCTGGGGGCGGGCGTCCCCGAAGAGCGGATCGTGCTCGCCGGCTTCTCCCAGGGCGCGTGCCTGACCGCGGAGCTGATCGCGCGCCGGCCGCGTCCCCTGGGCGGGGTGGGCGTCCTGACGGGCTGCCTGTTCGGTCCGCTGGGAGATCAGGTGACGCCGGTGCGAGTCGATGGGCTGGCGGTGTTCATGCAGTCCAGCCGCGTCGATGAGTGGATCGAGCTCGAGTACGTGGAAGCGGCCGCGCGCGCCTTCGAGGCCGCCGGAGCCCGGATCACCCTGGAGACCAACCAGGACCCCGTGCACCACGTCAGCGACGACGCGGTGGCCGGGCTGCGCCGGCTGCTCTCAGACCACTGAAGTCCGTTGACGCCGGCTGTGCCGATTGCGTACTCAAGTACGATCAGAGGCGACGACGAGTCAGCGGAGAGAGGAGCAGGAAGATGCCGAATCCCGGCTTTGTGCGGGGTACCCACCACCTGACGTTCTGCGTCGGCGGAGCCCAGGAGGACTACGACTTCCACGTCCGGCTTCTGGGCCTCAAGAGCGTCAAGAAGACGGTCCTGTTCGACGGCGAGATCCCCATCTATCACCTGTACTACGGCAACGGAGCGGGCGACGCGAGCACGCTGCTGACCGCGTTCCCCTACCGCCAGGCGGGCTGGATGGGCAAGCGCGGCACCAACCAGACCAAGGTCCTGAACCTCTCGGTGCCCGTGGACGCGATCGGCTTCTGGTCAGACCGGCTCACCGAGCACGGCGTCGAGCATGAGCAGGTGGAGCTGTTCGGCACCGAGCGGCTGAACTTCAAGCACCCGTGCGGGATCGAATACACGATCGTCGGCGACCCCACGCCCGATTCACGCGAGCCCTATGGCGACGGGCCGGTCGATGCCGAGAACGCCATCCGGGGCGCCTTCGGCACCACGACCTCGGTGCGCGAGCCCGATCCGATGGCCTACTTCCTCACCGAGGGGCTCAACGCCGTGCCCGTGCAGTCGGCGGGCCCTCACCACCAGTTCCAGATCGGTGATGACAGCGGTCACGGGCGGATACTCGAGCTCGTCGAGGAGCCTGACCTGCCCCAGGGGACATGGCACTTCGGGGAGGGCACGATCCACCATCACGCCCTGGATGCGGGGACCGCGGAGAACCAGGCGGCGGTCAAGGACTACATCGTCGGGCTTGGGTTCACCGACGTATCCGACGTCAAGGATCGCGGCTACTTCTACTCGGTCTACATGCGCAGCCCGGGCGGCTCGCTGATCGAGCTCGCCTACTCCACGCCGGAGGGCTTTTTGATCGACGAGGCCGCGGACGAGCTCGGGACCCATATGTGCATCCCGCCCCACTGGGAGCACCGCCGGGCCGAGATCGACCAGCTGGAGCCGATCGAGACCGACGAGAAGGTGGTCGGTTAGTTGTAGACCTCGGCCCTCACCGGGGCCGCATCGACGTACACGCGGTAGTCGGAGATCAGGTCCCTGGCGTTGGTCCTGAAGATCGTGACCACGGGCAGGGTGAAATCGGGCGCCAGATACGAGGACCAGGCTTGGGCGTCCATCCGCTCGAGGTCGTCGAACATGCCTGCGCGCGTCGTCATCTGCTCCTCATCTTCATCGGCCACCTGGAGAGTCGATCGAGTTGCTGCGGATCTTGGCACACGCCCACCCCGGGCGGGCCGCGTCCACGGGCTTGGGATATGTTCGGATGATGAGCGTGCTGGTGCTCAGCGACGCCGACGTGCGCTCCGCCCTGGAGCTGGGGGAATGCGAGCGGGCGATGGCGGCGGCGCTGATCGCCTACTCGCGCGGCTCGGCCCACGTGCCGCTGCGCTTCATCATGAGACCGCCCGAGGCCGCGGGCGTGATGGCGCTCATGCCCGCCTACGGCTCGGACGAGGCCACCGATGATCCCGGGACGTTCGCGCTCAAGGCGATCTGCCTCATGCCCGGCAACCCCCAGCGGGGTCTCGACGCCCACCAGGGCACGGTCACGCTGTTCGACGGCGAGACCGGCGGCCCGACGGCGATCCTCAACACCTCGGCGGTCACCGAGGTTCGCACGGCGGCGGCGACCGCGGCCGCAACCCGGGCGCTGGCGCGAGCCGACTCACGCGTGCTCACGGTGCTCGGCGGCAGCGTCCAGGCCCGCTCCCACTTGCGCGCGCTCGCCGGGGTTCGTGACTGGGAGCAGATTCGCGCATACGCGCCCACCCGCGAGCACGCCCAGGCGCTGACCGCGGTCGTCCCCGAGCTCGTGGTCGCCGGGTCCGCGCGGGAAGCCGTGGAGGGCGCCGACGTGGTCGTGACCGTGACCAGCTCGCGCCGGCCGGTGCTCGAGCACGAGTGGCTGGCCCCCGGTGCCCACGTCAACGCGGTCGGGGCGAGCACGCCCGACGCCTGGGAGGTTTCGGTGGCCACGGTGGCCGCGGCGGCGCTGTTCTGTGACAGCCGCGAGTCGCTGCGCAACGAGGCCGGCGAGTTTCGCGAGGCGATCGCCGAGGGGGCGATCGGCGGCGACGAGCACGTGCGGGCGGAGATCGGCGAGGTGCTGGCGGGGGATGCGCAGGGGCGGCGCGACGACGCGGAGCTGACCCTGTTTCGCTCGCTCGGGATCGCCGTCGAGGATCTGGCCGCCGCGCGGGTGGCGGTCGCCCGGGCACGCGAGCTCGGGATCGGGACCGAGGTGGAGCTGTGAGATGCGTGAAGCTATTTCGAGAGCCGAGAAGCGGGAAGGCAAAAGGTGAGCGATGAGCGGTGACCCCAATTCGCCGGTGCTGTCCGGGCCAGGGGGCAGCGACTACGAGCGCTACCTGCGCACGGACGAGCTGCTGGCTCTGCAGAAGCCCGCGGAGGACCGCGTCCACCGCGACGAGCTGCTCTTTCAAACCGTGCACCAGGCCTCCGAGCTGTGGCTCAAGCTGGGAGTGGCCGAGGTCGCCGAGGCGACCGCGTCGCTGGACGCCGAGGACCTGGCCGAGGCCGCGCGCCTGCTGCGCCGAGCCGTGCTGTGCGTGGACTTTGTGACCAGCCAGATGGACATGCTCGATCAGCTCGACCCGTGGGACTACCAGGTGATCCGCCAGGCCCTCGGCCACGGCAGCGGCTTCGATTCACCCGGCTTCCGGGCGGTCGCGCGGGTGACGCCGGCGCTCGGGTCGGCCTTTGACCGGCTCCTGGAGCGAGAGGGGGTGGCCCTCGAGGATGTCTACCGCCGGCGCCGCGAGTTCCGGCGCCTGCACGAGATCGCCGAGCTGCTCACCGACTGGGAGGAGCGCCTGCGCCAGTGGCGGACGCGGCACTACAGCATCGTGGCCCGCGCCCTGGGCGAGGAGAGCATCGGGATCCAGGGCGTCCCCGTTCAGGCGCTGGGCAAGCTCATCGGCCAGCGCCAGCTGCCCAAGCTGTGGGAGACCCGGAGCCGGCTGGTGGAGATCTTCGACGCCGAGCAGGGCGAGGAGCGATGACTCTCGACCCGGCACCGAGTCCTTAAGGAAGAACCCGACAACAGGAGCCGCTGATGAGCCTTCCCGAGATCGCCACCCCTGACCAGTGGGTCGCCGCCCGCAAGGAGCTGCTGACCCGCGAGAAGGAGCTGACCCACGCCCGGGACCAGCTGAGCGCCGTGCGCCGGCGGCTGCCCATGGTGCCCGTCGAGAAGGACTATCGCTTCCAGGGCCCCGATGGCGAGGTGGGACTGATTGACCTGTTCGAGGGACGCAGTCAGCTGATCATCGTGCACTTCATGTTCGATCCGGAGTGGGAGGACGGGTGCCCGAGCTGTACCGCCGGGGCCGACGAGATGGCCGACGGACTCCTGAACCACCTGCACGCGCGCGACACCACGATCGCCTGGGTGTCGCGTGCCCCGCTCGCCAAGCTCGAGGACTACAAGCGCCGCCGGGGGTGGACCTTTCCCTGGTACTCGTCCCACGGCAGTGACTTCAACTACGACTTCCACGTCACGCTCGACGAGACGGTGGCACCGGTTGAGTACAACTTCCGGACGGCGGATGAGCATGCCCGCCGCGGTCTTGAAATGGAGCTCGTCGGAGAATTTCCGGGGCGCTCGAGCTTCCTGCGAGACGGCGACCGCGTGTTTCACACCTACTCGGTGTACGCGCGCGGGATGGAGGGGATCGGGGGCTCCTACTACCTGCTCGAGGAGACCGCCCTGGGACGCCAGGAGGACTGGGAGGAGCCCAAGGGACGGGCGGCGTCGGCCCGCGGGGCGATCCCGGACTTCGCCGCCTGACCCACGGGTCCCCTCGCCGGCTCGCCGCGCCCGCGGCAGGGCGAGAGCGGCCGCCGAGCCGGCCAGCGAGAACCCCGCCGCCACGACCATCGTCGGGACGAACCCGTCGCCGAAGGCGGCCGCCGAGGCGTAGCTGGTGGCCCGGCGGTTTTTCAGTGCTGGACGATCAGACGGCGCGACTGGGGACGAACTGAGCGATGAATTGCGCGACCGGGCGGTGTCGATGCTCTTAGATGACCGAGATGACCGACGAGCTCCTGTGCCGCACCCGGCTGGCCCGCGCCCAGCGGGGCGACGAGGCGGCGTTCGCCCAGCTGACCGCGCCCCAACACCGGGAGCTGCAGCTGCACTGCTACCGGATCATGGGCTCGCTGCAGGACGCCGAGGACCTGCTCCAGGAGACCCTGCTGGCGGCGTGGCGGGGCCTCGAGCAGTTCGAGGGCCGCTCCTCCCTGCGAGGGTGGCTGTACACGATCGCCACCAACCGGTGCCTGAACGCGCTGCGCGACAAGGCGCGCCGACCCCAGCCGGCCGGATTCCCGGCTGAGCGCGCCGCTGCGCTCTCAGAGAGCGTCGCCGAGATCTCCTGGCTACAGCCCTACCCCGACGCGTGGCTGGAGGGGATCGCGGACGCGGCGCCCGGCCCCGAGGCCCGCTACGAGGCCAAGGAGACGGTCGCGCTCGCCTTCGTGTCGGGACTGCAACAGCTGGCCCCGCGCCAGCGGGCGGTGCTGGTGCTGCGAGACGTGCTCGGCTTTCACACCGACGAGGTCGCCGAGATGCTCGCGACCACCGAGGCCTCGGTCAACAGCGCGCTGCAGCGGGCCCGGGCGGCGCTCGAGCGGCGGCTGCCTCCGCGCCGCGACCGCCTCGCGGTCCCCCTGACCAGCGCCGAAAGAGATCTCGTCAGGCGCTTTGCCGAAGCCTTTGAGTCAGACGACATCGACGGTGTGGTCGCGCTGCTCACCGAGGATGTGGTCGTCAGCATGCCGCCCGAGCCCGAGTGGCACCAGGGCCGGGCCGCGGTCAGGGATTTCCTGTACGCGCGCCACGTGGGGCGCAAGGGACCGTGGCGTTTCCTCCCGACCGGCGCCAACGGGCAACCGGCGTATGCCTACTACCTACGGGACGGGGAGACCTGGGTGCTCTCGGGCCTGTTCGTGATCGGCGTGCGCAGCGGCGGGATCAGCTCGATCACGCGCTTCGATCCCGAGGGGCTGCTCGATCGCTTCGGCGTGCCCGAGACGTTGTAGGCGACGGTCGAGACGCTGTAGCGGCAACCGAGACGCTACCGGCCCCGGCCCAGGGTCAGGCCTGGACTCCGCCGCCGTCGATGACCAGCGCCTGGCCGTTGATGGCGGCGGCGCCCGGTGAGGCCAGGAACAGGATGGCGGTCGCGACCTCCTCGGGGTCGAGCAGCCTGCCCAGGGGCGAGGCGGCGGCCAGGCTCGCTTCGGCGTCCTGGCGGGAGCGCCCGGTCCGCTGCACGATGTTGGTGATTGACCGGTCAGTCAGCTGAGTGGCCACGAACGTCGGGCAGACGGCGTTGACGCGGATGCCGGTCCCCGCCAGCTCGGCGGCCGCGGCCCGGGTCAGCCCCACCAGGGCGTGCTTGGAGGCGCTGTAGGCGCTGGTGTAGGGGACGCCCACCCGCCCGGCGGTCGAGGCCACGTTGACGATTGCCCCGTTGCCCTGCCCGCGCATCCCCGGCAGCACCTCGCGCAGGCACAGGAACGCGCCGGTCACGTTGACCTCGAGGTGGCGCCTGAAGTCGGCGAGCGTGGTCGCGGCCAGGGGCGCGGACTCGCCGATCCCGGCGTTGTTGACGAGCACGTCGACGGCGCTCAGCCCCGCAAACGCCGAGCGCACGGCGGCTTCGTCGGTGACGTCGCAGACGCGCGTCTGGACCCCGAGCGGCTCCAGGGCGGCCAGGGCCCCGGCATCGCGTCCCAGCGCGACCACGCGATCGCCGGTGTCTCTGAAGGCCCGCACGGTGGCCAGCCCGATCCCCTTGGCCCCGCCGGTGACCACCACCGTGCGGGTCAAAGCACGCTCACCGCGACCTCACCGCGACCTCACCGCGACCGCGAGAGCACCGCGACCCCCATCAGCTCCACCTTGGCCTCCGGATCGAAGAGCTCGGTCACCCCGAACAATCCCATCGCCGGATACCGCCGTCCGAAGTGCCGGCGCCACACCCGCCCCAGGCCGAGCAGCGACTCGCGGTACTCGGCGACCGCGGTCACGAACACCTGGAGCGAGACCAGGTCGTCGGGCTCGCCGCCGGCGGCCCGCAGGGCGGTCATCAGGTTGCCGGCGGCCACGTCGAACTGCTCGACCACGGTCTCGCCCACGATCGACCCGTCGGGGGCCTGGGCGGTCTGGCCGCCCAGGTACACGGTGTCGCCGGCCAGAACCGCGTGCGAGAAGCCGACCGGTGCCGCCAGCTCCGGGGAGTTGATGAGCTCGCTCATCGCGGTTCGACGATACCCGACATCCAATATGCTGCCGGGCCAGGTATCTGTTGAAGACGGACACTCCTTACTGGAACCCGAAGACCGAGACGCTGGGCCGCGACCAGCTCGAAGCGCTGCAGCTGGCCAAGCTGCGCGCGCAGGTCGCCTGGGCCCACTCACGCAGCCCCTGGTATCGGCGCACGCTGGCCGGCTTTGACCAGGAATCGCTGCGCTCGGTCGCCGACCTCACCCGGCTGCCCATGCTGACCCGCGACGAGTGGATGAACTCGCAGTTCGCGCATCCGCCCTACGGCGAGTTGTCGGTGATCGGGGCTCCAGGGGCGATCCGCGTGCACACGACCTCCGGGACCACCGGCCAGGGGCCGCTGCGCGCCCTGGACTCGCGCAAGGACTGGGCATGGATCGCCGAGATGTGGGCCTACGCGATCTGGGGAGCCGGCATCCGGCCCGGCGACACCGCCTACATCGCCTTCGGCTACGGCTCGTTCATCGGCTTCTGGGGCCTTCATTACGCGATGGAGAAGGTCGGGGTCCTCAACGTCCCGGGTGGCGCCCAGACCACCGAGGCGCGGGTCCGCCAGATCATCGACTTCGACGCCACCGTGGTGGCCTCGACCCCGACCTACGCGCTCCGGCTCGCCCAGGAGGCCGAGATGCTGGGCATCGACCTCCCGGCCTCGGCGGTCTCCAAGGTCATCCTCTCGGGCGAGCCCGCGGGCTCGATCCCCCAGACCAAGGCGCTGATCGAGGAGCAGTGGGGCGCCAAGGCCTACGACACGGCGGGGATGACCGAGATCGGCACGATCATGGTCTTCGAATGCGAGCACCAGCCGGGCGGCACCCACATCATCGAGGACCACGTGCTCGAGGAGGTGATCGACCCGATCACCCTGGAGCCGGTCGGCTACGGAGAGTCGGGCGAGCGGGTGGTGACCTCGTTCGGACGCGGCTCGATCCCGCTGCTGCGCTACCGGACCGGGGACCTGGTGTGCCGCATGCCCCACGATCGCTGCACCTGCGGGCGGGGCTACGACATCTACGAGGGCGGGATCCTGGGCCGCGTCGACGACATGAAGATCATCCGCGGCACCAACGTGTATCCGCGGGCCATCGAGGCGATCGTGCGCGAGTTCCCCGAGATCGACGAGTTCCAGACCGTGATCACGCGCGAGGGCCTGCGCGACGAGATCAGCCTGCGGGTCGAGCCCAAGCCGGACTACCCCCAGGAGCGCTGGGAGGCGCTCACCGACACGCTGCAGCGGCGCCTGGCCCTCGCCCACGAGGGGCTCCACTTCCGGATCGAGCGCGCCGGCGCCAACGAGCTGCCCCGCTTCGAGCTCAAGGCCAAGCGCACGGTCGACCACCGCGGCGCTCCGATCGGAGCCGCCTGATGCCCCAGGACCTGCTGGGCAACGAGATGAGCGCCGCCGAGATCCGACTGCTGGCCGTCTACGACGAGCTCCAGGGCCTGTGCTCCGACGACCTGCCGCCGATCGCCCACGCCAACGTCCAGGCGGCGCTGGCGCTGATGCACAACGCCGTCAACGGGCTGGCGCTGCGCTACGAGCACCTCTCAGACCTGGACGTGTGAACACCGCGGGGAGGAGCGCAGGCATGCGGATCG
>Ga0182024_10003554_pt1 | contig 36963 bp, 25 predicted proteins | sample P32metaG_FD_120480 | JGI IMG/M metagenome (GOLD analysis project Ga0182024, IMG submission 120480) | Permafrost microbial communities from Stordalen Mire, Sweden - P3-2 metaG (Illumina Assembly) | ecosystem: Environmental > Terrestrial > Soil > Wetlands > Permafrost | place: Sweden: Stordalen...
ACGACGCGCCATTGCCCAGTTATCACCAGAGCTAGCGGGAAAAAAAGTACGAATTGAGGCTTATAGGTTAGTAATCCTAGGCACATTCCTGACAGATACGGTCGTCGGCTCATGAAGAGCAGCGATAGGCTGAGAAGCCCGGCCATTAGGAAGGACGTTTGGCCTTCGTAGATGCTTTTTGCGACCGGCAATGGCACAAATGTCAGCACGATCGACAAAACCGACGGCACGATGGCGTAAAGGGCGAGCACATACAAAGAAATCGTTGCAGCCAGCCAAGCGAAGAAAGCCGTTACGTAGGGCAGCCGTGCTAGCGGGGCACAGAGCAACAACATTGTTGGCGGATAAACATAATGAAAATAAGAAATCGAAGGAGCAGATTTTGTCACCAAGGTTCGGGCGGCGGAAAATGTGGAATCGTTATAAACCGCCGCTGCGTTTTGCAATAGGGCCACCCGACTTCCAAGCCACCACTGAAGGAAATCGGAAGAGACAATATTCCCAGCCCTGTCAATCAGCCAATTGCCAGCAAAGAAACGGGTAGCGAACGAGACGATGTTTGCCGTGAGGAAAGCATACCCGCACAGCGATAGTCGACGCCGTGTGAATACGAAGTCTTCGAACTTTGAGATACTGGAGGCGCGAGGAAAAGCCCAAGTCCAGAATTTCATCGGCACTCCGTCGTCGATGAGGCGTTCAAGCCGCCTTTAACGAGCTCCTCCAGATCAAAGTTGGCTCATGACCGTCGATCCGTACCGCAAGGGCCGAAGGCCTCTCCGTTCTACGAGTTACCGCTGGAATCTTGCGGCGATTGGATACCATTTGACGTCCGCATACAAGCCTACGCCGAAAGTTCAGTAGCCCGTCGCTTTCTCGGGCGATGAAAGCGCAAGCGTGGTGCTTAGGGTACCCGTCAAGTACTCGCGCGCGCCGGCGATCGCTGTCAAGTGGTTTCGCGCGTCCCACGAATATGTGTTCGTACCATCATTCGTCAGATTGCCGTTGGATTCCTAGGTTAGGGCGCGCCGGTGATTGTAAACTCAGACCTTAGTCCTTCATCGGACTGGGAGATCCACAGAATCCCGGCCAACTCTCCGCCGACGAGCGCCGCGAAATACACCACAAGGCTCCCGATCAGAAGCAACTTTCGCGCCGAAGCGTTCTTCTTTTTGGCTTTCGCCAGGACGATGATGCATTCGATATACAAGCCGGCACAGACCGCGGCGATCACACATTTCCAACTGAGATATTCAGGATTCGAAGGAACCATCAAACGAATCACCGGTAGAGTGAGCTGTGCAGCCACGAGACCGATGATCGCTGAGCCAACGAACTCTGCAGCAGTATATTTTGTCGAATTATCCTCCCTGCGAATCATGGGTAATTCTTCTCGGAAGACGATGTTAAAGAATCAACGATCGCTGACCTACGAACCATCAACTCCTAGGCTCCATCCAGGCGCAAGGACGTCATCAGGTTGGAGATTGAAATGTTCACGCGACCCGATGCCGGATTTATGGTAAATATAGCTAGCAACTGTGTTGCTGTTGCTGTTCGGCCCCAAAACATTGTATCGGGTTACCCTATTTCCCCAAGTGTCCGCTTGATTTCTCAGAAGCGAATCCAACTGGGTCTTGTGGGATGAACTGCTGAAAGATCGGCTAATAGTAGCGAAGTCCGATGCGTACTGCTCTCCCTGTCAACCTGTCAACCGGTTGACACCCATACGGCGGTTGACAAGCGGAGGTTGACGCCTGGTGGTTGACAGCATCGCGGATTTAGTCAAACCCCGTTCTAGACCTAGCCGATATCATTCGATCTATTTCCCTCAAGGACCGGGGCGGATCTATTGCTTCGACTAGGCGACCTGCGATCATGACCCCAAGGAGAAGTATGGCAAAGAAGCGCGTTTTGCTGGATGACAGTACCTTGTATAAGTACCACCCAGACGGTCCGCAACCGGTCGGAACCATTGGCTGGGATTCAAACAACGGCCGACTGTGGGGAACTCTTGCAGAACAGATCAGAGCAGCCGGCGAAGAAGCTCGGCGCCAGGGCTTCGTCGAGGTTCCGGGACCGGTTCCGTCCAGTATCTCTATTCGGATTCATGACCCATTCCGTGTCCCGAAGGAATTCGCTGCGATACTAATGTCCCAAGGATTCGACCTGCCCGAAGCGATCAAGCGCTTCTACCGCCCAAAGTTCCCCGAGTCGTTTAAGAAGTCCGACCACAAGCGGTCGAGAATTCGAGGCAGTGAGATTCTTTACTAACCATCGTTAGCTCAGAATCGGCGAACTAGGATAACCTCTGACTCCTTGAGTTAGGCATGCCTTTCAATTTAAAGAGAAATCTGGAGCTGTCGCTTCGCTTGGAAGTACCCTTGACATCAGACGACGCGCAACGATGGGGGTTTGTGGCTCTCACTCTTGCTAAGTCCTATGCGTCCTCCACGAACTTGGGAAATCACTAAACCAAACACCAGCGACTCAAATTCGTCCGGCGCGATCAGTAGATCGCGGGCAATCGTGCCGCGTGAAATGCCATCTTCGCGAAGTGCTCCGAACACTTTGGTAAGTACCTGCGACGTCTCGCGTGGAATGCCGCAAGGCTCATCACGGCGATACCCTGCTTGAGACATTTCAATGCACAGCGTCCGATAGTGCCATTCGGTTATTAGGCCTAGGGAATGTAAACGATGAACCAATGCGGCCAGCGATACGAACCAGTTTCGCTTCGCCGTGATGAGCGTTCGCAGCGTTGGAGCACGGGGAGCCTGAGCAAGGATGCTCCCTTGCGGCATCAAAAAGGCAGATGCAAAACGATCAGCTTCGGATTCAGCCTCCCTGCCGCGTGGCCCGCCGTGTCGGTGCAATACGAGATGCCCCAATTCGTGAGCAGCATCGAATCGCCCTCGTTCTCCAGACTTATCCGTAGTTAAGAAAATGAAAGGAACGTCGTCATGCCAAACCGAAAACGCATCGACGCTAACAATATCCATAGGCAACGAGAAGACCCGAACACCATGCGCTTCGAGAAGGTGCACGATATTGTAAATTAATTTTTCGCCAAGTCCCCATTCGACGCGAAGTGATTGGGCCGCGGTATCAGGGGTAAATCCGCGCATGGCCGGCAAATCTGAACTAGGCAACTCGAAGTGGTCCGCAATCCAATTGCTCACCTGGATCGCAAGCGTTCCTGCGGCGATCGCTGCGTCGCGCTGCCGTGCCGATATCGATGTAAGTGCGCGGAAGCTAACCCCGTCGCTATTCGGCTTTTCGAGATCGTCGCCATCAAAAAATTCAACGGGAAACCGCAGTGCTTTGGCTAGAGCGGCAATATTTTCGTTCGATGGAGGGTACTCACCCGCCTCATAAGCGGTAACTCCACGCAGAGCTAGGTGCGCTGCCTCCGCTAGGGCGATTTTCGTCATCGCTCGACGCTGGCGTGCGAGCGCCAGACGGCTCGGACAGAACATTTTTCCTTTTTGCCGCTTACTGCCGCGAGCGGCGCCGCACCGGAACGTCGATCTCTATACCACGATCGCCGCCAGACTCTTGTGAGGGCTGTTCGAGAATCCCACCGCCTGGCTTCAACGAAATTGGTGGAAGAATAATTCTGTCGAGCCATTCTTCCACATGACCATCGTCGCCAACTGCGGCGGGAAGCGACAATTCCGCACGCACGCTTTCACCGTCCCGAATCCGAAGCAGGAACCAAGTCTTGCGTACTGGGTCAGGAACCTTTACTTGCTCTTGGTCGGGTTCCCAAAAATCGGGTTGTATTCGATTGCGCGTGACTAACGCGATGGTTGTGGCACCCTTCGCATATTTGGTTCTGGGTGATACGGGGAGCCCAGTATTCCGATCAACGGTCCACCCAGTATTTTCATCGCCGGTTGCAACCGTAACCGCTAAATCGCCGGTCGGTGAGACGACAACCGGAAGGCCGCCCTCGTCGTTTCGATTCCAACCGTCCGCGGTGAGTTGCTCGCGAAGGCTTTTAGTTGCCCGCGCCCAAGCATCATAACCACCCGCAGTTTGCGGGTCGTTTGCAGTACACATATCGCGCGCCGCTTCGCCAGCTACGATGGCATCGTTCAGGATTTTGACCGTTAGCCCCATAGTCGCGAGTTTATCCGTAACCTCGATCAGCCCTTGATGAACCGCTGTTTTTTGCCCCATCGCCATCCTCCACGTCAGTAGTTGCTTGTTTTCGTACCTCATTTGAGGTCGGAAAACAAGCAACCCCTAGGGTCTGCGGGCGGATTCGTTTTTTCGGGGTCCCTGAAACAGGAGTTCCGTGCGGTAATGCGTAGCATCGCTAAGGCCGTCATCTGGGCACGGTACCCGAGCAAAATTCGCTGCTACGCAATCTCCGGCATCCAACTTTTTCAGCAGTGATTGTAGGCGACTAGGGTAACGCTACTGCATGACGTTCTAGCAGAAACCCAGAACGGATGCCCGGATACTTGTTTGTCAGACAAGGATCTGGATGTATCTGATTTGCTCCTAAATGACGTCGGTTCGACGCCAGTCTCGTGGGTGGACTCATTTTCCATTAGTTCAAACTGTAAGGACCAATGCGCGGCCGATGCTGTTCGATTCATCAAGCTGATGAACTCAGACGAGATGTACATGAAACTGCTCTTGCCTGTCCCGCTGTCATTCTTGCAAGTTCCGCAGCCGCCGGAATCTGTTCCATCATATCTTCTGCCAGCCAAAACGGGTCTTTACAGCAATCCGGCTCTGTTACGCGTTGCGCATCTGTATCCTAAGATGAAGACGTTGGTAGAAAATGCGAAAGTCCCAACTGCTGATAACCTCAACGACAAGCTGCGCGCGATTGGAAAGACAATCGATAAAAACTTTGACCAAAGTCCATGACGGCTTCATTCAGCGATAATTCTGAAGCTGCATCAGCTTTCGTTCACACCTCTATCAGCATGCTCTCCCGGAGCATGCCTGGAGTAGCTCAACTGCCCACCTACCGCTTAGATCGTTTTGCTGATTGCGCCCACGCAGATATGCATTCTGGCGGAAGAGTATAGTCAGCCATGCCAAGAATCCCCGTTTACCCGCTGGCCCTTAAGCTGGAGTCATGATAGACAAGCGCGAAGTCTCGTCAACTGAAAGTCTTATGGATTCGCGCTTTGAAGCAAAAACAGGGGAACGTCATTACGGATCGTTTTCACAGAATACCAATACTGTGCCGGCGCAACCGGCGGAGGAGATTCAAATGATTCTCACGGTAATTCGGGACAAAGAGGCGGATCTTCAGCTTGCGGCAATTGCAGCGGTGGCCTTATGCGGCGCCAATGTCACTCTTCCGTTCCTGGAAGAGATTGATGGAAAACAAGTCCCTCTTCCATCTCGTCCGGCTGTCGCCGACGGCGGCTCGCTTCAAGTGATGTGTGAAACAATCAATGGACCCTACGTAAGAGCGGGATTTTTGCGGGCGGGATTCTCCACGATCGAGTTAACTTCAGACCCTGTAATACCCGTGAAGCCCAACCTGACCAACTTCGTAGTTGAATGTCCTGACTCGACGGTACCGAACTCCAAAGTTCAGGTGCTCCTGCAGTTGACGGTGCCTGCAACAGATTGCCTTTGCGGCGCTGGTCTACTTGCGCTATATGCTGACGGAAGCAGCTACGCCGGAGACGTTTTTTAAGATCTCAAGATCACAGTGCAATGCGACGACACGGATGTCTCGCGCGTTCAGGCGGCATTCGCGGCTCTATGGCAGTTCTTTCTGCACAGTTCTCAAGATGGGCCGGTCCAATTGTTGGATCTTATGCTTAAGCTGCGGAAGATCCGAAATGATAGCAAACGATAAGCTTGGCCAGTTGCATCCTTGATTTTTGGCTGACGCCGGCAGCAGTCGCGCCAAATTGCGCCTTACCAGTCTGATTTTAGGTTTGGGAGAAGGAAATATGGGAATTGAAGGGGTATGGTGGAACGAGCTCAACTCGAAGATGACGATCAGGAAGGATCCGTCGGACAGTAGAGCTATCAGTGGCGATTACCAGACGGCGGTCGGTGACGCCACAAGCCGCACGTATCCGCTAGCCGGTCGCTGCGATGATACTGGCGGGGGAGCGAAGAATCAGACTATCGGCTGGGTTGTCGCTTTTGATCCGCCCGATCCACCGCCGGCTGGCGAGCCGCCTTATCCTCCCTCGCTGACCGCCTGGAGCGGACAGTGGCACGAAGTGACAGACAAAGACGGCAATGTTGTAGAATTCATAACAACGACTTGGATTCTGACTGAACAGACCGATCCGCCCGACGAATGGGATTCAACGATGGTGAACAAAGACTACTTTTTTCGCAAGAGACCGACTCCCGACGAATTGGCCAAAGCTAAGCTCTACGGAAGTGCTGCGCGTTACATAAAATAGCAGCTCGCCAGCGTCGGCCTCGCACATTGAGGCAAGGGAATCTTCCTTCTGCGGCGTCGGGTTAGCTCGTTTCCTCCGCAGACCGAAGATTTTTGCGCGCACGGGTGGGCAGATCGATATTCGAGAACATGCAGAAATCTGAGGTGATGCGTGGGATGAAGGTCTTCGAGGATCGCCGATCTTTGCCTCCGTATCGGAGGTGCTGAGCGCGGACGATTTCGGTGGCTGGGCCGACTATATGGGTCAGTACTATGAGCCGTTAAAAGTGGCCCATGAGGGCGCGTGGGCTCCGCGTTACTCGGGTTTTGGCAACGCGCAGTGGGAGGAATCCAGTATTATCAACAAAAGCCCCGTGCGCACTCTTCCAAAGCATTGGCGGCTCCGATGGGTGCGTCCGCGTCCAGGGTGAAAAAAAATGATTACTCAGTTTATAGCACTCTTGCCGACGGGGTTGCGCCGATCGCAACAATTTAAAAGGCTGGGCCGCGACTTTTCAATTCAACGTGCATTCCAGGCGAAGCGGCCAAAGAGTCAAAATGATAGAAGTTGGCACATACTCAACGGCAAAGAGGTGGCGCAAGGAATCAATCCATGGGACATTTGTTATGACTTAAAGCGCCAAATCTCGCGCGGATACTTTGAGCCAGACTCTTTTCAGCGCTGGTTCTGGAATGACGCATTTTGCCCTCAAGACTATTGCGATCTTAAGCGGTACATTTCGGCCCCGATGCCCAGCAAGCCAGATGAGCATTTAGACAAGACTCAGTTGCGGGACGCCCGAAAAATAGTTGGAAATCCGACGGGCCGCAAGATTCGGATAGTCCATATCGACACCGGCTACGATCCAAAACACTTGACGCATCCGGAGAATATCAGCAGCGAACACAACTTTGTACCGGGCGAGCCTGAGGGAAATGCGAGCGACAATCCTTTGTACGAACCGATCTATGGTCTAAACTTCGGCCACGGCACATTCACTATTGGTCTACTGGCGGGTAATTCGCTTAAGGGAGCAACGCCCGCAGATCTTAATATAGACGAATACCTTGGGGGTGCTCCGCACTGTGACATTGTTCCGGTAAGAATATCCGAATCGGTGGTTTTATCTCCGATCTCTGCATTTGCACAAGCAGTTGAATACGCGATTTCACTCGGACAACACGACCATGCTCAGCGGTGTGACGTAATCAGTATGAGCATGGGAGGGTTACAATCTTTCTGGTGGGCAGATGTCGTCAACCGCGCTTATGAGGCGGGAATCTGTATGGTCACGGCGGCAGGAAATAACTTCGGCGGCTTTCCGTATCCGTGGATCGTATGGCCTGCGCGTTTCGAACGGGTAATAGCGGCCTGCGGAGTGATGTTCAACGGAATGCCGTATCTACTGCCCTTTCCCGAGATGCAAGGGAATTTCTTTCCCGACAAAACAACGCAGAGTACCATGGCGGCGTATACGCCGAATGTGCCCGCGGCTCTGTTTGGTTGCAATGAACACACTGTGAATGAAAATGGCCAAGGGACGTCGGCCGCTACTCCGCAGATTGCAGCCGCGGCGGCGCTCTGGCTTCAGTACTATCGAGATAATCAAGATCTCGGCGGCGAAGCTTGGCGGCGCGTGGAGTCCGTAAGGAACGCTCTGTTCAAATCGGCAGTTCCAGGTAGTTTTAGTGGTTGGGAAAAGTATTTTGGCAGCGGGATCGTTCAAGCGTCCGATGCGTTGAAAATCCTTCCGATGAAGAATCCGCCTTACACCGAACCAGACTCTATCGCGATTCCACTGATAGATGACGCTTTTTGCGCTGTTGGAGACGATGCGGAAAGGAGTCGTATGTTTCAAGTGGAAATAGCCCAGCTGTTGTATATGTCGAAAAGATTACGTGACTCGCTAGGAGGAAAACCGATCCTTTCAAAGCCTTGCGAGGCCCAAGACCTGCTGCACGCGGTTTCACGTGAGCCGGCGTGTTCGGAGGAGCTAAGAGCTTTCCTTAAAAAGAATTTAGCTAAAATACGGAGGAAGTTAACTAGCTCAAAACGTTAGAAGATGCCTTCCCAAGGCCTTGAGATCGAGATCTCGGAAAATCTGAGTCGACTCCAGGATGCAACGAGGTTGACGGTTAGTCTGTCGGAATGTTTGCAGCAACTGAAGTAACGGTGAGTAGCGGTAATATACGGAAGGTTTTCTATGTGCTCTTCGTCGAAGGGGATCATCTCTTTCATGATCGCTATAATTCTGACTTGTAGCTCGGCAGCTAATTCGACTGGACTTCCTACGCAGCAACCGGTTCCCGCGCGCGGACCTCTTCCTCAGCAGAGCAATCCGTCGATGCGAGGCTTTGCTGATTATCACGCTCACATGTTTTCTAACCGATCTTTCGGCGGTTTGCTCTTCTGGGGTCAAGCGTTTGTGCCCAAAATCGAGCCGGCTGCCATGGCTGAGGCGTTAAAGCCTTGCCAACATACGAGTCTGAAGCATCCGGTCACTGCAGCAATCGTGTCGAACACTCCAGAAGAATCATTTCACTTTCCCGATGGCTATCCGGACTTTGAGAAGTGGCCGAGATACACTTCCGCCATGCACCAGCAGATGTATATCGATTGGCTTTTCCGAGCGTATCAGTATGGGTTACGTCTGGTGGTCATAACCGCAACGAACAGTGAGGTGCTATGCAACGCAGCGGAGCACACTCTTCGCTGCGATGACGAACATGTGGTGGAGGATCAGATTAATCAGATCGACCAGATGGCGTACTACGTGAAGACAAGTGAGAGCGGAGCCGATCATCAGCGGCCCTGGCTCGAGATAGCATACTCATCAGATGACGCAACAAGGATAGCGTTAGACAATCGCTTAGCGGTGGTTATAGGCGTCGAGATCGATAATTTATTCGAGTGCGGATTCGGCCGCGCGGGACACAGATGCAGCGAAGCTGAAGTTGAACGCATGCTTGACGAGTATCATGACCTCGGAGTTCGACAAATAACGCCAGTTCATCTAGCAGAGAGCGCTTTCGGAGGAAATGCCTTTTATGATGACCGTTTCCTGGCGAACAGTTTCTATTTGACAGGCGAATACCAGAAAACTCGTCCTTGCCCGGAGGAAAATGTGACTTGGCGACCGCTCGGGGGTGCAGGAGTTCCAGCATTTGCGAAACTTCTGGAATACATGAACGGTTTGGGCTGGTATTCGCCAAGCTATGATGACCCAGCGAAGAGTTCCAGCGCTTGCAACGCGCGGGGCTTGAGCGATTTGGGGAAGTTTCTGATTAAGCAGATGATGAAGAGGGCCATGCTGGTGGACATGGAGCATATGTCTCAATTGTCTACAGACGACACGCTGAAGATTGCTGGTTCGGCGCAGTACCCGGTGCTGGTTTCGCACGCCTGGTTCCGTGACCTGAAGCACGACGAAATAAGTCCGTCAGATCCGGACTCGGCCACGGAGTGGACCGATCAGCGCAGCGAAATGCACACATCAGCGAACACAATAGCAGCAATCAGGGCCCTCGGTGGGGTAGTGGGAGTCTTAACTGACCAAGGGCGCCTGGACCCTGCTAACGAGCCACTGAAGAATGATTGCGAGACTTCCTCGAAGTCCGTTGCGAGCGCGTATTTATACGCCGTAAACGCAATGAAAGGAGACGGAGGGGTAGGTTTGGGAACTGATATGAACGGGTTGGCAGAGCAACCAGGACCTCGCTTCGGCAGCAACGCATGTGGTGAGAAAGGACCACCTGACCACTACGATTGCGACGATTTGAGGGTTCCTTCGTCGGATCAGAGAACCAATCCGAAAAATCAAGATCATCCGGTCTTATACGACGGGACGACGACCGTTAATGGTATCGTCCTGACGCGATATCGAGCAGGGAATAGATGCTTCGACTTTAACTACGATGGACTTGCGCACTACGGTTTGCTCCCAGATTTGATCGCGGATCTTCAACAAGTTGGTGTCTCTTCTACAGATATTGATGTACTGTTTAGATCCACGGCTGCTTATATTTCAATGTGGAAGACGGCTAAATCTCGGGCTAAGAACATAAAATAGGTCGTTAAGGCGCCAGAGTTGCAAAATGCGCAATTCGCCATTCCATTGAAGAAGGTTGGAACAGCCCTTGGCTTTCACCGTTCCGCCGACTGCATCGGCGCGAGCCCGCCGACGGTGTCGAAATCTGTCGAGCCGTCCGGCTTGAGCGCAGCTTTCATCCCGCATCTTTCGCAGTGATGCTTCGACGGGGTCCGTCGGACTTCGCATCTTCTACGAAATGATGTCCCTATCCGCTGGCCCGTTCCTATTCATTTCATCAAATTTAGCGGATAGTCTTCCAGACCACTTCCAATCTACGTGACGGTGGATCTTGGTCAACCAGTAACCTTAGCTTCGCCGCCCAGCGCTGTTCATGGCGATCGAAATGCGCTTCCTGGCCGCCGCTGACATACGGCGGCAGTCGTGGTGCTCGGGTCGCACAGTGGCCCCGCCGCGATGCGGGCAGGCGGAAAATCCAGCTCCTCGTCCGCCAATGACTGTTAGTTTCACTGTAAGCCTCTCCAAATGTTGAAGCGGCCAGTATTGCGCCACGTGCGGTGAAACTTCCCCCTTGACTGACGCGTTGGCGTTGCAGCGATCCATTCACGAAAATGATTTCGTCTAGGGAGTGTCCAGGCACTCTGCCCCGTTCGATCCAGTTGCTAACGTGACCTCTGACGGCCCTTCGCTCAAATTTTTACAAATGATCGTGCTGTCATGTTGTTCTGCTCGATGGCAGGTGATGGCCGAAGAACCATGGGTATTTACGATTAGATGAGAAGACGGGTCCGATGATGGGAAGAAGAACTCCGTTACACCCGAGAGAGCTGGATCGTTGTTCCATGCAAGATCGACGCAGTTGGCGGCGCCATCTGGTCGAGCACTCGATTTGATTTTTTGTGGAACACCACTGATTTTTTGTGGGTATGGACGTTTGTGAAAGAGTTTAGGTCGAATTGACATCCCTGTCCCGACAATACTGAAATTTTCCTGATCCCAGCCGTCGAAAATCTTGTCGTCCTCTTTCCAGCCGGGCGTCAGATTCCACTGTGCTCCAGAGGCCAAATGTTTGTCGAGCAATGTATAGATGAGATCAAGATACTCCGTTGCGCCGTCGGTGTCCCCTTTGGCACCAAACTCCCCCACAAAGAGAGGTGCATTCCAGAGGTCAGAAATCTGCTGCATGGATTGAAACCCGAGTTCCGTCTGAATCGAATTCGTAAAGCGATTCGCGAATGCGATGCTGGTATCGTAAAAGTGCGGCGCATATGCGATATCACCGTCCACCGGGCGGGAAGTCAGAAATGTTTGCTTGCCAATGTCCGACAGTAGATTCGGTTCCAGAAAGAGGATCGCGCCTTTATCCTTAGATCGGATGTGCCGAGCCGCTTCCTGATAGAGAGATGAGAGTTCTGACTCGAAGGGATCCGAGAAGGGCTCATTCAACAGGTCGTAACCGACGACGCCATCCTGATCCGAAAGTCTGCTCGCAACTGATTCGATCATTTTCATGTATGCGCTGCGGACGCCGCGAGAGTCTTCATAGAAATCTCGAAACGAAGCGCTCACGGGTAGGGCCGCAATCGGATTCAAAAGTGCATTAGGCATCCACTGCTTGCATCTGCCATCGTTCGCGGGTGTATCTTTGGGTGGGCTGGTCGTCCACTCCGGAAACCCGTCACCGCAACCGTCGTCTCGAAAGCGCGAATACACGTCTTGATGAAAGTCGACGATAGTATAGATGCCTAACTTATTTGCTTCGGCCGCGATCTGCTGAATCATGTCAAGATATGAATTGTTGAACTTACCTTGAACGGGTTCGTATGCTTCCCAAATGAAAACGAGCCGAATGACGTTGATCCCGAGCCCCGGTAGCGTTGCGAGCGGTCCGAAATCAGTGTGGTCGACAAATTGATAGTGAGAGGGATCCGTTATGTATAGTTCAGCGGAGTTGTCGCGCGCCAATGGTAGGAAAGGCGGAACCTTTGAATTGCCTGCCAGATTCACGCCGCGAAGGATCACCACCCGGCCTTGCGAATCGCGGAAGAACTTTCCTTCAACATGGAGTCTATTGGTCGGCTGAATCCTAGTCGGCTCGGCGGCACACGCTCGGTGCTGGGCTTGCGGCAGAAGCAGCGCGAAGAAGAGCAGAACACAAAAGCGGCGATGAACCTGCCTGGATATCTCTCGGGGGTGGTTTCTCATCGAGCTAAATCGCTGCTCGTATTGTTCGACGGGCTGCGGCCTTGATGTAAGCGTCTAAGCGATCTACTGCGACATCTCTCTTGATCTGGCTTCCACTGAGAATTTGACGGCTCCTCGAAACAATTAGAGCGGGCTCCTCCTCCCCCGAGGCCTCGAGCAGATGGGACAACGCGAAAATCGCCAACTCGTTGTCGTTCAAGGTGGTTGGTTGATGGCGAGCCGTCGCTAAACTGGCGGGAAGAAACGGTATCGAAACCGGCATGGAGGCTTCAGGTCTGGCTGCGGTCAAAAGGTGGCCCGCGAAGCTGTTAGCCGCCGCCGTTCGAGCTCCCAGCTGGCCCAGATCCCATCGTTCGGTCACGAACTTCAATAGGCTCGTGTGATCGAACTGGGTGGGCAGCACTCCTTGTGGGACCCAGGGCGATGCAAGAATACAAGGAACGCGAACTCCCAATCGATCGAACGTATACTCATCTTGATGGAAATCTGGAGGAATTGTTTTCGGAGGAGATTCGTGATCATAGAATCCTCCGTGTTCGTCAAACAGAAGGACCAAAAGAGTCGATGACCAGAGCTTCGAGTTTTTCCGCAGGGCGTTGTATACGTGGGCAATAAGCTGCTCGCCCGCCAGAATGTCGTGTGGGGGATGGTCATCGTTGGCGCCTGAACTCAGGTAAGTTGGTTCGATCCAGCTGAAGGCGGGAAAGTCGGCCGGATCACCTGCTGTATCCTCAAAAAACTCGGTCATCGGGCGATGCCTTATCAGGTTCTGAGCCGCCCGTTGATTGACCAAAACCAACGACAGTGGGAAGTCACCAAAGTATACTTTCCATGAAATGTTCTTCTCGTTGAGGCGATCGAAAACTGTCAGCTGGTCATACCAGTGGACATCCATGTCCATTATTCCGGTGGGCATAATTACCCGACCCTGGGACGTTCCGCTCATCGCAAACAGTCGATTGGCCCAAGTCGGTCCTGGCACCGATGAGAACCATCGGTCACATATAGTGAAGTGTCTGGCAAGAGCATGAAGGGCAGGAAGCGAATCCAGGTTGTGATAGAGCATTACTTGCTGCTGATCAAAATCGGTCGAATCCGGGTAGTTCACCGCATAGTCCATCACAAAACCTGAATTGTTGGCATCTCGCAATTGCCAAACCAATACGTCACGAGTTTCGTGTTTCGGATCGTTCGCAAGGACCCTTTCCGCGCCCGCTGCTTGTAGTACCGGGATGTCTGCAGTGTTTGGATTGGAGCGAGGTGGTGCGCCAGGATCGATCCCGTTCAGGCCAGGGTAGAGCTGCTGAAAACACCCCAGGATGTGGTCAAAGGATCTGTTTTCAAGCATGAGCACTACAAGGTGTTCAATTTGCTCTAGCATATCAGCGCTCCCCAACCGGCAGGCTGACTACTTCACAACTTAGTGTCAAGATTCTCACTCGCTCAGTGGATGAATGCTGGACGTACCCTCCATATGAATCGTCTTGGTCGAAACACTGCGAGCGCCAAAACACAGAATGGCGACGCGAGGGTCGAACCTTGAAGCGAGAGTGGCGCAAAGACCAACGTATCTGGCGATCAAGGCGACAAGCCGCAGCCCCCCACATTCCGGTTTGAGGTCGGGCGAGCGGAGATGAAACTCGCGCCGGATCCAAATCAGCGATAGGACTTGGATACTTCCTTCAGTGTATCTGCCTTTCCTTTGAAGCACGTCAAAGCGCCAGTCAATCCGAGCAGTGCGGGATTTAAGGCTACACCGGAACAAAGAGACGTGTGCAGGCTAGCCGAAAGACATTATGATTATCAGCAGCCTGGGCTGTGGTTGTCGGCCTAGCCCAGACGAGTACGGATCACGGACCACTCTTTACAGGGCGGAATTCGTGACGTGTTGTACGGCCCGCTGTTGCTGGTCTTGAGAAATACGCCAACTCGCTGAATGTCAAAGAATATCGAGCCATCTGGCCTGAGCGAAGCTTTTAGTCCGCATCTGTCGCAATGATGCAGCGAGGGCGGCTCACCTGGCGTGAAATCCTCTGTGAAATGATGACCCTTAAAATCTGGTATCACAACGATTCTTCTCTACTCGTCCGCGCGCCAAATTGATAGAAGGTGGGGCGCTGGCTGGGTTTCCCCCCTTTTCCAGTCGGTGTTCGGGCTGGCGTCTCGTGCGCTGGCCCGTTCTTTTAAGCGCTGAATGAATTTCCTGTAGCGTACGGTCTCGGTCGCGTTCGGCGAGCGTCTTCCGAGTATCGTTATGTGAGCTGCCCGCTTAACTTTTCCTGTTCTCTCGCGCCCAGCGGTTCTTCATCGCGATCGAAATTTTCTTCCTGGCCGCTGCTGACATCCGGCGGCGCGATATCTTAGCTTTTACCCGTTTTGTCCGGAATCGCTGCTGGCAGTGCTGCTCCCGCCAGCGCTGCGATGGCGCGCCCAAGCCGATCTCGCTCGCTCTTCAATTCCGCCAGGATGCCATCAAGATTCACAAGCGCATCTCCTTTAGCCACACCATCGAGTCGATAAGCTAGCCGGGTCAGTCCAATTCGTCATATCTATCAGCCCTCGGCCCCGAGAGAAAGGTAGTCTCAGCCGGAAGTCACTTCGCATGCGCAATCAATTGTCTTCAATGAGTTTTCATAGCCAATGACCGGAGCACCTTGAGGTTTCGGTTAAGTGCGCGGGTGTGCGCCCGCTGAATTCGTTAGGGGCAATTTTGTTGCCCCGTTTACCCGATCGGTTGCGTGGCGCATATTGCCAGCATGTATCTATCTTCCAGGTTTATATTTCAAAGAGGCTGCTGAGAGGAGGTTCGGGCTGGCTAAAGCGCCAAGCCCTCGTCGCACACGACTCGAGTAGGGGCAATTAATTGCCCCCTTTACACGCGAACGTCGATCTTTAGAATCGCGGTACCGGTGAATGAGTTACCAAATTATGTCCGAGGCCGAACTATGCCCGCCCAGAAGGAAGTACAGTCTTGGAACAAACAGAAGAAGGATTGGATGAATCTCGCCCAGCAGCGGAAGGCTGCCAAACCAACACGCATGAAGCCGCGCTACCTCCAAACGCTGAAGCAGTTCCGACTATCCGTGACAGGATTCGCGAACTGCGCCGAGTCCCGGCCAACGAACTGGTGGTCAACCCACGAAATTGGCGGCGCCACCCGAAAGGACAAGCCGACGCGCTCCGCGGGCTGCTGACAGAGATCGGCTACGCCGACGCGCTACTAGCCAGAGAGTTGCCGGATGGACGGTTGTTGCTGATCGACGGTCACCTTCGCAAAGACACAACTCCAGACGCCCAGCTGCCAGTGCTTATACTCGACGTCAACGAGGAAGAAGCCGACAAACTTCTTCTGACTCTCGATCCGTTGGCGGCGTTGGCAGAGTCTGACTCCGAGCGAATCAGCGCGCTACTCCAGACTGTGAGAACTGACAGTCCAGCAGTTGAAGAACTCCTTCGTCGGACCGCGGGCGAGCAGCTCTGGAACCAAATCCATCCGCAAACTGAGCCGCCCGAACGGATCGACGAGGCGGGCGAACTCCAGAAGAAGTGGAACACGGACGCCGGTCAGCTTTGGCAGGCTGGAGACCATCGCTTGCTATGCGGTGATGCAACCAAAGCCGAGGACGTCGCGCGTCTTATGGGCAACGAGCGCGCGATTCTATTCTTGACTGATCCCCCTTACGCCGTCGGCTACACCGGGGGTTCGCATCCGCAAAGCTGGGCAAACAAGGGTGCCGCAAATCGCGACAAGGACTGGTCGGGCCAATACGTCGAAGCGAAAAGCGCCGACGTGAAGAACAGCGAAGAGTCCGGGGTTGCGCTTTACCGAGGCTTCGTAAGTGTGGCTGTTCGTCATGCGATAGTCCGCAACGCAGCCTGGTATTGCTGGCACGCGTCCCGTCGCCAGATGATGCTCGAGTCGATCTGGAATGAGTTCGGAGCATTTGTACACCAGCAGATTATATGGGTGAAGAGTCGGCCCGTCCTCACCTATTCAACCTACCTGTGGAAACACGAGCCATGCCTGTTCGGATGGGTTAAGGGCCAAAAACCCAAAACACTCAGATCACAAATCGGTGCGACAGCAGGTGAGTTTCCGACGACGGTTTGGGAAGTCCCTAGTTCCGAGGTTGAGACAGATGCGCATCCGACCTCGAAGCCATGCAAGCTTTTCTCGCTTCCGATGGAGATGCACACGGAACCGGGCGACCTCTGCTACGAGCCTTTCTCTGGCAGCGGATCGCAACTGGTCGCGGCGCAGCAGGCCGGGCGGCGTTGCTTCGCCATCGAGAAATCTCCACCCTTCGTCGCCGTTGCGTTGGAGCGGCTGGCTGCGCTTGGCCTCAAGCCTGAGCTGGTTGACAAGCGATGAAACGGCAACCAGACGGGCGGTGGCGGAACGCCAGAAGGGCGGTGGTGGTGTCCGATGCGGTTCTGAGGGCTCGATGGGTAGAAGCCGAAACGATCAGCCTCAAGCGAATTGGGCTGTCGTTCGATGCAATAGCAGAGCACATCACCCGCATTGGAAAACGCCAGGGCCAGGCGACCATCGCGATCCCTGATGGCGTCAGCTTTCCGCCTGACTTTCAGATCTCAAGGCAGGCCTGTCACAAAGCCTTCAAAAAAGCGATCGCACGAGAGCCTTCGGTTGCAGCCGAAGAGTTCCGCAAGCTGGACTCCGCTCGCTGCGAAGACATGTTCCTGAACCTTCAACCCGGCATCCGCAAAGGCAATCCGCGCTCGGTGGAAGCCGGGGTCAAAGTCCTCCGCCACTCCGCGCAAATCAACGGCTATGCGGCGCCGCAGCGCCACGAACTGACCGGTAAGGATGGCCGCCCAATAACCTTGGTACAGCTCCTGGAAGCTGTAGGAGACATCGACGATGAAGAAGGGAAATGACAACGGACTGAAGCCCGAGCAGATCGCAATGTTCAAAAATGTGGTGCGCGATCCGGTGCTCTTCGCCACCCACTTGCTGAGCCTGGACCTGTGGCCCCGCGAAGTTGAGATCCTAAGATCGATCAAAACTCATCGCAGAACGGCGATCAAAGCCTGCCACGGAGTCGGCAAGACCTTCACGCTCGCGGTTGCCGCGCTGTGGTGGCTCGCGCGCTACCGCGAGGGAGTCGTTTTGACAACTTCGTCCACCCAGCGACAGGTACGCACCCAGCTCTGGTTGGAAATCCATCGGCTGGTCGAGGGAGCCGAGGTTTCCTACGAGGGGCTCAAGGCGACCGAACTCAAGTTGCGCGGAGATAACAATTTCGCGATCGGTTTTTCGACCAACCAGTCGGAGAACTTTCAGGGGTATCACGGGAAGTACGTACTGATCATCGCCGACGAGGCGCCCGGGATCGAATCGGGAATCTGGGACGCAATCGCCGGCACGATGGCCGGCGGCACGGTGCATATCGTGATGGCGGGTAACCCGACCGTTCCGTCGGGAGCCTTCTACGACGCCTTTACCAAGGAGCGCGGGCTCTGGAATTGTTTCAGCATCAGCGTTTTCGATTCGCCCAATCTGAAAGGGTTGACACTAGAGCGGCTACTGGAGATGGATCCCTCCAACGGCGGGCCGCTGGACCAGAATCCGATCCCTTATCTCGTCGCCAAACGCTGGGTACATGACCAGCGTCAAACCTGGTGGCACGGTGATGAAGCCAGCTCTCCCAATTGGATGTCGCGGGTACTCGCTGAATTTCCGTCGCAGGCCGAGGACGCGCTATTCAAGCTGATCTGGCTCGAGAGGGCCAGGCAGCGCGCGATTGAAACTCCAGGGAATGGCGGCCCTACCAACCTGCCGCTGTTTGCCGGAGTCGACGTCGGCGGGGGAACTGCCGAAACCGTCGCCTATGTCTGCGAATTCAGAGAAGGCCGCCTCCGAATCGTCGATATGGGCGCATGGCGCGGCCAGGACACTCGCGGCCAGGTGGTAAGCTTCCTGAATCAGTATAGGTCGCGACTCTGCCTGGTGAACGTCGACGCGATTGGAATAGGCCACAACTTTGTTCTCCACCTTCAGGATGAAAGGTTTCCGGCGGTAGGCGTGAATGTCTCGCAACCGTGTGAGAGCAAACCGAATCTTCGCGAGAATGACCCGGCCAAGCGGTTCGTCAACCTGAAGGCGTTTTCATATCAGTCCTTGGCCGACCTACTTGAGCGCGACCAGGTGGACCGATTGACCGACGAAGAAACCATCGCGCAACTCGCTCTCATCCGCCGAGAGCTCGATTCTCACGGCCGGACCAAGATCGAATCGAAGGAGCAGGCGCGCCGGCGCGGCGAGCCCTCTCCCGATCGAGCGGAGGCGTTAATGCTCGCTGTGTGCAGGCCTCCGCAGAGGTATGAGTACACTCCCGCGCCTCCGGCCCGGGGCACGCCGGACCAATCAGGCGGCGGTCCGGAGCTCGACGACTTCATAAGCGATTTCCGATCTCCGCGGAGCCGGAGCTGGGACACCTGGGCTCCGGGGAGTCTCGCGAGTTACTTCCGCAGAAATCGCGGAGCTTGGTGAGTGGTGACATATGGATGCCGATCCGCAGGTTTGCCAGGTTTTAGTCGTCTGGACGCGCGGTGGCGCGGACAGATTCCGTGCAAAAGATTATTGTGAAACACATTTCTAGATTTGGCTGGGCTCGGAAAGCTCGAGGATGAGGAGCGGTCGGTCTTACGAGAGCTGTTATGGAACTCGTTGTAGCGTTAGTGGTCTTTCCGCTCCAAATTCGGCGATCTGCACGACTTCCCTCACTGGCGCAACAGAGCGATGTGTGTTCGGGACGGCCAAGGGCAACCAAAGCCCGGCCCGAAAGGAGATTCGATAGGTCATGGATAGGACAACTAAGGTTGATGAAGCAGCCAGGAAGGCCGTAACGAAGATCGGCGCAAGTCCGAAGAGTGCGTCTAGTCGGCAGAGCACAACCACTAAGAAAACAGTGGCAGCCGCTTCTTTGCCGAAAAGCGGCGAAGCCGCGCGGCAGCCGAGCCGAACGTCACGCAGTACCTCCGACGCCCTGGTGTGCAGATACTGCGGCAGCGACGATCTGGCACCGTCGTTCAAGAAGCGACGCGATGCTCGATGCCGAGCTTGTTTCAAGAAGCGCTACGGCTCGAAGGCGACAGGCAAGAAGTCGACCCGCACCGGAAAGACAAAAGCGTCGAAGTAGTCCGAGGAGAGCTAGCTACGGTGCAGGGCCGGATCCTTCCAAGGGTCCGGCCCTGCTAACATTCGCCAAACAACCGCGCGTTCCCGCTTATTCCTAAGAAATCCGCCCCACTCGCCCCGAATTGTTTCGACAATCTGCGTTGTTAGCTGGTCTCGAATGACTGGATTTGTCACGCGAACAGAGCACTCATGGACACCTGAAGGAGGTTTTCATGGGACTAATAGATTCGACAAATCGTGCGAGAAAGCCACCCGGCCTTCGCGGCGGTTCGGGACAGTTGGAGCAAGAGGTTGAGGAGCTGCTGAGGCTGGACGTCACAGCTCTGAGATGCAAATGGGCCGCACTCTACGGTGTTGATCCATCACCGTACCTCGGGCGAACGTTCATGGTTAGAGCGATCGCCTACCGGATGCAGGAAAGAGTGTTCGGCGGTCTGAAGCCTGCGACTCAACGGGTTTTGGACCGCTTCAGTGAAGCCCGCGGAAGGAAAACTCAACCGAGCGCACCGCGGCAGCGAGCCGGCGCGGGTACGGTTCTGATCCGTCAATGGAAAGGTATTCAGCATCGGGTGACGGTGCTCGACAGCGACGTTCTCTATCGAGGCCGGCGGTACAAGTCGCTGTCTGAAGTAGCCCGCACGATCACCGGCACCCACTGGTCGGGGCCTCTGTTCTTTGGCCTGAAGAAGCGGGCCAAGGAGGCGGCACGTGGCTAATATCTCGATCAAGCGCTGCGCAATTTACACCCGCAAGTCCTCAGAGGAAGGACTGGAGCAAGACTACAACTCGCTGCACGCGCAACGGGAGGCGTGCGAAGCATTCATCAAGAGCCAAGCGGGGGAAGGTCGGCGACTGGTCAAGGCCGCCTATGATGATGGCGGCTTCTCCGGCGGCACGATGGAGCGCCCGGCCCTGCAGCAACTCCTGAAGGATATCCGTCAGGGCAAGATTGACGTCGTCGTCGTTTACAAGGTCGATCGGCTGACACGTTCTCTGGCAGATTTTGCCCGGATTGTAGAGCTGTTCGACGCTCAAAGCGTCTCGTTCGTGGCAGTGACGCAGCAATTCAACACCACGACCTCGATGGGCCGATTGACCCTCAACGTGCTGTTGTCTTTCGCCCAGTTCGAGCGCGAAGTGATCGGCGAGCGCATCCGCGACAAGGTCGCCGCCTCAAAGCGCAAGGGCATGTGGATGGGAGGCACACTCCCGATGGGCTACGACCTCCACGAGCGCAAGCTCGTTATCAACGAGCGTGAGACCAAAACGGTGCGCTTTCTCTTTCAGCGGTACCTTGAACTTGGCAGCGTCCGACTTCTGAAACGAGAGCTCGATCGCCTCGGGATGGTTTCGGCGGCCAAGGCGTCGCGCAAGGGAAATGTCCGGGGCGGCAAGTCGTTCTCGCGCGGAGCTCTCTACAACCTGCTCCGCAACCCGATCTATGCGGGCGAGGTTCGTCACAAGGCCGAGCGCTACCTTGGCCAGCACCAGGGAATTGTAAAGCGTGAGGTGTGGGAACAAGTTCAACAGCGGTTGCGCAGCCGAGCGGCACGGAGCGGCGAAGGGCGCAGGACCGAGGCCGTGGCAAGTCCGCTGGCGGGGAAGCTGTTCGACGAGCAGGGCGAACCGCTCTATGTGCAGGGGGCGGCTAAAGGCCGGCGCCGCTATCGATACTACGTCTCCAAAGGCTTGGTCAGAGGCGAATCAGTCAGTGCCGAGGAGGGCTGGCGACTAGCCGCACCAGCAATCGAGCAAGCGGTCTCGGTAGCAGCCCAGAAGATGCTCGGTGACCAGTCGGCGATAAGTCTCGTACTTGAGGAGTCCGCCATCGATGCGAATCGGCTGCCGATGGTGCTGAAGTCCTGTCGGGGATGGATGGAACGGCTGCAGAGCGCTGAAGCCAGCTCGGCACTGAACGAGCTCATCGAACGGATCGAGATCAGTCGCGAGGGCTTCAAGTTGTCGCTGAGCGTGTTGCTTCCGCTATCCGATTCGGGAAAAGCGGATCATATTTCTCTGGTTAGATTCGTCCCAATGGAGATCAGACGACGTGGAGTCGAGATGAAGATGGTCCTCGAAGGCGACGCCACGCCGGCACGCATCGATCTTCCGCTGCTCAAGGCGGTGGCCCGAGCTCGACGATGGTCGAACGAACTTATCGCCGGAACGGTGGCGTCGGTCGATGAACTGGCAAAGCGGGAACATTTAGATCGCCGGTCTGTGCGGCGGCTGATTCGGCTCGGATTTCTGTCGCCGCGGATCGTGGAAGCTATCGCACTTGGGCACCAGCCGCCCGAATTGACCGTGTTCGCTCTGGTGCGTCGGCTCGATCTGCCAGAACTCTGGAGCGCGCAGGAGGTGTCGCTCGCTATTCGATAGTCCACATTGCAGCCCGACGGACGGCCGGGGGTAGCTGATTCGTAAGTGGCCACCACATTATTCGTGGATCATACTGTCTAGATTGGGGAATTCGTACGTCCTGAAGTCTTTGGGTCCAGATGGCGTCGAAAGTGCGGACGATATAGACGCCAGCGATTCGTCGTGAGAGAGCGCGCGGATCGACAAATGGCGAAGAGTCCGTTCACCCGCAGTGACAACCACCCATCACCATGCTCGCCATCAGGAAAGCGCGCACAAAGATTTGGCGCGTGCGCAGAAAAGGAAGACTCGCGCCTCATCGGGACAAAACGGTACATGGGTGATGGACTTCGTTCCCTCCGGGACCGGTGACAAGATCGCGTACAAACGATTGATAACGGTTAGTCTTCATCATTCGGAAGGGCGGCGGAGCCGCTGTCTCGCAAAGACACTCTCCAGCGGACCGGCACTACGTCGAATGTCCCTCCATCCAAAGCTTCCCTCAAATTGGGATGCATGACCGGATACCCATCCGCTCGCAACGCGGCGTACTCGACCGCCGGGTCGCGACTGAGATCGATATTGCCCCAGAACTGGAGCTCGTACGCGGTACCGAGTTCTGTCGCTTTTCGCAATTCATTTTCGGAAAGATAGAATTGCTGCTGATTATCGCGTCTTCCCTTCACCTCAATGTGGCGATACGGGGTTGCGGTGCGGTCTTCGACGTCCCAGCCTAGTGTGTCCGAATCGCGTGACACCCACGCGATCAGCGAGGGATTCGCGGTGCGGCTTCGCTCGAATTGCACCGTATACATCTCGGCACGATCGCCGATCGCCTTGCGATCCGTCAAAGACTGTGGCAGCTCCGTCTTCGGCGGCAACAATGCCCACACGGTGTTGAGCTCACCCAGGAGATTCGCGGGAATGACCACAAGGGGTCGGACCTGAACTTCAGGCCACCACGCGAGTACCCCGAGCAATTGCGGTCCGCCGGCAGTTGCGATTTTCAAAGGGCATGTTAGGCTTCCGTCCGTCTTGATATCACCTTGCTCGACGATGATTCGTGCTTGATCATGGAAAAAGCCGGCACGAATTAAGAGCAGGCCAAGCGATGTCTTGTCACCGGCTGCCGCTGCTTTCGAGATCTTATTCCCGAGACGCGTTCTCAGAGCGGCCTCGTCCCTCTCCGTGATGAGGTCAAGTATCCGAAGCACCTCGACTAATTGGGAGATTTCGTCGAAGGGCCCTCCGCATTGAGTCCAAAGGGAATGTGCCTTGTTCTCAAGAGACATTCCCGGAGCCTCTCCGGGAATGAGTCTTAGAGCTTGAATAAGTCGTTGAAGCCGTGGCGCGGTGAGCCAGCAGCTTCGATTGCCACTCACGCATCCTCACCAAGAAGAAACCGGAGCAGGTCGGCCAAGTCCTCGTCGGTGCCTTCCGCATCGTCGAGGGGATCGGCGCTCATCTCTATCGGTCTCAGTTCGGCTCCCTCGAGTAGGTGCCTCATCGCGTCGTTCTTGCGATTGAGCGATATGTCAACTAAGTGGTCGATAGTCTCACGGCCATCGATTGTCGCCATCAGAATGTGAACATTAACAGTAACGTCCTCAGGTAGGCCAAGACGATGAACGCGGTCAATCGACTGTAAGAAGAGGGCGCAGTCATAAGTTCGATCAAGATAGATCGCATTGTGGCAAGTTCGATGAAGCGAAATGGATTCGGAGCAGGATGCCGGATTCGTGACTAGAACTGCCGCTCCTTCGGTGTTCAAGAAGTTCTCGATAATTCTTTCCCGCGTTTCTGCTTCCGGTGGCGTACTGGAAGTTTCGCCATCGTCGGCTTCCTCAGCGGTTGCGACGCGTCCATCAATTTGGAAGCAAGGAATTCGAAGTCTGCTCTTGACCAAACCTGCGAACTGGTCGAGATTTGGGACGAAATTACTCCAGCAGACAACCTTCTGACCGTCTCGAGCAAGATCGTCCACCAGCTTAATTGCGAACGCTGATTTGGCTGGCGTTTCTGTAAACCGGAAAGCAGATAGGCGCTGCATCAGCGTGGGCGAGGGTGATTCGATTTGAGGAAGTCGGTAATAGCTATCGAGGCGGTTCAGCAAGTCTGGATTTGTGGCAGCCTGGAGCAGTCGGATAGGGCGCGCACGCTTTAGCGACTCGATCTTGTCTTTCCAGGTATCCGCCCCATCGATTCTCCTTCGAAATTGACTTTCGATCAAGTCGTAGATCTCGGCTTGTGTGCCGGCCATCGAAACTGGATGCTGGGCAATCACGTATGGTTTGAGTCCCAACGCCTCCTTCGGTGTTCTTGCAATGAACGGCTGTACGTCCCTGAGTACCTCTTTGAGGTCCTTGTCGACTCTCGCAGCGAAGGAGTCGCGGGGCCCTGTAAGCTCGCCTGAGGGCCAGAGAATGTTCAATTGGCTGAAAAGATCGCGGCCATGCTGAGGCATCGGAGTGCCTGATAAGATCAGTCGAACTCTCGCGTATCGTGAGAGTTCAACAAGAGCGGGTGCCCACAAACCACCACGAAATCGTTTCACTCGATGCGACTCATCGACGACGAGCATGACTCGAAAGCGCTGAAACAACTCGATGAGGCGTGGGCGGTCTGATGCGGTCGTCGCGAAACTCAGCAGCAGCAGTTCTCTTGCGCTCGTGCTCGAGTACAAAGCAAGCCGTCGCGAGGCGGATCCGCGAATGCGCCTCGTGGCCAATCGTCCACCGAGAGTCGCACGTGTTTCGCGCTCCCACGGTCCGAAACAGGCCAGCGGTCCCACAACGACTACGAGATCCAACGTGCCTTTCGCCATATGGGCTGCGGCTACCCCTAATGCAATTGCAGTCTTTCCGGCGCCAGGAACAGAAAAATTCGCAGCGTTAACGGCAGATAGAGCGTGCAGAATTCCTAGTTCTTGGTGAGTGCGTAACTGCCTATCGGAAGTGTTCCATCCGAATCCATCGAGTGTCGACTTTACGTCGGCAAAAGCGATTGTTCCTTGCCCTTGGCGAAACTCTTGGGCGCTGTCGCGAGCGCGTTGGAAACTCTTTTTGCGCTCAACCTCTCTTTGAACGGTTTCGTCAACGATGCCGACTCGTTTAACCTTCCAGCCTTTCGTCTCCAAGAACGTGTTTATGCGAACGATCAGGGTGGATTTCGGGGTTTGGCGTTCAATGCAGCGCCACCCATTCTCGGTGGGTTCGGCGCCGAGCAAAGATCCGAAAAACATTCGCGCAAGGCGGTCGGTCTTCAAAGCAGGCTGGCGTACAAGCACGTCGACGCCGTCGACAGTGAGCTCAACTTCTCGGTCCACGCCGATGCTCATTTCTTAAGGCCGGCGTCCGTGTCTCTCGCCCAGTTCAAGATCTGCTGGAAAAGCAGTTCGACGTCGCCTTCCGTATCGTTGTCAATCGCTTGCCGAAGCTTTGACGCCTCAAGACCCTCCAATCGACTCCAGGCCTGATACAGAGCCGATCTGACATTCAGCGTGTTGGCAGCAACGAACCCGTCTATTGCATTCTTAATGCGTTCGTTTACCTTCTGGACAGGATACTTCGGAACAACGGGGCCGGGTGGCTCCTCGGTATCAGCGTCGTCCTCTTCTGTTTGCACAGCCGCGGAATCAGGGTTGGCGAGCTGCGTATCGGAGCTGTTTTCCCATTCCTCTTCCTCTTTCTCAACGGCCTTCAGCAACGCAGCGTAGCGAGGCCGATCTTCTACGAACATTTTGCGAAGCAGGCGGATGTCGCCATGTCGGTTACCAGCACGTATGGCCGCGAACGCCAAGCGCATCATGTCAGGGGCATCGTCAGCGTAGTCAGACTCCATACGGAACATGTTTTTGCCCACGTCCCGAAATCGTTCGACCTGACGAAGTAGCATCTGATATTCGCCAGGCCGATTCGAATCTGCGAGGTACGCGTCCATGTACCTGATCGCGTAGAGCTGAATTAATGCGTATGCCTTGTCACCGCCAGCGGCTTGCTGTAGTTCACCAGCCACCCTTTCAATTGACCGGGGATCTGCCCAATCAATCTGCCTAACGAGCGCGGCGTCTCGAAGCGCCAGCAGCAGATTGATATCCGTATATCTGACCTTGAGGTTCTCGGTAAGCTGCTCGCGCTGCTCCATTTCAAATAGGTCGTTTTCGTTAATCTCCCTAGCATTGAGAATAATTGCTTCGACCCATTCGTTGCCCTCGAGGCCAACCTCGGTTCTTAGGCGATGTACCAGAGCGAGCCGCCGGTTTCCGTTCCGCAAGGTGCCATCGGGCCTGATCCAAAACGGTGTCTCTTGCTTTCGGGCAAGCCAGTCATCCTTAAGTGAATCGGTATCTTTAGAAGGTTTCCCTTTGACGCAATTGCCATCGACCTGCTGATTCGTATCGAGCAATATCGAGATGATCGAGTGCTCATCGTCAGGGCTATTCTCGGGGTCAAGGCTGTGCCCGAGCTTTTCCTCATGCAATTTGCGCTCGGCGGCAAACCGCCTATTGTCCGCGTTGAGGAGAAGCGCTTCCACCGGCACCCTGAAGATCTCAAACTCTTTCCACGTATCCTTACACCACAGCCGAAATCGCCGCCCCGTATCCTCCTTGCGCTGTTCAATCAGCTCTCGTCGTTCTTTAGCGTTCATCTGGTCCTTTCCTTATCCTGCCGAAACGCGCTTGACTCATCTCGATTGCAAGTTGCATCGATACAGCATCTCCGGACTGAATCCGAAGCGGCGCGACGACGCGTCTCCAGGTACTAACGCTCAGATCAACTTTGACGCGTGCGCATTCGGATTCGCGCCTGCAAACGATCACGAGGTCCCATTCGCAATTCGCATCTCTGGAATGGTGCCCCATGTGCGCGTCGTTCTGGACCGGCCATACGGCGGTTACAAGAAGACGCGCCTGATCGAGAGCCGACGCGATTGCCTCCCATGCCGTGGGATCTGCAGAGTGAAACGTAAAGGCCAGCGGTCGCTGCCTCTTCAGACGCTTCAATGCTGATTTTAGGCATCGCGCAAGTACTCGTGCGTACGAAGGAGCGGGTGCTTTCGCATCGGGAAGCAAGGGTTTACCTCCGAGTCGCAACCGGTCCAACCAAGCTCGGTAGAACTCCGAAAGCTCGCTGTAGGGAATGTAGTCGAAGTACGGTGGGTCGAAAAGACAAATGTCCACATCGTGTGAGCCCCTCGACGCGGTTTCCGCCGAAGCGCATCTGATCTCTGCACCGCGGCCGTTTCGTTGAAACCGCATTGTGAGCGGCATCGGACGGCGTGTCTTGTCAGACCAGACGTATCTGCGTACTTCAGGGCTAGTCGATCGAACGACGCGTTCGATGCTGCGCCGGAACGTCCCTCGGCCCGCGGAGGGGTGAAATGGGTTTAGCTCGACCGGCAATGCCGGCAATGAATAACTGCGTACGCTGAATAGTGGCGCAAGACGACCGTAGTCTGTTGCGTAGCTGCAGAGCTTGTTGTTTGTTGCCAGCGCGCCTGAGATTGCGAGCGCGAGTGCACAGCGGACCTCCTCAGAGTAATCCGACGATCGCAGCCACTTGAAGGCGTGCCCGAACACCGCGAGCTGGCGGTCGGTGAACAGCTCAACCGGCTCGTCTATTCCGAAACTCAGCGGCCTTGAGTCATTCCGCATCTTCTTAAACGGGCGATCAGGCAACCACAATTCGTCGCGATGATTTCCTAAGTATCGATGCGACTTGGCGATCAGAGCGAGGTCGGCGTTAGAGGCGCTTCGTATTCTGCGCCTATGACCGTCGCGAGTATCTTCAACTGCAAGGAGCAGGCGATCGGCTAATCCAGTCTGCAACTCTGCGTGCGTCGATTTTCGATCGCAATGTGGGCATGTAAACCGATGGCCAGCGAAATTGCCCGATGAGAGATCGTACTGAGCACAACAGCGCAGTCGCTTGCGCGTAGGCGAGTGAAGCTCGTGGATATCGAAACAGTCTGGACAAAATGCGAATAGATCCGCCGACCGAATGACACCGCCATTTTTGGACAAATCACGGGCGATGACCAAACTCCTGTAGAGCGCGGAGAGCTGCGAACAATGGGGGCATTTCACGCGATGCAGGTAAAAGTAGTGTAACGGGATCCATTTGTCCGCAACGTCCGCGTATAGGCACCCGACTTTCTGTTCCAGGAATTCAAGCAATTCTCCGCCGGCGCGCGCGACGAGTATCGAGTCCGGTTGTCGGAGCTCGTGTCTGACGATCGCAACCGCCAGAGGATCGACATCGGTGCCAGAGGGAGTTGCGCCCAGGCGCGCCGCTTCAACGACCGTTGTCCCCCCTCCAATGAACAAATCGTGGACGCGATGTCCTTCCAATGCATGCCCGGTACTTCGGAACAATCGCCAGAACTCGGGATTGCTTGTGTCGCCGGGCAAAACGGCTGCTAGTAACAGGCCACGAATGACGCCAGGCGGCCGCCGGGCCCACCAGCGGTGGACCCCATAAACAGGATCATGTGCGCGACGGTCCGCGTTCGCGATCAACGACAATTGTTTGAACGGTAGTTTGGCTTCGAGAAACGTCGTGAGATTGGGGCCGTTTGCCGCTTTTATGCGTCCGGATCGACCGCCATCTCGGTACATGCCACCAGCGTATGAATTCTGTGTTCTCAACAAGACACAATCCTAGCCAAAGTTGCACTAGATACCACGAATTTCAGAGAAAAGAAAAATAAAATGAAGAAAGCATTCGCATCAACCTGGGGTCGCTTCAATTCATTAGTAAACAAAGACTATCGATTTTTAAACCAACCCACGAGTTCAAGTCGCACCATTTGCCATCAACTGACTGCCACCGCGACTGGGCTAACCAGTGCGGGCTTAGAAATCCGAGGTGTCCGCGATTAATCCCAAGGCCGCGGTGGCTATCTCGGCGGTAAAGACTTGCCTGTACTATAGAGGGTTGCCGCGCGCAGAATCAGGCGGGGAAAGTGCTCGAGCGGCTTTCGTTCCGTCCGAAATCCATTGCAAGCAACGATATATTGCGCTGAACGTATTATCAAGATAGGACATCGCCATGGCTTCGTCGTCGCCCCAAGCCCAGTAGCGAAGCGTGACTGCGCGCCCTTCCTTATCAATTGCCGTGAACAAATGATCCCATTCTCCGATCATCACGACGGCGGGGATGTTGCGCACATTGTTACGCAGAAAATTGAGGATCAATGTTTTCAACCCATCCACGCTCGGACCCGACGCATTCCACGCGAGATCACGAAAGAAAATGGCCAGCCTACCGTGCACGACAATCGGGTCAGCGTCGAACGCGTTTCTGACTATCTCTGGCGTATCAACGTCTCGTCGGGGCGCACGTAAACCACAATCGTTCGACTCAAAAATTGAATCGACCCCGTTCAACCATCCCAGAAGGTTATAAAAGGTCTGGATCGCCGCGTAGCGCGCCCAAGGTTTGAAGTCGGGCAATACTAGAGGAATTTGCTCTGGATAAGTCTTGAAATCGACATACCTTTCTTCAGGATTCGATTCACTAAACGTCCACGGATGATAGCGTGCCGGTGGTTTTTCTGCGTCGTAAACGACGAACATGATCTGCTCCTGCCCCTTAATGTTGTCCTTCCCCGTATTGCGCATTCTGGAATCCACTCGATTTCATCTCGCCGCGGCCTGTCCATAGCGACGATTCAGGCCGCCTTACCCTCTGTCTATATTCCCGAGAGTCAATTGCAGACCTCTCTAGGGCCTACAATGACAACATCAGACGATCAATCATTTCTTCGGTTTTGTCACAAGCCCCAAGCTGTTCATCGAGCATTCGGATGTAGTGATTACCCTTGCTGACTGCTTTGAGGTCTGATTGGTTTATGTGCTTTGATACGCCTGCTTTCATATTCCGTATCCATCCGCGGACTACATTTACGGAAGCTTTTTCTTTCGCAGGGTCAGACTTCGGACCAAATCCGCCAATGACAAAGGAATGATTCAATCTCTTGAAAGGGAACAGCGCTGTAAGACCTCGATCAGTTTTTACATAACGCGAAAATATCTCCTTCACGCATCGATCAGGTTGAGTCCTAACATACTCAACGATTGCCGGGTCGATTTCAATGAATGGCGTGCCACGCTCGTCAGCATCCTGTTTGAAAATAGAAACCTTTTTCTCGCTCTCGACGGCATCGCTCAAGCCTGTCCCTATCTGATGAGTTTTTGTGTGGTAGATAAGTCCGCGCTTGATATATCCACGGCACATAATTCCCATCTTGAGCAACTTGAACTGGGCAACCCAACAATGGGAAACAAGATTGATTACTCCGGCAGGCGATACTTCAGCCGAAAGGATAACGCAATCCGAAGCCTGCGTTATTTGAAGATCAATATTCTTGCGGAGACGAGGAGCCTCAGGGCAAGTTGATGGGCCGTATTGTTCGACATGCTTGAGATCTGCTTCCGAACCTAGAGCATTTACAGCCTGAGAGAGTTCTGCAAAAGTCAACCCCGCATTTGCCTCTGCGGCCTGTACCAGGGATTTAAACCCTACTATGTCGATGAAACCTATAAATTTATCGGCAGGCTTCACTTAGATTTGCCTCCTTGCTAAACCATACGGAATTGTAAAACTGCTGGGTTCGCTTGGTGCGACGAATTCATAGATCACGACCCTGGGCAGAACCAACACCGGATCGGAACGGGTTTCGCGTAGTCTTTGCACTCGATCACGGTTAGGTACGTGTAAAATGCATTTTAAATCGAATCGTCACATCGAACTGCCGCCCGCCGATGTGATCGTTCCATTTCACTTCAGCGCCTGAGTGGCCGCCGCGTGGACCGCGGTTGCTAGGCGCTCGAACTGTTTCCATTCGCTTGATGCCATATGGACGGCAGTTTAGCACATAGTTAACGCTCGTCTCCTCACTTCTGCCAAAGAAGACGCGATTCTCTTCGAGCAGGACACTAGTCTCGAATTAGAACTGCGCCGGAAAGCATCACCGGATTAAAAGCTCGCTGGTCAACTCGCGCGAGACTCGGATGTGCCTACCGCCTTCAGGGCTAATATCCGGCGGTCTTGTGGACATATTACAGAACTTAACGCGGCCCGGGAACTCGCCTCGCTTTGCGAATGGGGAAAGCGCAACGCCACATTCCCGACAAATCTGCTGGCTCGCCGTTGTGGGAATCGCAGTTCAAGCCGAGCATGCGTCTGTCTAACTGAACCGTTCAACAGAATAAGTCCCGTTCTTTTCTTTCCGAAAGGTGCCCCGATGTGCCAGTTTCTGTGCAGAAAACGGCTGCCGGATTCAGACAAGCGCGCTGGGCACAAGCCTGAAAATGGCATTGAAAGAGAGTATGATGGCTGACCGAGGATGAACAGCATGTCTGATGCAATACCTGCGGAGATTGTGCGTCTCATTCGGGAACGTCATGGGCTCCTCTGGATCTGTCAGAGGTATGACTTGGCTGAGGGCGCCGCTCCGCATGATTACGACGTGCCGGTCGCCGAAGCTGTTCTGCGGTATCGGCCAGTCGTGACCGAGACCGATCGAGCCATTGCTGGGAAGTACTGGGAGGCTGGTTGGTTGGAGGGCGCGCTAAGCCCCTTTTTGCGCGCTTGTCGCGAGGCAGCGAAGGAAAATGTAGGGGCGCGACCGATTGTGGTTCTCGGCAGCGAGTGGGACACGAAGGCACAAATAGATCCAGATGAGTTCTTCCCGATCTGCGTTCTTCCAGGACTACTCGATAACTCCGCCCCTGCCGACGCAAAGTACGGAATTCTTAGAAAACGGCAGAGGGAGAGAGTCTCCTGGGAATTGTCTCGTCGGCTTACCCAATTCCCACGCCGGGCGCTGATAGTCCTCGGTGCTCAAACCCAGGACGATGTGGCCTCCCTTTACGAAGTACTCGAAGATCAATCGGCTCAACTCAGACTGTTCATAGTTTGGCCAAAGGACAATCCTCCGCCCCGTTCCCCGCAGTCATCTCTCGTGCAGGTAGATATTTGGAGGGGCTCATCTGCTGAATTTGCAGAGGCGCTTGAGGCTGCGGGTGCGCCGGGAGCAGAGCAGGTCCCTGAGTGGGCCATACGCGTCTTGGGCAAGACCATCACTCTCAGTGCTGGCCAGGTGGCCGGCGTCGCCAAGCGCTTTGCCCTTCTTACCGAACAGCACCTGAGTGAACCGCGTGACTTCAGCGTAGAGGATTTGCAGGATTTCCTAGATGGGAGCCTCGACAACTGGAAGGGGTTTGGAGTCGGACTTCCCATTCCTCGCTCGTATAAATCTGATCGCAACCTTAACCTCCCCGAGGAAGTGCTGGCGATAATCAGGGCGTTTCACTCAGACAACGCGCCTGGTCTCACAGGCGTCATAAATTTGCCGAGCTTTGGTGGGTCTGGTGCGACGACCGCCATTCGCCAAGCCGCGTATCACGCTGCGCAGGCCGGCTACCCCACTCTCATTTTAAGACCGGCTCAAGTCGACGTAGACATTGAAGAGGTCTCAGCCTTTGCCACTTCACTCTATAGGGTGGCTCAGTCGGTTGGCCTGGTGGACATGCCCCCAATTCTAGTTGTCTTAGACGTGGAACACAGCCGCTTTGTGCGAAACAGAGAGCTGGCGCAGCGTTTAGCAGTTGAAGGGCGGAAGGCGATCATCCTCGAGGCTACTCAGTGCCTCGACAGTTCAGACCGGCCTGTGCGCAAACCGCGATGGACGCGACTGCCTTCGTATAGGGCAGAAGCGACGGTCGAAGAGGTTGTGACCTGCGCACGTGAATTGAGAAAGATCTCGGAACGATGGCATTTACCAATTGAGATCCCAGACGAAAGTGCCTGGCGTCACTACGAGATGGCCTCGCGGTGGCGTTCGCCGGGGAATATGGAGGAGTCCACTCACCTCTTTTGGGTCGGACTCAGATATTTTCTTACCTCAGGAATGGATTTCACTACGGCAGAGCGCGCACTAGAGGCCCTAGGTAGATGGATTGAGAGGCGAAGCGCTCGGGTCTCTGATCCGACGATGCGAAGTCTAGTCGATAATGTCGCAGCGCTGGGTGCCATCAGGATAATCAGTCCCCTGACCACGATACTCCGACCGATTACGGGAGGCGTATTCAAATCCGAATTGCTCCAGGCACTTCAGGAACTGAGCGACTTAGTAGTATGGGGAGAATATGCAGAGGGTTTAGGCGATCAGGTGCTGCGATTCATCCACCCTGCGCTCGCGGAAGAATACCTGCGCCAACAGGGAGCGGCAACCCGCGAGCAACAAATCGCAACGCTGAAGCCATTGCTCTCCACTTTGTCTCCGGGCAACCCTGCTGACGTCTGGCTGGCGGAGACATTGGCTAGCGACATAGTTCCAGCGTTCGGTGAAAGAAGAGATCAACAGGTACTATGGGACTGGCGGTTGGAGATGATTAACAGCATCCCCGCACCAGTTCGAGACTCAAGCAAGACGATCCTTCACCATTGGGCGCGCTGTCTATATCAGTCGGCTGACTCCAATCAGACCTCGATTCTGTCTAGTGACGAGACGCAAAAGCGCCTTGTTGAGGCGATCGAAAAGCTGAAGAAAGCCATCGACCTTCCCAGGCGAGTAGGAAAGGATGAGCATCCAAGCCACCTGTACAATACTCTTGGAACAGCATGGGCCCGATACGCTCAGTTTCTGCGGGCCACACTTGGTCGTGACGATTTGGAGGCTTGGGACCAAGCATGCAAGGCGTTCAACCAGTCGATCGCCATCTCCAACAGTTCCAACGTTGACGCATTGCTCGCGTTTGCGACGCGTCTGATTAGGCATGCTACCACACAACCTCAATCAGAAAATCGACGGAGAACGCTTGATGACTTGGCGCAGGCTCTCAGTCTTGTAGATCAGGCTCAAGATTTGATCGATCAGCTTGAGACTCCTGACTATTCCGAATTGGACGATCTAATGGTTCTCCGCTCGCAGGCCTTATATCAGTTGAGTAATGAAGAAAATCGAAAATTCATAGTCGCACTGAAGAACTCTGGAGAGCCGGACTTGGGATATTACTGCGAAGCTAGGCAGATTCTGCAAGACGGCGATGATGAAAAAGTGATCGCTCGGGCACTGGGCATTTTTGATCAGGCCGACGAGCGCGGAATTCGATTGGGAGTTCGAAGCATTGCTCTGCGGATCTCGCTATTGACGAGGGATGTAACGCAACGCTTTGACTTCGTGCGTCTCGCTAAGCTTTATCAAGAACTACGGGCCAGTCCGAACTATTTGCCACGCGCGATTGACATGTTCAGAAATGCAGTCATTTGTTATCAGATCGATAAGCCTCAACAGGGAGCCGACGAATTTCGCAGGCTTCGGGAGCAAGCCCGCCGAGTAGGCGCTGTACCGTTACGGGTCCGAGATTTCTGGAGAGATATGGTACACCCAGATCAGCCACGACGCGCGCATCTTCGCGTGCTCCGCGTGTTGAGCGATTGGCGCGGAGAGGCTCACGTGGAAGAGTTAAACCAATCAGTGCCCGTCCGACCGCGTCACTTCAGACCGCCACTGAGAGAACGTGAAATTCGTGAATGCACAATCAGGTTTGAGTTCAATGGACCTCTTGCTGTGCCCCAAGGTTTTCCCGCGGATGAACTGCGCGAAAGCTCCAAATCAGCCTGAGCGTCGGGGGCGCGGGGGGAGTGGCGATACTCACACGACGACAAGAGGCATTAGCGGCAAGCCTCGTTGATCGCGCCACAGCCGACAATGCTCGGCTCGCGAGCATTCTTCTCGTCGGACCAAGCGGAGCGGGTAAGCGGACTGTGGCCCGCGCTGCAGCAGGACTCTTGGGGAAGGAGTTTCTCGAAGTATCAATTGCAGATACCGCAGATGCGGTGTCCAAACATCTCTTCGGTAGTCGGGAAGATGCAGAAAGGGCTCGAGAAAGCGGCTCGCCCCCGGGCGAGATCGGTCGAACTTCCTCAAATGTAATCTATTTGTCCGACATTGAAGCGATCGATCGCCACTTGCTTCGCATGCTCCGCGTCTTGATAGTTCGAAGAGCGTATACCGATGCGCTCGGAATGGATTGGAGGGTCTCGGATGACACCGTATTGATAGGCGGGCTATCTTCGAGAAATAGTGCAACCGATTTCGAGCATTTGACAACGAGCGCTTTCGATTGCAGGATTCCAGTCGAGCCTCCGAAGGACCTTTCTGAAGTATTTGTGATCGCCTCGGCGATTGCAGGTGAGTTCGGGGTAGTTCTGGACGAAGCCGCGGAGAACGTACTCCAACCCGCGCTACAGACGCGTGATCATCTCGATGCGGTGCGCCGCTGGCTGGAGCTGGCTTGTATCGCATCGACAGGTCTAGGGCGGCTTAGAGAAAGCGACGTCTCCTCGGCGATTGCCCAAGATTGTGAATGGCTTCTTGAACGAGTCCCATATCGAGGACGAATTCCAAGTCGCAAACGTCTCGAAGACTGGCTTCAGCAGTTTCCCAAAGATATCCAGGGCATCGCCATTGATTTAGTGCGATCCATCGCTGAAAGGTATTACATCAGCGCATCAACCTTTCACGAGGGTTTGGGGCACCTGATCGAAAATACGCGAATACGTCGTGGTCAGCCCGTAGCGTTTTGTCGTTGGCAGGCCACTGGCGACAGTGCCGCACACATGGCCCACCTGATGAAAACGCAAGCTGGCTGGCGAAACGATTTCGAACTAGATCTGAACCAACGGCAACAATTGTGGCCTCCCGTTGATCGAAGCCGACCCTACGAGTTCATTGTGGCTGACGATTTTGCTGGCTCAGGTGGGACGATTCTGAAACTATTTGACGGCCCGATCGGAACTCTCCTTGAAGCTTTCCCGACTTCGCGCCTGTGGATACTGGTTCTAGCTGGCTTCGACCACGGTCTTCGGGAAATACAGCGTCGGTCGAAGCCGTTTGGTAATCGCTTGCAACTTCATGTCTACCGCACTTTCAGCGATACGGACCGTTGCTTCACCTCTGCAACCAGTCTTATTAGGGATCACGAGCAACAGAAACACTTTCGAGCCTTCTGCGAATTTGCGGCTCGGGAATATATGCCGCGACTCAGTGGAGACTTTGCGCTCGGCTACAATAAGTCCGGAGCGCTTGTAGTCTTTTACGAATGGGTACCCAACAACACTCTTCCGATCTTCTGGTACGACTGCGAGTCCTGGCATTCGCTGTTCCCGCGGTCCGGACTTATCTAATAGCGCGAGAATTCACGCCGATGATCCATGGATCTAGCCGCGGCTATCTTGAGGCGATAGAATTTCTAAAATCGCGATGCTTTGCAGATATTGAACGGATGTCGATCCTTGGATCTGCCGCTCAGAAATCGCAGGCGAATGAATGGCGATGATCCGCAGACCTAGGCAAATCGCGCCCAGAGAGCTTTTTCCAGATTTTGGGCATTTGCGCTGCTTGAGCGATTCTCCGGGTCCGCCGATGATCGCAAATCGCGCGCACACGCGCCCGATTTTGATCGATTCTCCGCGATGTCCAAAACTCGAGAGACTGGATGGTGGAGCAAAGTGGATTTGAACTCTCAGCCCCTATTCTCGTCTTCCAGACGACAGCTGATTGTTCGGTTTCGCGTCAGCAAGCCGACCTAAGCGTGATCCCGAAAAAATCCGTTAACCAGGGCGCAATCTTTTAGAGGTCTCGTTTGCGCCCCGTGTGCCGCGCTGTCGCGTCGGACGGCTCATTTCGACTTTGAGACTTGGTCTTGTACTGGGCATTCTTTTCAACTGGACCCACCGTACTCGATTCAGTGAGATCTCGCAGAATCAATCAAAATCCTGTACGCTGGCGTCTTCACTCGG
>Ga0182024_10003555_pt1 | contig 36932 bp, 26 predicted proteins | sample P32metaG_FD_120480 | JGI IMG/M metagenome (GOLD analysis project Ga0182024, IMG submission 120480) | Permafrost microbial communities from Stordalen Mire, Sweden - P3-2 metaG (Illumina Assembly) | ecosystem: Environmental > Terrestrial > Soil > Wetlands > Permafrost | place: Sweden: Stordalen...
ACACTTCGGTGATCTTGAGACTTTGCTGTGTTGAGCGATACTTAACGCCAGGGAAAAGCAGACCGTTTCGCTCTTCCTTGTTGTATTTTTGGTAGTTGTACTTTTTTGTAGTCTTTTCTGCCGTGTCTCGTCGCTCATGAAAAACGAAGTGCTCGACATTCTGATACTCGGTCTGCTCGTGGTGCTGTTTGCCTCGATCTATCGCAAACGTGCGTCTGCCCGCCTGCGCTACTGGGTCATTAGCTGGATCCTGGTCCTGCTGCATTTCGCGGCGCTCCTGGTTCCGGCGGCTTCGGCCCAGGGACAGGAGCTGGTTGACAGCCTGAGCATCAGCGCGTTGCTGCTTTCCGGTCTGTGCTTTCTTTTCTCCGCCTCCGCCATCTTCCAGTCTCCGGCAGGTAGCGCTCTGGTGGGATTGGGCGTTGGAGTTCCGGCGCTCTTTTACACCAACTATGTGATCTTCGGGGGCTCGCACCTTTGGCCCCTTTACCTGGCTGCAGCGGCCAGTTCGTCCGCCGGCGTGATCCTGGCGTGGAAATTGTGCCGCGGCCGCAGCCGGGTGTGGGCAGTCATCACCCTTGCCTTTACCGCGGGCGGCCTCTGGACTGCAGTGTCCATCCTCCGCCACCAGCCGGATTACGGGATTTCCGCGCTCCTGTTTGAAATTTTTCTCACCTTTGCCGCCCTCTATTGGTTCGATTTCCGCCGTACCTCGACCGGCGTGCTGACCTCGATCCTGGGATTGGTGGCGTGGGCTTTCGTGTTTCCCGTCGGGTTGATTTGCGATTACCTGGTACGGGCTGGGCAGATTCCCACAGAGCTGTGGAATGTGCCCAAGTATTTTGTCGCTTTCGGCATGATTTTGACCATGCTGGAGGATGAGTTCCTGGCTGTCGGGCGTGCCACGGAGCATTATCGTCTGCTCTTTGCCGCCCACCCGCACCCCATGTGGGTGCATGATCCCGAGACCCTGCGTATCCTCGAGGTCAATGATGCCGCAGTGACCCACTACGGCTATTCGCGCGAAGAATTTGTCAGCATGACGCTGCCTGATCTGCGCCCTACCGAAGACGTGGAAGCGATTCTCAGGGAAAATTCCGCCGCCAATTCCACCAAGCTGACTGGCCCCTGGCGCCATCGGCGCAAAGACGGCTCTTACATCCAGGTCGACATGGCGTCCCATTTCATCGACTTCCAGGGGCGGAAGTGCAGTTTTGTGCTGGTGCAGGATGTCACCGACCGGCAACAGCTACATGAGCAGCTGGTTCACCAGGCACACCACGACCTCCTTACCGGACTGCCGAATCGGCTCTTGCTGGAAGATCGCATGCAGCAAAGTCTGGCCCAGGCAGCCCGCTATGGGCAACAAGCCGCAGTCCTCTGTCTGGACCTGGATCGCTTCAAGCAGATCAACGACACCTTTGGCCACGCGACCGGCGATCTCTGCCTGCAGCAGGTGGTCAGCCGGATCTCCGCCCGCTTACGTGCCGTGGATACCTTTGCCCGCACTGGCGGGGACGAGTTTGTGATTATTCTGGGGGAGCTGGCCAACCGGCATAGCGCCCTGATGGTCGCGCGCAGCGTCCTCGAGAGTATCAATAAACCAATCGAAGTCGACGATTCTTCCTTCGACATTTCGGCATCGATTGGCATCTCGATCTATCCCGAAGATGGGACCGATGCGGCTCAACTGCGTCGCCTGGCCGACGCCGCGATGTACCGCGCCAAGCAGGCGGGCGGGGCCCAGTTTCTAATGGTCTCTACCCACAGCACCGGGGCCGCCGATGAGGTCACCGAATTGGAGCGCTTCATGCGCGCCGCTCTCCACGACGATGGCCTGGAGCTCTTTTACCAGCCGCAATACTCCATGGCGGGCAATCTCTGCGGCCTGGAAGCCATGTTGCGGCTGAATCATCCCCAAATGGGTACCGTCACTGCCGACCGCTTCCTGCCCGTCGCGGAGGAGCGCGGCCTGATTATTCCCTTGGGGAATTGGGTGCTGGACGAGGTGTGCCGTCAGAGCATTGAGTGGCAAAGCCAGCAACTCATTCCGCTGCGCATATCGTTTGCTGTCTCTCCGCTACAGTTTTTACACTCCGACTTCTCCGCCCGGGTGCTCAGTGCAGCGGCCCAGCGTGGCCTCGATCCGAGACTGCTCGAATTGGTCGTGACCGAGAGCACTGTCATGCGCAACCGCCCCGAGGTTGCCTCCCAGATGCGCAGTCTGGCCGCCCTGGGGGTGCACTTTTCCGTCGCCGGCTTTGGCAGCAGCTATTCCTGTCTGAGCCACCTGCATCAACTTCCCGTCAGCACCCTCAAGATCGACTGCTCCTTCGTCGAGCGCATCTCCGATCCCAACGGGACTTATACCATCGTGCAGGCCATCATTGCCTTGGCCCATAGCCTGGGCTTTAAGGTGGTTGCGGAAGGCGTGGAGCGCAGCGATCAGATGGAATGCCTGCGCACCCTAAGCTGCGACTTCGTGCAAGGACTCCTTCTGGCCCCGGCCCTGCCGGCCGCGAATATTCCCAAATACTTCGCGCCCTCCAATCCCCAGGTCGCCAGGCACTCGCGCCGCTGACCCCGTGTCTTGAGGTCTCGAGCTACGGGGCAGTGATCACCCCGCACGCGATTCTTCCGCCCGCGTTGCCCGTTGGGTCGGTCATCATATCGTCGGCCTTCTCGTGGATGATGAACGCTGTGCCCCCATTCGCGAAAACCGAGTTCTTCACGTCCTTCTTCAGTGAAATGCTTTCGGTCACGAAGGAGACGTGGTCCGTACCGTCGGCCATGACCTGCAGGTTCATCGGCATGTCCCCGGCATGAGGACCCTTGGGGTTCTTGGTCCCATGCTCTTTGTTGTCGGGATTGAGATGGCCGCCGGCAGTCTTGAAATCCGGCCCATCGCATTTCGCGCTCACATGCACATGGATGGCGTGCTCGCCTTCGGGAAGGTTCTTCAGATCCAGCTTGACCTTGACCCCATTGCCGGAGGGAGTAAGTAAGGCCGATCCTGCATCCTGACCATCGCTGGTTTTGAAGTCCACTTCCAAACCTTTGTTCTTGTGCATTGCCGCCGATGCTGATAGAGCCAACAAAGCCGGTAGCGCCGCTATGCATAGTCTGTGCAATCTGTTCATTATTTCCTCGCGTCCTGGCCGGCGATTTCCGGCGCACCGCTAGCATAACCGATCTCCTGATCCGAACTTGTAAACTTCCTTTACGTAACCGTAGCGGTGCCCAATACTCTGTCTGATAACGATCTAAGCCGCCTATTATCAAGGTAATGCACATCAAGTGTTATGTACGCCGGGAAGTGCCGAACCTAGAGTGTTAACAACACTTGAGAGAGCGGGCACTCCCATGGTTCCTCGCATTTTGATCATCGATGATGAAGCCGACATACGTGAAGTGACCGCACTCAGCCTGGAAACCATTGCCGGCTGGCAAGTCATCCTGGCCCCTTCGGGAGCGCAAGGCATCCGTCGCGCTTCGCTCGAACAACCGGATGCCATCTTGCTGGATGTCATGATGCCCGACATCGACGGCCCCACAACCTATCAAATCCTGAAGCAGAACGGGAACACCGCTCACATTCCGGTCCTTCTGCTCACCGCCAAGGTGCAGGGGCAGGACCGGCGTAAGCTCGAAGACCTGGGAGCAGCCGCCATTCTTTCCAAACCATTCGATCCCCTCACGCTGGCCGACCAGATCTCTGAGATCCTGGGCTGGGAACGAGCGACTGCCTACAGAAGCGGTCCCTCAAGCGCCGTTACTCTCGCCGGCGACTAGGCTCGCTTTTCGCTTTAGGGAATTTTCCCAGAATCGCCGCTCTCGTGCCCTGATAAAAAGGATCAAAGCGGTGGCTCCCCCAACCTCGCGCATTCAGCAGATTCGGATCTATTCATTTCCCCCTAGCGGAACTCTATCGTCCGTCCGAAGGGTCTGCAGACAACGACAGGTCCAGATCCAGGAATGTCTGCGCGTTTTGGGGCAGATTCGGCGCGTAACAGTTGTTATCGGCCGTATATGTCGGTCCACATTGTCGCGCAAACTCTGTTCGCGGTGACTTCGCGTACTGCCACACCAGAGCTTTGCTGATCCCACTCGAACTTGGAACAAGCGATTTGCCTGGCATCGCGCAGCCAGGCGCTGGGGGGCACTGGTCATTCCACGCCCACAAGGCCACGCCCTTGTTTCCCTCATGGGTCGCGATTTGTTCCGCAGTGGTGATCTTGCCTGAACCTTCGGCTACCGGGATCCCGGAGCAATACACACCCGGCTTGTACTGCGATCCGCGGACTGCATCAATCCACGAGAAGAGATAGGCGCTCTGCTCCGGCAGCAGCCTTCCACCCTCTTCCTGATCGAGAAACAGAATCGCGCCTGAAGCAAAGCCTTCCCTTTTTGCTGCGGCGATGGCAGCTGCGGCGTCGGAGCGGCCAAGGGCCGCGGCATCCTTGCCCTCGAGTTCTTTGTCCAGGCGCCCGTTGTAGAGGATCATGAAGCCGAAACCGGTGGCCTTAAGCACGGAGCGCTTACCGGTCCAGCTATTGTTGTTCGCGCCAGGAGGATTATTCAGCCAATAACCGGTGTAGGAAAAGCTGCGGTGAAGCGCGGGGAGCAGGTTATCGCCGGGATAGTCGTTCTTGTCGAAACCCACGTAGTGACCCTGCCCCAAAACGCTGGGCAGACAGCATAGGGCAGCGAGGCAGATCCACAGCGGGCAAAGGTGCCGCGTTACTCTGCGCCGCCGGTGTTTAAGGTTGTAGGCGGTGTGGATGGGTTGCTCGCTAACTGACGCGATGGGGCGCCAGGCAGGTATTTGGAAGGATTGACCGGGGTATCGTGAATGCGAACCTCGTAATGCAGGTGAGGTCCGGTGCTGTGGCCCGAGGAGCCGACATAGCCGAGGATGTCTCCACGGTGAACTTCCTGTCCTGTGATGACTGCGAATCCCGAAAGATGGGCATACAAAGTTTCGATACCGTGGCCATGATCGACCACCACTTCCCGGCCGTACCCGGTGCCCATGCCGGCCTTGAGGACGATACCGTCCGCGGGTGCCCGCACAGCGTCGCCCTGGTTGGTTGCAATATCAATCCCGGTATGGAAGGCGCCCTCACCCTTGAACGGATCAAGCCGGGAGCCGAAGGAACTGGTGACGATCCCTTGCACTGGCCACAATGATGGTGCATACGCCACATTCACTATGCCCACTATGCTGCCTAAGCCCGCGGGGATACGATTGGCGAAATTGAGGCCGTGCATGATCTCCCCCGACATCGCCGAGGAGCGCAGAGCTAAAAGCTGATCAAGTGATTGGCTGTACTGCTGATCGCTGATGCCGTCTGAGGTCGCAGGACCAGCCGTCGCCAATGACTGCTGCAAAGCCGGTTTCGTCAGCCGATTTTGCCGCAAACCGTAAAGAGCACTGACTTCGCTCGCCAGAGAGCCTAGAGAAGCAGCCTGAACATCTTTCTCATGCGCCACCTGCTCCATCTGGAGATAGTCATGGCGGATGCTCTCGCGCTCGGTCCGGATCTGGTTGAAGCGAGCCGTCTTGAGCAGCATGCGGCTGTAGGACCCCGCCATCCCCGTGATCGTGAAGAGGCCAATCACCGCGGCGGCGACAAAGATATAAGCGTAGTGCAGGGGTATCGGAATCTTGCGCAATTCGCCGTCTTCCTGGCGGGCTACAAAGATGATGTAGTAGCGCTTGCGCAATGTATTCACTCGCAAAGGGGATAAGGCCATGTACTCAGCAAAGTTTTTGCACAATGGCCGAGTCTTGAAGCTAACAGAGTGAATCTAGTGGGTCAAACCCGGAAAGTGTGATAGGCATGACCCGTTGGAGAGGCACTTCGGTAAGGCAGGGTATGCTGGCCGCATGGTGGGTGAGCGTAAAAGCAGTCGGCCAAAGGCCGCAGCAGCCGAGAGGGAACTGATCGCCGGCGTTCGTAGACGTGCGGATAAGTTGCTGATGGGCCGGCGTAAGAGTGGAATCCTGACCCTGGGCATCGGCGATGATTGCGCTGTCTTGCGGCCGCGCCGGGGCAAAGAGCTGGTAGTTACCACCGATCTCTCACTCGAAAGTGTGCACTTCCGGCGGGATTGGCATCCCCCGCAAAGCGTGGGCCACCGCTGCCTGGCACGCGGTTTGAGCGATCTGGCAGCCATGGGGGCTCGTCCCGAGGCAGCCTTCTTATCGCTGGCTCTGCCCTCGGAGCTCACCGGCGCGTGGATGGATGGCTTCTTCGACGGATTCTTGGCTCTGGCGAAGCGCTATCGGGTGCCTTTGGCCGGCGGAGATATGGCCAAATCGCCGACTGTGGTTGCCGATATCGTTTTGCTGGGAAGTGTCGCGCGGGGAAAAGCTCTCTTGCGCTCCGGAGCTCGGGTTGGGGATTTGATCTATGTCACGGGTGCCCTGGGCGGGTCTGCAGCGGAGTTGAGCGCTCTCGAACGGAAGCCAGGCGACTTTGTTGGCAAAGACAAACTGCGGCACCCGCATCTGTATCCAGAACCCAGGCTGGCTGCGGGCCGCAAACTGGCACGGTTGGCAACCGCGGCGATTGACCTGAGCGATGGCCTATCAACCGATCTAGCGCATCTGTGCGAAGAGAGCGGCTTGGCCGCGGAGATCGATGCGGATGCCCTGCCGGTCGACGCCCGCGCAACCCTGGAGCAGGCATTGCACGGCGGAGAAGATTACGAACTGTTATTTACCGCCTCACCGAAGACCGCAGTGCCCGGTCAACTGGGAGGCGTATTAATCCATGCCATTGGCCGGATGAAGAAGCGGAGCAAGGGGCCGCAAGTACAACTCGATCGCGGTGGCAAGCGGATCGCGCTCGCTGCGAGCGGGTGGGAGCACTTCCGCTAGGGCACTTCGCTTCGTCTGATGCTTCCGCTTGATAGCATCAGAACAGACTTATGACAGACCCTTCCCCTCGGGTGCGCTTTGCTCCCTCTCCTACCGGTATGTTGCACGTGGGCAATGCCCGCACCGCACTCTACAACTGGCTCTTTGCCCGCCACACCGGCGGAACGTTTCTGCTTAGGATCGAAGACACTGATCTGGAGCGGAGCGAGGCGCGCTACGAAGCCCAATTGATCGAAGATCTGCGATGGCTCGGTCTGGACTGGTCCGAGGGACCGCAGATCGGCGGCCCCTACGCACCCTACCGTCAGAGCGCGCGCCTCGATATCTATGAGCAGCACACCAAGCAATTGCTCGATCAGGGCAAGGTTTACCGTTGTTTCTGTACCGCAGAGGAATTGGAAGCGGAGCGGCAGATGGCGCTCAGCGAGCATCGCACGCAAGTGTATTCGGGCAAATGCAGAGCTCTCACGCCGGAGGAAGCAATGACCCGGGCCGTTGCGGGCGAGCCTTTCGCCGTGCGCCTTGCTGTGCCGGATGTGCCATTGCGCTTCCACGACATCGTTCGCGGCGATGTGGAGTTCGCCAGTGAAGCGGTGGGTGACTTTATCCTCGTCCGTTCTTCAGGCATCCCGGTGTACAACTACGTGGTCACGATTGACGACGCGCTCATGCGCATCACGCATGTGATTCGAGGCGACGATCACATATCGAACACTCCGCGGCAGGTGGCCATTTATCGGGCGTTCGGCTGGGTGTTACCGCAATTTGCCCACCTTTCGACCATCCTGGGAAGCGATCGTGAGCGCTTGTCCAAGCGTCATGGCGCTACATCGGTGGCGAGCTTCCGCGAGATGGGCATACTGCCCGAGGCCCTGGCGAATTATCTCGCCCTGCTCGGATGGGGCGCGGAGGGAGGAACGCGGGAGATCTTTACTCGCGAAGAGCTGGTCAAGGAATTCAAGTTGGAGCGGGTCACTCCTTCGCCGGCGGTTTTTGATTGGGACAAACTGCATTGGCTGAACCGTCAAGCCATCAAGCACTCGCCGCTGCCCGAGCTGAGGGTGTTGGCGTGGCCATATTTCACTGCAGTCGCGTGGCTGCCAACGCAGTCCTCTGCCAGTGACGCTGTCGTGCATTGGTTCGATCGCGTGTTGGAGCTCTATCTACCCGCAGCGGATCAGCTGCAGCAGTTACCGGAAAAGGCGGCGGCTCTTTGGCGCGTGACCCAAGTGGCAGAGGAAGACTCGAGCCTGCTCACTTCGGAAGCAGGCGAGCGTGTCGTGCGGGCGTTCATAGAAAAGGTCAGAGGAGAAGCGGGCGCAATCACGCCGCAGCGCTTTAAGGAACTGATGAATGAGGTGAAGGCGGAGAGTGGAGTCAAGGGCAAGGAACTCTTCCACCCTGTACGCATCATCCTTACGGGAGCCCACTCGGGTCCGGAGTTCGACAAGCTGATTCCGCTGTTCGAAGACGGCAGCCGGCTCGATTTGCCAACCCATGTGATGAGCGTGCGAGAGCGAGTAGAAGCCTTTGCCGCTGGTGCTTGACTCCACCTTTCCTCACGGCTGGCAGGCAGAGGTCCTCACTTCCCGGCCGCTGATTTTGCCTGCGCATCAATTCGTGTACCCGGCACTCGTAGAGGAAGTAGAACGAGGAGCACTGGAGATCATGATCCGCCCATCAGTGGGAGCCGGTCCGTTCCTGGCCACTTGCGCGTTGGGTTTTGCCGGGGACGACGTGCCCAGCGGCATTTGGGCCTGTCCTGATCCGGCGTGGATCTGCGCGGTTGCGGGCGGGTACGCCTACCTGATCGACACCTCTGACCCCGCACGATGGGAGCAGGTGGCGTATCGGCCCGTGACCAATGTAACGGTTGTGGCTGAGCACGCACTATTGGTGTTTGCCGGCTTTCATTCTCTGCTGGCCTGGGGGCGCTCAGGCCAGATCTGGGAAACCGGCCGGCTCAGTTGGGATGGCTTGCGCATCACCGCTATTCAAGGAGAGAGGCTGCTGGGGCTGGGATGGGACATGACCACGGATCGCGAGCTAGAGTTCAGTGTCAATCTGAAGACCGGCGAGCATCGGGGTGGAGGCTACCTGGTGTAGAAGCTCAAGCCCGCATCGCCCTGCTCGAGCACGCGATAGCGCTTAAGCGAGCCGTAACATTCAGCCAGCGGCTGGAGCATTTTGCGACTGTGTTCGGCGATCACGATGCCGTCGGGAGTGAGCAGCGAATCTGCACCCTGGCCGATGCGGCCGAGAGTGCCGCCATAGTCGTCGTCAGCCGCGTACGGCGGGTCGAGAAACATAATCGAGCAGCGCTCTTGCGGATTCCGGTCAGCGAGATGGCGCAGTGCGCCGGAGACGCCGCTGGATACAATCTGAAAGCCGGTTTTGATCTCCAGGGCGGCGAGATTGGTGCGCAGCGCAGCGATGGCGGGGGGAGCGCGATCGACGAAGTAAACCAGGCTTGCACCGCGGCTGATAGCCTCGATGCCGACTGCGCCGGAGCCCGCATAGAGATCGGCGAACACGGCTCCTTCGATGCGCGGGCTCAGAACATTAAAAAGAGTCTCACGTAACCGATCGCTGGTGGGCCGAGTGGCCAGCCCGTGGGGCGCGACCAGCCGCCGCGAACGGTATGTGCCGCCGATCACCCGCATCGGGTTTGATGTTAAATGAATCGGCAAGCTCTACAATGAAGTGCAAGGACGGATGCAATGCGTGGATGGTCGTTCCCCTTAGGGCGATGGATGGGCGTGGAGTTGCGCATTCACACCTTCTTCATTCTGCTGCTCGGCATCTGTATGGCTTACACCGAGAGCGTTCATCTCACCATGTTTCGTGGTGTGGGCTTGTGGCTGGTGCTGCTGGGTGCGGTGGCCGTCCGCGAAGTGGCGCGCATGATCGTGGCTGCCTATCACGGCCTGCAGCTGCGCAATATTCTGTTGCTGCCGATTGGCGGCCTGGTGGCCTATGCTAACGCGGAGAGCGCGGAGCAGGCCGGCGCCAGCAAAGTGCAGTGGCGCATGGCCCTGACCGGGCCTGCGTCCAATCTCGGTTTTGCCCTGGTTGTAGCCATGCTCGTCCTCGGCATGTCGCCCACGCTCAATCTTCTGGAGCGGCCCTGGATTACTCCCTCGCACCTGATTCGCAGCATCATCTGGGTCAATGTTTTTCTCGGCGTTCTGAACCTGTTGCCCGCCTATCCGCTGGACGGCGGCAGGGTGGTGCGTGGCGGTGTTGCCCGGGCTCAGGGCAGGGCACAGGCGTCCCGCGTAGCAACCGGACTGGGCCAGATCCTGGCCATGGCTGCCGTCATCGCCGGGTTGGTGCTGATGAATGCGTGGCTGCTGTTGGCGGGATTTTTCATCCTGATCGGCGCTCAACTGGAAGACCAGGGCGTGCTGTTCCAAAGTGTGGTGGATACGGTCAACATGCAGGACATTATGTTGACCGAGTTTTCCATGCTGGCTCCCTCGGACACGCTGGAAGATGCGCTGCACAAGTCGATTCACAGCCTGCAGGACGATTTCCCTGTGGTTCGCGGAGACAGCCTCGTCGGCATCATTTCTCGCCAAAGCATTCTTTCCGCGCTGCGCAGCGAGGGTAACGGCTATGTGCAGGCGGTGATGTCACGCAGCTTTCATGTGGCCCAGCCGGAGGACTCGCTCGGCACGACCATCAGCCGCTTTGCTGGACGAGGATTGTCGTTGGTGCCGGTGACCGAAGGCGAACGCATTGTCGGCATCGTGACCTTGCAGAACCTGATGCACTCCATGAGCCTGTTGGCGGAGAGTCGAAAATTGCGTCGCCAGAGCCAGGAATAATCGTTGCCTGATTCATCCCCGCCCATCGATCCCGGGCTCTACCTGGTCGCTACGCCGATTGGCAATCTTGAGGACATTACGCTTCGCGCGCTGCGCGTCCTGAAGGGCGTGGACCGCATTGCGTGTGAAGATACGCGCCAAACCCAAAAGCTGCTGAACCACTTTGATATTTCCACTCCCACGGTCAGTTATCACGAACACAATGAACAGGCGCGTACCGCGGAGTTGATTGCCCTGCTACAGCAGGGTGGCCGGGTTGCTGTGGTGAGTGATGCGGGCACTCCGGCGTTCTCGGATCCTGGCCTCGAAGTCGTGAAAGCTGCCGTGGCTGCGGGTGTGCCTGTCATTCCTATCCCTGGGGCCAATGCCGCACTCAGTGCCCTGGTCGCCTCCGGCATGGACACCGATCGCTTCCTCTATGCAGGTTTCCTGGCAGCCAAGCCGGGCGCACGCCGAACTGAGCTGGAAGCTTTGGCTGCAAAGGCAGGCGGCCTGACGGTAGTGCTCTATGAAGCGCCGCATCGCATTCTGGAAACGTTGGCCGATGTGGAAGCGGTATGGGGGCAGCAAGCGCGGGTGGTGGTAGCTCGCGAGTTGACCAAGCTTCATGAGGAATTTCTGCGCGGCACAGCTGGGGAAGTCCGGCTCGCGCTGTCGGCCCGCGACCGCGTAAGGGGCGAAATTGTGTTGTTGATTGAGGCTACGTCGTCGGCTCAGCCGGCTAGCGTGGGCGGCAGTGTCATGCAGCAGGTGTCGCAGCTGATGGAGGCTGAGGGCCTGGATGAGAAAGACGCGCTCAAGCGCGTGGCGCGGGAGCGCGGTGTTTCGAAGAGTGAGGTTTATCGGGAATTACAGCGGCAGCGCTCGAAAAAGTAAACTGCAGTTTCTCTCTCCCGAGTCTAGGTTGTCTTAGGAGGCAATTTCCACGCTGGAACCGGCCGCTCGGCAAGCGGCAAATCACGGCCCTTGACCCGGTCGTATAAGTAACTGTCGCTGGTTGTTCCCAGGGACTCGTTATACAAGCTCGGTTCGCCAACAACCTCGCGCGACTCCTCGGCAAAACGATGGACTGCCTGCAGCGACTCCGCGGTTGCCGGGATCTCGAGGCGATTGGTCTTCCAGAACTTTTGATATCCGCGATCGAGCAGGGTAGCTACTTCACCGCTCACCAGGTAGCCCGGGCGGTGTCTCCACCAGACGGCCGTTTGTGGCAGCTTCTTCTCTGCCTCGCCGGGCTCTCCCGCCTTGGCCAGGACCGCTCCAGCCCCGTATTTGCTCACCAGGAACTGGTTTGCGACCCCGGGCACCCCTTGTACATCAAATTCGAGGGTGCGGAGAGTGATGAAAACTTCATCGAAGGTCAGGAAGTGTACTTTTGTTCGCATGGTTGCGCCTGACTGTGGATTGCCTCGATTTTCGGATGGCAGCTACACTTAGGATTGCTTCATCCTACTTTCGCACATCGATGCGGATCACCGCAATGTGAGTAGACCAGTTGAATCAGGGACTTTGCATGCAAACTGAAGTGCAAACTGAAGTGAGCTCGACGCCGCGCAACCTGGGCAGTAGCATCTTGGAACGGATTGGGAATACGCCACTCCTGCGCCTCGATCGCTTGACCGCCCATCTTCCAGGGATCACCCTGCTGGGCAAGGCCGAATGGGTCAACCCGGGGGGCTCGGTCAAAGATCGTGCGGCCGCCTCCATCGTGGCTGCAGCCGAGGCTCAGGGGTTGCTTGCGGGAAGGCATTTGCTGGATGCGACCAGCGGGAATACCGGCATTGCGTACGCTATGTTGGGCGCAGCTAAAGGATTTCCGGTTACGCTGTGCATGCCGTCCAATGTGTCGCCGGAGCGGAAGCGCATTCTTTCCGCCTACGGGGCGAATATTGTCTGGACGGATCCGGCGGATGGGTCCGATGGGGCAATTCTCAAGGCGCGGGAACTCGCGCAGGATAAGGACCGGTACTATTACGCCGACCAGTATGGGAACCAGGCAAACTGGAAGGCGCATTATAAAGGTACGGCGAACGAGATTTGGCAGCAGACTGAGGGACAGATTACGCACTTTGTGGCCGGACTGGGCACCAGCGGAACGTTCATGGGTGTCACCCGTCGTCTCAAAGAGCTGAATCCGAAGATTGAATGTATTGCCATGCAGCCCGATTCACCGTTTCATGGGCTGGAAGGCTTGAAGTATATGGCGACGGCGATTGTGCCTCCTATCTATGATGCCAGCGTGGCCGATCGTCACGTGGAGCAGTCGACCGAGGAAGCTTATGAGATGGCCAAGCACCTCGGCCGGAACGAAGGATTGTTGCTGGGCATCTCGGCCGCCGCAGCAGTGGCGGCAAGTTTGAAGATAGGCGAAGAGGAAGCTCGCGCAGGCAGAAGCGCCGTCCTGGTCACCATCCTGTGTGACTCGGCGGACAAGTACCTGAGTGAGCGGTTTTGGGAGCAATGATGGTCACCACGAGCCTGGGGCAGAAGTTGGAGATCAGCGACGCGGTTTATAACCAGCTGCGCAAGCATGGCGAAGAAACCTATCCCCATGAGTGCTGCGGAGTGCTGCTCGGTAAGGCGCTCGATGGGATCAACGAGGTAGAGGTAGCCGTACGCGCGGGCAATACGCGGACCGATTCCGCCCATAACCGTTACCACATTGCGCCCCAGGAACTGGTCAGCATCCAACGTCAGGCAAGGGAACAGAGCCTGGACATCGTGGGTTTTTACCACTCCCATCCCGACCATCCCGCGCGCTGGTCGCCGACTGATTTCAATGAAGCACACTGGCTGGGTTGCTCCTACGTGATCACCAGCGTGGAACAGGGCGTAGCCAAGCAGACCAACTCCTTCTTTCTTGCCGGAACCGGCGAAGATGACAAGCGGTTTGAAGACGAGGAGATCTACGTGCGGCCCGAACGCTGTTGACCGCCGGCCCCGTGATTCCCGCGCTATCCAAACCTGATCCGAAAGAGAGAGAGTTCGACGAATGAAGATTCACATCCCTACCCCCCTCCGTCAGTTCGCCGCCAAGCAGGCCACGGTGACGGTTGAGGCTGCGACCGTAGGTGAGGCGCTGGATGAGCTAACCCTCACTCATCCGGAACTCAAAAAGCAGCTGTATTCAGAGGAAGGCAAATTGCGCGCCTTCGTGAACGTTTACCTGAACGACGAAGACATTCGTTACCTGAGCGACAAGGAGAACACGGCGGTCAAGGAGAGTGACAGCCTGTCGATCATCCCTTCGATCGCCGGCGGATGCGTCGTTCTGAGCAATTAGGAGATTGAACATGGCAACACTGACTGAAGTACCCGTGCAGACGATGCCGTCGCTCAGCAATGACGAGATCGCCCGCTATTCCCGCCACCTGATCTTGCCCGAAGTGGGCATGGAGGGTCAGCAGAAACTCAAAGCAGCCAAGGTACTCTGCGTGGGCACCGGCGGCCTCGGCTCACCCCTGGCGTTCTATCTCGCCGCAGCCGGCGTCGGAACACTGGGACTGGTCGACTTCGATGTCGTGGACTCGAGCAACCTGCAGCGGCAGATCATTCACAGCACCAAAGATGTAGGCCGCCTGAAGCTGGACTCGGCGGAAGAAAAGCTGACGGCCCTGAATCCGCACATGAAGATCGTGAAGTACAACACCATGTTGTTGAGCAACAACGCCATGGAGATCTTCAAGGACTTCGACATCGTGGCCGACGGCACAGATAACTTTCCCACCCGCTACCTGGTCAACGATGCCTGTGTGTTGAGTGGCAAGCCGAACGTCTACGGCTCGATTTTCCGCTTTGAAGGGCAGGCCAGTGTCTTTGCCACCGAGGCGGGACCCTGCTATCGGTGCTTGTATCCGGAACCGCCACCTCCGGGCTTGGTTCCGTCCTGCGCGGAAGGCGGAGTGCTTGGCATTCTCCCCGGCCTCGTCGGCGTCATCCAGGCCACCGAGGTCATCAAGCTGATCCTGGGTCAGGGCGATCCCCTGATCGGGCGCCTCCTGCTGGTGGATTCGCTGGGTATGCGCTTCCGTGAGTTGAAATTGCGCAAGAATCCCGACTGCCCGGTATGCGGCACCCACCCGACCGTGACCGCGCTCATCGATTACGAGCAATTCTGTGGCATTCAGCCGGCGCCGGCGCCCGATGCGAAGCTAGTCAACGGCGTCGAGCAGATCGACGTGACCACCTTCAAGCAACAGCGTGATGCAGGCAAGGACTACTTTCTGCTTGATGTACGCGAGCCGCATGAGTTCAAGATTGCGGAGATCGGCGGGTACCTGATTCCCCTGGGCGATCTGCAAAAGCGTGTCGCTGAACTGGATAAGAACCGTGACATCGTAGTGCAGTGCAAGAGTGGCGGGCGCAGCCAGAAAGCAGCGGAGTTCCTGCAGCAGGCGGGTTTCAAGGTAAAGAACCTGGCCGGCGGTATTCTGGCCTGGAGCGATCAGATCGATCCCAAAGTGCCCAAGTACTAGTTTGTTCTTTCGTAACTCCATCCCGAAGCCGCTTTGCATGCGGCTTCGGGATTTCTTTTTGCTCCCCGCAGCGTGCGATCGGTATACTCCGGGGGGTTGTTTCTGCCGCGCTGCGCCGGGAGTTCCATGGACCTTGTTGTTATCCGCACTCTGTTCATCCTCGTTCTAACCGCCGCCTGTTACTTTCTCCGTCCCTTCGGGCTCGCCCCCTGGGCCGCGGCGGTGATTGGCGCTATTGCCGCTGCCGCGGTGATCGTTTTTGAGCTGCGCGTGCGGGCCCTGAGCATCAAGCGGCTCCTGGGTGCGGTGCTGGGCAGCGTACTGGGAATCGCGGGGGCTGCGTTGTTCGGCATGGTGTTGAGTGGAAGCCTGCCGCCCGGCGGAACCCGTGCCCTGTTGCAGCTCTTCGTACTCATGCTGATGACGTACGTGGGGTTGATGGTAGGCGCCAGCAAGGGCGACCTGCTGAACTTTACCGGGGGACTGGCCGAGCTGTTTGCCGGTGAGCGGGCTGCAGGGGGCAAGCGCAACCTCAAGATCCTGGACACCAGCGCCATCATTGATGGGCGCATTGCCGATGTGGTGGAAACCGGCTTTCTGGAAGGAACACTGCTGGTGCCCGAGTTCGTGTTGCGCGAGCTGCAGATTGTCGCCGACTCTTCTGACAGTTCCCGGCGGCAGCGCGGCCGGCGCGGGCTGGATATTCTGCAGAAGATGCAGGCCCATCCCTTGCTCAGCGTACAAATCATCGAGGATGATTTTCCCCAGCTGCGCGAGGTCGACCTGAAGCTGATCGAGCTGGCCAAGAAAAGGAGCGCTCCGATCGTGACCAATGATTTCAACCTGAGCAAGGTAGCCCAACTGCATCACGTGCAGGTGCTCAATCTGAACGACTTGGCCAACTCTTTGAAGCCGCTGGTGCTGCCCGGGGAAAAGATGAACATCGTGGTTTTGAAAGAAGGCAAGGAGTACAACCAGGGTGTGGGTTACCTGGATGATGGAACCATGGTGGTTGTGGACCATGCCCGGCGCATGATTGGCCGCGCGGTCGAGATTACGGTTACCAGCGTCTTGCAGACCGCATCGGGCAAGATGATTTTTGGCAAGCTTGAGGATGGCGCCCTCAAGCCGGAGCAGGTGCGTGCGGTCAGCGAGCTTTCCAGCTGAAGTGTGTCAACCTGGGCCGGGTCAGCCGCATCCCTCTACAAAAGGCCCTCAAATTCGATGAAATTTCGCCTCTCGGCACAGAAAGCACAGAAACAGATTTGACAGCCGGAATCCGGCGGGTACAATCTTGCCGAGAAGCACAGGTTGCACACTCAAACCTCCCAGATGGACACCGCCTGCAAACACCCCAAAGTGCGCGTCGTAGCGCGTGAAGAGGACGTCGAATACGTCGAATGTCTGGATTGTGGCCAGGTATTCGACTCAAACGAATTCCGAGACATGGAAATCGAGGAAGCAGTGCTGCGGGAACCGGAAGAAGAAGACATCAGGTAGCGCTCGCCCTCCATCATCAAATCGCCGGGCCAAAAGGGGTCGGACGGGTGTAGCTCGCCTGACCCGGCGCATTGCGCAAACCCGGATTTATCCGTCCTCGCTTCGTCTTCCGGGGCGCCATCGAAACGCGCAATCAGGCGTAGATCGTGCTCTCAAGGAAGCGATTGCGAAACTTGCCATTCGCATCGTGCTTTGCCACAAGCCCTTTATATTTAGCTAGTTCCGGATACAAAGGCTCAATCCGTGAGCCCGGCATGGTAAACAGTTTCCCCCAGTGGGGCCGGGCCCCAAAGGGCGCCAACTTGGCTTCAATCATCGGCAGCACATTTTTTACGGCCGGCCACTCCGGCTTCCAGGTGAAGTGAATCCCCATGGAGTCCCGCTGGTAAGCGGTGCTCATCCAAAGGTTATCCGCCGCGACGGTCCGCACTTCCGAGATAAATAGATGAGGAGTCACGTGGTCGCGAAGTTGTTCGATCGCCAGGATGGCCTCGTAACCCCGGTCCCGGGGGATAAGGTACTCAGACTGGAGTTCGGCCCCGCTGCTCGGCGTAAAGCCGATGCGGAAGTGAGGCAGCCGGTCATACCAGGGACCGGGAATGCCTAATTGTTCGGTGCAACTCTCCGCCGAATGGCCCGCGAGCGGGTGAAGTTTTTTCGTTGCCGGCTTAGCCCCGAACAATTCCGGGGCAAATTGGAGTGCACTCCCGGGTTCGACCCTCCGTTTCACCCATACCTGGCCGATGCGGTGGTTTTGCCAGTCGGTGAAGAGACTGACGCTGTAACCGCTGGTAAAAATTTCCTCCAGGTGCTGCTCCAGTTGGTCCATGCCCAGGTTCTCATAGACCACCTGGGCTACCTTATAGGTGGGCTGGACGTCGAGCGTGACCTTGGTCACGACGCCGACCGCACCCAGGTGAACGGCCGACCCAACAAAACGGTCGCCATCCCGCTCCCGGGAGAGAGCCAGCACCTCACCGTCAGCAGTCACCACCTCCATTGCAGACACAGCCGTAGCCAGGTTTCCGTTCTTGTTGCCTGAACCGTGGGTCGCCGTAGCAATCGCACCGGCAACGGAAATCTGCGGCAGCGAGGCCAGGTTGTGCAGTGCATAACCCTGGCCCTCCAGATAGGGGGCCAGTTGACTGTAGGTGACCCCCCCACCCACGGTGACGGTGCGGGACTCGCGATGGAGAACGATCTGGTTCAGATGGCCCAGCGAAATCTGATCCTGGGTGCTGTCAGCGATTCCGTTAAAGGAATGGCGAGCGCCCAGCGCCCGCAGTTTGCTGCAGCCTTTCACTACCTGCTGCACTTCCTCGACCGTCTTCGGCTGGTGCAGGCGGTCGGTGCTAAAGGTGTAGTTTCCCGACCAATTTGTTCGCTTTGCCGGCGCCTGCTCGCCCGAGCCCAACGGTGACAACACTGTGCCGGCAAGAAAGATACCGGATGTTTTTAAGAATTCTCTCTTGTCCATAGCCACGTTCGCTTCGCGCTCCCTGCTTTGGGAAGGATACCGCAGTACCGGTTGCCTGAACCGGTCATAACGGAACAGTTACTGGACCAGTATTACCGATCTGCCGAGCCCACCACCTTGCAGCTTCTTGTTAGCAACGAGCAAGTAAGAAATACATGCTTTGGGAAATATGGAACACAATCGCTAAATCCCCCATAAGAGTAATAACAATGTGCAAAAACGAAAGGTATTCTCCAGCAGTTGACGCAAGCCTGTGCAATCCGTTACTAGCGGTGCGCCAACAGGACGACTGCGATGAATGATTCCTTATTTGTCAGGCGCTTGTTTCCTAAGAATCACGCTTGCGAACTAACCGTACCAATTTCCGGAGCCTTGAAACCCATGACGCACTCCCCAATCGTTGCCTTTAGGCGCTATATGACTTCCAGACAGGTACTTGTTGGCCGGCTGATGCCAGTGCTGTTGGGTGCTCTCGCGTTGGGGTCTGCTGGGCCGGCCGCATGGGCCAGAGCCACAACCACAACACTGACCGTAGCGACAAACCCAACGCCCCCAACGAGTGGGCAGGTCGTCACCATGACGGCCACGGTGAGGGCTAATGGGGGTGGGAACGGCCCCGTCGCCGGTGGTACTGTGACCTTTACGGATACGTATAACAGCGTCACAGAAGTGTTAGGAACAGTCCAGGTTCAATCCGGGAACGGAACTCAGGGAACGGCGATTCTTGCGACGGAAATCGGCGGCAATGGCAACCATAATTTTGTCGCCAACTATAACGGTACGACCACGCCCAACCGCGCAGCCAGTACATCCGGCACGAAAACGTTGAACTTTGCCGGTCTCTATGTGTCCGCAACGGCCCTGGCGGTCACCGGTACGACGGCACCCTACACACTCACAGGAACTGTATCGGCGTTCGGTCCGGTGATACCCACCGGCAGTGTCACTTTTACGGATACAACCACAAGTGCAACCCTGGGCACGGCAAACCTCACCACCACCCCGGCGAGTCAGTTCACCCCGTATAAATCCTATCCCCTTGCCAATTTGAATGATGGCAATACCGGGGGCACGATCGGACCGGCGATTGGCGATTTCAATGGCGATGGTCGTCCCGACTATGCGGTTCCGGCCAACAGCGGCTCGGTATTCATCCTGCTGGGCAAGGGTGACGGAACGTTCACCAACGGCACGACGATTACCACCACGTCTCCTTTCGAGCCAACGTCCGTAGTCGTGGGCGATTTCGATGGAGACGGCAATCAGGATCTGGCGGTACTCAGCGCCAATGGCATTGGCTCGGTCAACATTTATCTCGGCAATGGCAACGGAACTTTTGGGACGGCGAAAAACTACAATGTGGCCACAACAAACTCAGGTTCGAGACTGCTCGCCGTCGGCGACTTTAACGAAGATGGAATCCAGGATTTGGTCGCGACCAATACCAGCCTGAGCAATGTTGCTGTTCTTTTGGGCAATGGTGATGGCACATTCAACACTGCAGTCCCTTACGCGCTCAACACCAGCGGCGGCCTGGGCCAGGCGCCGTGGAATGTTGTGGTGGGGGACATTAATCAGGATGGACACCTGGATCTTGCCGTAGCCTCCGACAACGCCGGCTCCGTTAGCATCCTTCAAGGCAACGGTGACGGCACATTTCAGGCAGTAACCTACATAGCCACCGGCGCGCAACAGGTAGGGTCGGTCACCCTAGGCGACTTTAACGGGGATGGGTTCCCTGACCTGGCCACGACGAGTGCTCCAGACAATGCTGTCTATGTACTGATCAACAACGGCAACAACACCATCGGTTTCGGGGCAGCGAAGAAGTACACGATGACCGGCGGCCCTTACTACTTAACCGTTGGCGACTTCAATCGCGACGGAAGCCCCGACATCATCTCCGCCAACGACGCCAGTAATAACGTAGGCGTGTTGCTGAACGCAGCCAACGGCAACGGCACTTTCGGGGCCGCGACCTACTATGGAGTGGGTGCAGGCTCCATCTTCGCCAATGCGGGAGATATCAATGGCGATGACCGGGTTGATTTGACCGCAGTCACCAACACCGGCCTCAGCGTACTCTTGTCGGGCCAGGCAGAGACGGCCACCCTCACTAACGTAACTGTGGCTGGATGTTCCGTACAATCACTTGTCGCCACCTACGGCGGTGACGGAACCTACGCCACCAGCACTTCACCGTCTGTGAATATTACGAACAGCGCGCTTGCTACGACCCTGACGCTCGGCGTAGCGCCGGCAGGTGCGGCGGCAGGCCAGCAGGTTTCGCTGCAAGCCACGCTCGCTCCCTACAGCCAGGGCTCGACCACCAGCAATGGAGACCTGGTTTCTTTCTACAACGGGGCCACGCTCCTCGGCACCGCGCCACTCTCCAGCGGGGTTGCAGTGCTGAATTACGTCCTTCCGAGCGGAGCCTTCAGCTTCCAGGCGAAGTTCCCGGGCGACTGCAGCTTCGTTAAGAGCACCAGCAACACCGTAAGCGGAACGTCGCTGTTGGCATCGACCCTTACCTGGGCAAATCCAGCGCCGATTCCGGTCGGCACAGCGCTGAGCAACACGCAACTCAATGCGACCGATTCCGTACCCGGAACATTCGTCTACGCTCCGGTCAAGGGCACCGTTCTCCCCGTGGGAACCCAAACTCTTTCCGTAACCTTTACTCCCACCAACCCCTTATACGGCATACAGAAGGCCACAGTTCAGATTGTTGTGCAGTCGGCTACCACGATCATCTGGCCGACTCCTACTCCCATTACCTACGGCACCCCGCTGAGCGGTTTTCAGCTGGATGCCACGGCTTCGACCGGCTACACGTCCGTGCCGCTTTCCAACTACTACAACGTCACCGGCATTTACAGCCCGGGTTCGCTGTATACTCCGGCGACATCCTTCGATAACGATGGATACTCATACCAAACGACCAGCCTCAGCGGCACCGTGGTTTGGAACGGTCTGACGTTTGCCATAGGCCCGAACAATGCGCCGGACGCGGTGTCGAACATCACCATCCCGTTGCCGGCCGGCAATTTCACCAACCTGTATATGCTCGGGGCGATGGTCAATAACATCGGCGCCAGCCAGACCTTTATCGTGACCTATACCGATAATTCAACTCTTACGTTCACGCAGAATATGAGCGATTGGTTCAACGCCAAGGGTTGGGCGGGCGAGTCTGCGGTCAACTGCAGCGAAGACCGGAACTTCGATAACGGCACCACCCAAGCAGACACAGCGTGTCTCTACGGCTATCAGATTCCTCTCGACTCGACCAAGACAGTGGCCAGCGTGCAACTGCCGGGTACGAGAAATATTGTGATGATCGCCATGGACCTGACCACGCCGGCCATCCCCGGAACATTTACCTATACGCCGCCTGCGGGGACGATCGAGCCCGTGGGAACGGATACCTTGTCAGTCGTCTTCACGCCGACCGACACGACGCATTACCAGTCTGGCTCGGCCAGCGTGCAGTTGAAGGTTTATCCGCCGCCCGCGCCCATTGTCACCACGACGATCTCCTGGCCGACCCCGGCGCCCATCACTTATGGCACGCCGCTCAGCGCGACGCAACTCAACGCCAGCGCCATGGGATTGGCAAGGCCCACGCCCGTCGTACCTACTAGCCAGTTGCAGGTAATCTCTACCAGTACCGACGGTACAGCCTTCAACCAGACTGGTTTTAATAATGGCAGCCTCGCCTATTCCTACAAGTTGCTCAACAACGGCAAGGTCACTTACGGGGCCACCACCTTTACCCTGGGGCAACCCACCGTTCCCAATGCTATTACCAACGGAGCGGTTTACAACCTCCCCGCCCAGGGCAACTACTCGAGTGTCTACTTGATTGGTGCTGCGATTGCAGCCCAGGCCAATGTGCCTTTTCTCCTTACTTATTCCGATGCCAGCACTACAACCGTGCCCGTGAATATGAGCGCGTGGACTGCGTCGGCAGGGCCTGTGGGCGAAACTGTGGTTGCTACCATGGCTTACGCCAACAATCAAGCCGGCGGCGAGTCGTCAGGAAACTACTATCTCTACGGGTATCAACTCCCCGTGAATGCCAGCAAAACTCTGGTGAGCGTGACCCTTCCAAGTACGCGGAATGTGGTGATCATGGCGCTGGGCTTCGGCACCAACAACACTGTCACCGTACCTGGGACTTTCACCTACACACCCCCCGCAGGTACGATCGAGCCGGTCGGTACTGATACGCTTTCGGTTTCCTTCGTGCCCACCGACCCAGCCGGTTACACGTCGGCGACCGGGAGCGTCCAGCTTGTCGTGACTAAGGCGACGCCCGTCATTACCTGGCCGACACCCACGCCGATCAATACCAATGTGCCGCTCAGTGGCACTCAGCTCGATGCCACCGCCGCAACGCCGCAGGGCGCCAATCTCCCCGGGACCTTTGTCTACAGTCCGGCCGCCGGGGCCTCGTTCAGCACCGCCGGCATCTATCCTTTAAATGTAACCTTTACGCCTACCGATACGGCTGACTACACGACAGCAACGGCAACCGTAAATCTTACGGTTGGTCATGACGTCGCGGTTTCCAGCGGAGCCGTCGCATACACCGATTGCTGCTTCTTCAGCCAGCCAACTCCTTACACCATTACCGTTTCCGGCGACACCACGTTCTTTGGGGCTCCCGTTGCTCCGACTGGAATCGTGAGTGTGATTTTCAACGGGACAACCCTCGTCACCGGAAACCTTGTCCCGAAGCTCTTTACCTCCACATCCACTGTGACAGTGCTGGTGCCAAGCATCCAGTTCCTTCCCGGTAACAACAACATAATCATCCAATACCCCGGCGACGGCTTTTTTTATAAGCAGTTGACTAATACCCCGGCCGTAATCACCCTGCGCAATCCGGCGATCACCGTGAATCCTGCGGCGGTGAACCAGACCGTCGTTACCAGCATTCCCTACAGATTTGTTCAGGATGCGACCCTTACCTTCTCCTACACGCCGCACGGCGGGCCCAGCTCGGAGTTCACGGATGGGGCTGGTACGGGCGATTGCATCAACAATCACCAGTACAACGCCGGGGATGAATGCACCTTCAACGTAGCCTTCAAACCGGCTGCCCCAGGGGTTCGAAAGGGAGCCATTCAAGTCAACTTTGCTTCCCGCAACGGGTCGCAGGCAGAACCCATTCTCTACCTGTTCCTTTCCGGAATGGGGAATGCGTCTCAGATGACGCTGGGAGACGCCAAGCAGAAAACATTGAATGCCGGCCTGAACCAGCCTCAGGGTGTGGCCTTCAATCCGATCGACTCATTGTTGTACGTTTCCAACAGCAATGCGTCACAGATCGTTACCCTGCCCTTGTCAGGCGGGGCCTTCACCCGGTGGAATGCGACCAATACCCCTAACCTGGTCTATCCCACCGACCTTAGTTACAACGCGTTCGCCGACCTTCTTGTGGCCGATGCAAATTCGCCCAAGGTGTTCAGCTTTAGCCCGTTACTTGCCGAGTCGGTGGTAAGCACCGTTCCCATTACGCTGGGACTTCCCACCGCGAACAGAGTTGACTTAGGCGGCAACCTGTATATCGCCGACGGTGGCAACACCCCGCAAGTCGTCATGGTTCCCGGGGAAACCTTCGACACGGCGTACAAATCCAGCGTGCTTCTGAACAGCAGCAGCGTAAGCTTCCCGCAAGCACTCGGGGTCGATAACACCGGCGCCAACCTCTATGTCGGCGACGGAAGCAACAATCAGGTCCTGAAGGTTGCCCTCAGCACAAACACTACTACTCAGCTTTCGTTGGCACCCTGCGATGTCTTGGTCACTCCGTGCGCGTTCAATGGACCCAGCGGCTTCGCGTTTGACCCCAACGGAGACATGTATCTTATCGACGCCACGCGGCTCCTCATGGTACCGGCTACCCATTCTTCGGGCAGCCCAACCCTGCTGATGCCACTGACTGGGCTGCTCGGCGCCTCGGCCGTCACCCTTGACGGATCGGGTAACATTTACGTCTCGGACGTGATTGGAACCGTCTATCAATTGGCGGCGAACGCCGGAACAATGAGCATCACCGGTGTTGGGGGGAACCAGAAAACCACGCTTACAAATACAGGTAACCAGCCTCTGACCTTTACTTCGCTGGCATTTACAAGCGGAGGTACCAACTTCACCGAAGCCGATACCTGCGCAGGCAAAACCATTGCAGCGGGCGCGTCTTGCACCATAACCGTCACCTCGAAAGCCGCTGGAACACCGTCCGCGACGCTCACGATCGTGAGCAATGCGCTACCCACCAGTACGGCTACGATCCAGATCAACTAAATCCCAGGGACGGTAGCCCCGTTCCTGGCCAAAACAACGACAAAACAACAAGAGCCGTGCTCCTGTCGAGCACGGCTCTTGTTGTTTGAAGAGATCTGCCGTTTCTTTAGCCAGTAGGTAGCAGCCATTTGTTTTCGGGCATGCCGCTGACGTTGGTCTCCATGGCGAAAAGACCTCCTCCAAAGCGCTCCCAATGACCAGCGGCCGGCGAAGCTGAGGTCACGTAAAGCACATTGCCACGTGGGCCCCCAAAGGTACAGTTCGTTGGTCTGCTTACCGGCATTTCAATCACGCGATCAATCTCTCCGTTGGGAGTGATGCGCACGATGCAACTTCCTCCGTAACGGCAATTCCAGAGAAAGCCTTCTGAGTCCATGGCTGACCCGTCGGGCGAGCCGCGCTCGAAATCCTGGAAGAAAGGCTGTTCCCCGCGGATGGTTTTGCCCGCTGCGTCGTATTCGTACGACCAGATGCAGTTCTGCAGGCTATCGCCAAAATAAAACCTGGACTTGTCAGGACTCCAAAGGAGGGTGTTGGAAATGCCCAGGCCGTGGCGCCATTCCGATGCCGCACCGGTTCCCTCCACGCGGTAAAGCACTCCATCTCTGCCGCCATGATCCTCAGGGGCGCCGTTTGCCAGCACGTTGTTGCGCATCGTCCCCACCCAGAGCACTCCACCCGGATCCACAGCGGCATCGTTGCAGCGAACAAAAGGCCAGCCGGGAAGAGCAAACAACTGTGTATGCGGTTCAGGGGGCTTCCACAGCGCGATGCCGGAACCCAGAGACAACGCTAGAGTATCCCGGCGATTGGTTTCCATCACACAGGTAACGGGCTCAGAAAAGAACCAGGTTTTAACCGTGCCGTTCTGCAACCGATAGCGATGGACCAGAAACCGATTGATGTCCGTCCAATAAATGGATTGTGTATCCCGCTCCCACAACACCCCTTCGCCGCACACGTCCCCGGTCGCAGCGATACATATTGGCTCTTCGATTGTCAGTTTGTGCAGCGTAGTTCTCCCTGGCTTCAAGCCTCAACAATAGTAGGGATTCAGGAATTACTTTGCAAAATGGAAACGATCGCTGCGCTGGCCGCAGGCATAGGGAGCATGAGCTGTCCCTTGCGCACCGGTAGAACTTCCGCGTTGGCTGCTTTCCAGGTGCCGCGCGATGTGACCTCTGCTCCTCCCAGCATGATCCCCGTTTTCGCATCGACTGTGGGGCCTTTTAGCCGCATGACAGAAGCTTCCCGGCTTTGACTACCTGAATCCAGATGCAGTACAGAAGCCACCTCGCCCTTGTTGATCAGGGTAAGCACCAGCCCGCCCTCTTTGGGCCGCGTGGCATAGGCTTTGATCGCAGTGGCGGGGGCATCGATTTCGACCGGAAGCAGGTCGCCCCGGGCGGCGAGTGAGAAGGCAAGCATGCCATAGTATTCCGGCGCGGCCGAGTGATGACCCTGTTTATCGTCGCCGATCGGCGAGTAGGAACTGATAAACCCGAGCTGATTCACACCCGTTTCCATATTGACTCCGGAGCAGCCATTGGACGCGAGCGTGAACATATAGTCGAGCACCCACAGCGCGGCCGCCAATGTATTACTCACTCCGGGCCGTCCCCCTCCGGAGAACGAGTTCACCTCGCAGATGCGATAAGGAACACCGCAGCTCCGGGACGCCGCTCGCAGCTGCTCGAGCTGGGTCTGAAGCTTCGGGTCGACGCCCAGCAGCTTTTCGATCGTGCTGCCCGGGTTCTGCCCTTCCCGGTAGTAATGATGAGTGAGTAGAACGGCATCTTTGCCCTCATCGGCTGCAAATCGAGTTACCCAGTCGGTCTTTCCCGCAACATCAGGACCGGCGAATGGGATACCTGGAAGCTGTGCCCGAAGAGCCGTCTTGTAACGGCGGTAGTCGGCCAGCCATGGTTCATAACCGTAGCCTGGTGGCCGATGTTTCGCATGCGAGAACAGGTCAGGCTCGTTGCCTATCTCGAAGGCCAGCAATCGGTCTCCGGCGATAACTTGTACGGCCCTCGCTTCGGCAACAGCGTCCGCCTCCGAGCCGCGGCCGAGGTTCAATGCCCAAATCAGTTTCCATCTGGTTGCCTGAAGAAAGCCACCCAGCTCTTGCAGAACGGCATCGTTAACCACCGTTTCGAAGGGACTGGAGACGGCCTGTGCAGCCGGACTGTAACGGGCATAGTCTGCAGTGTTTCCTCCCACGCGCACCACGCCGTCGAAACCAAGTGTCCGCACCAACTGCACATAGACGCTGTTGGTACGGCTCAACAGGCCAGGCCTGCCCACGGAGGAGATCTCATAGCCGAGGCCCAGGAAATCAGGTGGGATACTCGCCACCGGAGGGCCGCTGCGTACGCGCACACCGATCATCGGTTGGTCGCTCCCGAGAACGGCAGGCGCCCCCAGCGCGATGGCTGTGCAGGCACTGTTGCTTATGAACTGGCGACGATTCATCCCATCTCTCACAAGAACCCTTGCGATGCGCTTCGAGTATAGCGACATTGCTATTTTTGAGGCGGCTACAACTACCGGGGTCTACCCTGCCACCTGGGTAACTGCCAGAATGGGCCATGGAAAGCAACCTGCCCGATTTCCAAAAACAGGATCACACGGCACCGCAACGCATGCTCAGCCGGGGCAGGCTTATTTCTCTTTTCATCCTGTCCGGCTTGCTGGTGGTTTGCTTCACATTTTCCTGGACCACGCGAGATGCGATGGCCCATCTTTCCTTCCTCAAAGGCCAACAATCGCAGCCTGGTTCCGAGCAGACGACCGTCGTCAACCTGCATCCCTGGCAGATTGCGCAAGCCCTCGCCCCCCTCGCCGTGAGCAAAGAAGAAGAGGAGTATGCGCACGAAGCCGAACGCCTGGCCGATCACGAGGTGAACCAGGCGTTTGCCACGTCGTTGCGCCAGGCCAGCACGCAGCGGCTCTCCCCCACCGGCGAAGCCCTGGAACTTTCGCAGAAGGTTGCACAACTGCAGCAGGCGGTCAAGGAGGATCAGAACCAGGTACACACTCTGACCTCTGCCACTGACGGCGCCGGCAATGATGATCTGAAAGTCGCCCAGGCGCAATTGGACCTTGATCAGGACGACCTAAGCGACGCGCAGCATGATTTGGCCCGGGCATCGGGCGACCTGCGCACCAGAATTCAGCAGGAGCTTGCGGCGCACGAAGCGGCCATGAGCAAGAACAACGCTCAGCAGCCAAGCAACGGCGAGTTGGCCGTTCTTTCCACGCGCCAATACGGCACGCTCGCCGGCCGGCTGGAAGCATGGAACACCCAACGCAGCCGCTCGCAACTGATTCAGCAGGCCATGCAGCAAGCCAAAGCGGATGCGGCAAGCTTGATGGCGCAACACAATAACCTGGAAGCCCAGGCCAACGCCAGCTCGGACGCTGCAGCCGCCAATAAGTCGAAACCCGATGCAGCCGAGCTAGCCAGCCTGCAGCAGAGAAGGGAACAGCGCCAGCTTCTTAGCATCTACGATGATCGTATCCAGACCCAGCAACAGCTTGCAGGCGTCTACAACAAGTGGGTAGACCAGGTTAAGCTGCAGCATCGCATCGTAACCCACCTGGCCGTGCATTCGCTGGCGACGGTGGCGTTCATTCTGATGTGCGTCATCCTGTTGGAGTCGGTAGGAACAACGTTGCTGGAGCGATATGCACTGCATGGCGCTACGACTGATCGTCGCCGCATGCAGACACTGCATACGATCCTGCGGCTCAGCGTACAGCTGGTTGGAGTGATATGCGTTTTGTTGGTCACGTTTGGCGTACCAAGCCAGATCTCGACCATCCTGGGTCTGGCTACTGCCGGGCTGACAGTAGCGCTACAGAGCTTCATTGTCGCGTTCTTCGGCTGGTTCATTCTCATGGGCAAAAACGGAGTGCGCGTTGGTGACTGGGTAGAAATCAACGGGGTGGCCGGCGAGGTGATTGAGATCAACCTATTCCGCACCACGATCCTTGAGAATAGCGCCTGGGCTGACAAGGGACATCCTACCGGCCGCCGGGCGACCTTCATTAACACCTTCGCTGTGACTGGGCAGTTCTTTAACTTTTCGACTGTCGGCCAATGGATGTGGGACGAGATGTCCTTAAGTCTTCCCGCGTCGGCGGAAACATACGCGAAGGCGGCGCAGCTTCACCAGGCGATCCTGGAAGAGACAGAGCAGGACGCGCAGCTCGCCGAACAGGAGTGGAAGCGCGTGCCGCGGCACAGTGGTTTGAGCCATGCAACTGCGAGCTCGTCAGTGAACCTGCGCCCCTCCGGTGCTGGCGTCGACATCTTGATTCGCTATGTTACCCGGGCGTCCGACCGCCTCAAAGTCCGCAATCGATTGTATGAACGCGTGCTCGACGTGCTTCACAAGCCTCACGTGGTGATCTCTACCTCTCAGCCCTCAAAGCTGACGGCGGCGGTATTGGCTGCGGGCGACTACTCTGACCACGATCCCAGAGACAAACGCGCCAGCATGTACACCTAAACCACCCCAAGCGCAAACCTCGCTTTCCCGCACACGCATCCAAAGACTATGATCGTCCCGATCGTGAAAGGGAGAAGAATGCATGGCGAACAATCGCGGCATAGTATACGAGGGTCCAGGCAAGGTGGAAGTCCACAACATCGACTATCCCGTCTTCAAAGATCCCCAAGGCAAACACATCGAACACGGCGTCATCTTGAAGGTGGTGGCGACCAACATTTGCGGATCGGACCAACACATGGTCCGCGGCCGAACCACCGCACCCAAAGGAATTGTTCTTGGGCACGAGATCCTGGGCGAAGTCATTGAGAAGGGCAAGGACGTGCTGTTTCTCAACGTCGGCGACCTGGTATCCGTTCCATTTAATGTGGCCTGTGGACGCTGCCGTGCTTGCCGTGAACGCAACACAGGTGTTTGCCTCAATGTAAATCAGCAGCAGCCTGGTGGGGCATATGGCTACGTCGACATGGGCGGTTGGGTCGGTGGCCAGGCGGACTACGTCCTGGTGCCCTTTGCCGATTTCAACCTGCTCAAATTTCCTGACAAAGACCAGGCCATGGAAAAGATCCGCGACCTCACCATGCTTTCGGACATTCTGCCCACAGGATTTCATGGCGCGAAAACAGCTGGTGTTGGCGTGGGATCGACTGTGTATGTGGCAGGCGCGGGTCCCGTGGGTATGGCGGCCGCGGCATCTTCGTATATTTTAGGCGCGGCGGTGGTCATCGTAGGCGATAGAAACAAAGAACGCCTGGCGCACGCAAAGAAGATGGGCTACGAGACCATTGACATCTCACAGAGCGAAAGCCTTGCTGACCAGATCGCGGCGATTGTCGGTGAGCCGATGGTGGATGCGGGTATCGATGCCGTCGGGTTCGAAGCCAGCGGTCACGGTGCGGCAGACGAACCTGCCCCGGCAAGCGTCTTAAACTCACTGATGGAAGTGGTGTTTGTGGCCGGTGGTGTCGGCATTCCCGGACTCTACGTGGTGCACGATCCAGGTGCGCCCAATGACGACTCCAAGCAAGGCATCTTGAAAGTACGCTTCGGAAAGGGCTGGTCGAAGTCGCTGCATTTCCACACTGGCCAGGCGCCGGTGCTGCAGTATAACCGGCAATTAATGCAGGCCATTCTGCATGATCGCTTGCCGATTGCAAAGATCGTAAATGCAACTGTCATCTCGCTCGACGACGCGCCCAAGGGCTATCAGGACTTCGACAAAGGTGCTGCGAAGAAGTTCGTCATCGATCCACACGGCATAGTGGCAAAGAAAGCGGCCTAAATGGTCCTTCGACTCGAAAACAGGGAGCGCGGTTGCGCTCCCTGTTTTTTTTGTCAGATTCAAAATCATAGGTTGGGCCGCCCGATCTAGAATTTACGCTCTGTTGCGGGCCTATGGACGAAAAGCATTTTAGTTCACAGCGATCCTGCGCCGCCTGGTGGATTCGACTCAGTCACCCAACCTCCACTCTGTCGTCCCGGACGGTTTCTGAAGCTCTTCCTGCCCTGGTGGTGATTTTCTGCGCGACGTTGTTATATTTGCCGTCTTAAGGAACCGGCATTGCCGCGCCTTCGATGTCTGCCCAGCTTATCCACTTATATGGTAAATCGAGCGTTGGCGTTTTCTCATTACGAAACGTATGCAAAATAAGTTTTCGCCCGGACTCCCCTTTCAACCCTGGCCCGCATCCAAGCTGCGTGTACCTGTGTGAGAGCGATTACGCAAATTGCCGCACGCCGCGAAGAGTTATGAAGACCGTGACCGGTTGAGCCGCATTGGATGAAACGCCAACGGCCGGCGGAACGGAGTAGGGTCTTGTCACTTGAGGAGAGCCACATGCATACCGTTGATAGCTATCAGGATCGGTTACCTTTGCTTAAGGGACACCGCGCTACGTTCACCAGGCTGCCCTATGTGGTTCTTTTATGTGTGGCCGCTATGTCGCTGCTCAATCCCGCGGCGCTGTATGCCCAGTACCGGACCTCTATCCAGGGCGTGGTCACCGATCCTGCAGGCGCGGTGATTCCCGGCGCCACCCTTACCCTGACCAACAACGGGACCGGCGAAAAGCAGGTGCGTGCCAGCGACGCCAGCGGCGTTTACAACTTCAATGCGTTGCCAGCCGATAAGTTTAGTTTGGTCGTTACCAAGGACGGATTCCAGGAGAAAGATCTTCTTCAGCTGCAATTAATTCCAGAGCAGCCGAATGCTATCAACGTGCAGCTCACGGTTGGACTGCAGACGCAGACGGTGACCGTGGACGCCTCGACCGAGCCTGCATTGGACACAGAGACAGCTAATATCGGGCGGACCATTACCGAGAATGAAGTACAACACATGCCGGTTTACCAACGCGACGTGACCAGCCTGATTCAGCTGGCGCCTGGAGTTCTTGCCGATGGAGCGCAGCAAGGCGGAGGCGGGGGATTTCAGTCTCCCGGCACGCAAACCGGGGCCTCTTCCAATGGCGGAGGCAACCTGGGACACTCGAGCAGTATTTTTGCCACGGAAAATGGCGCTTCCGCCAACGCCAACGGTGGACAGTTTGAGACCAACGGATACACCATCGACGGTATCAGCACGGTGAGCGCCGTGTGGGGCGGATCGACCATCATTACTCCCAGTCAAGATTCAGTCGGCAACCTCAAAATTATTACCAATGCCTACGACGCTGAAAACGGCCGCTTCTCAGGAGCGCTGACCGAAATCACTTCAAAGAGCGGAACCAACGATCTTCACGGAAGCTTTTTCATCCAGGTCACGCGCCCTGGACTGAATGCGTATCAGCGATGGAATGGGCCTTCTTCCGTGCCGGCCTTTGATCCGGTAACCGGCGCCAGGTTGACCGCCAAGGAGCGTGGCCTGCTGCGGGATGAAGACCGTTACAATCAACTGGGCGGCAGCATTGGCGGACCCATCTGGAAGAACCGGGTCTTTGCCTTCTTCGCCTACGAAGGACAAAGCCAGAACGTGGCCACGACCAGCACGCAGTGGTTCCCCACGTCGGCCCTTGCGGCCCTTGCGCCGGCAAACAGCATCGCCGCCACCTACCTCAACTTCAAGGGAGCGGCCGTTCGCGGCACGGTGATTGCGTCCGTAAACTGTGCCGACGCCGGACTTAGCGAAGGAGTAAACTGCGCAACCATCCCCGGTCAGGGCTTGAACATTGGTTCGCCACTGACCACAGGCCTAGGCAGGCAGGACCTCACCTACGTTAACAATAGTTCACCCGGCGTGGGCAGTGGACTCTCGAACGTTGCGGATATTACCCAGTACAGCATCAGCAACCCGACCACCAGCGATTTCAAACAATACAGCGGACGTCTCGACGCCGACGTGACCAGCAAAGACCATGCCAGTTTCGCGATCTATTGGGTTCCCACGAGCACGACCACGCTGAACGGCGGCCTGGGTTACCAGCTCTTCAATCACTCTCAGACCAACAACGCTTTCTCGGTCATCTGGAACCACACGTTTTCGCCGACCTTCCTGAATGAAGCCCGGGCCAATGCTGCGGGGTGGCGCTACGACGAGCTGGGAAGCAATTCTCAGGCCCCTTTCGGCCTGCCCCAGGACCAGCTCTTTGCCCCGAACGGCACTGCTCAGATTGGGAGTATCGCCCTGGGCTCTCTGGGCGTGCCTGCGCCTAACCATCTGGACCAATGGACCTACGGCTACAAGGACGTTGCCACCAAAGTTCAACACGCGCACACGATGAAATTTGGCTTCGATTTTACCCGCCTCTACTATCTGAACGATCCGATCGGGGCGCCGAATTACACCTTCTACAACCTGTGGGACTTCCTGAATGATGCCCCCGAGAAGGAAAGTGGTCCGTTTCAGGCGAAGACCGGTATTCCCGGCGGCTACCGCAACGATAACCGCGAGAATATGTATGGCATCTTCTTTCAAGACGACTGGAAGGCTCGACCCAACCTGACTTTGAGCGCCGGTCTCCGCTATTCCTACTTCGGGCCGCTCACGGATAAGAACAACAATATGGGCGTGCTTGGGTTCGGCAGCGGGTCCGCGCTTTTGACGGGGATCACCATACGCTCGGGAATCCCTGCCTGGACCGCGCAAAAGCTCAACTTCGGCCCCCAGGTGGGTTTCAACTGGAGTCCGCACTCCAACGGCAAGGTGGTTTTCCGCGGCGGTTACGGGCTGAACTACAACCAGCAGCAAATTTCAACGGCCAACAATTACGATTTCAATCCACCGGGAACCAGTTCCGTTCCGGGCAGCAGCAAGAGCCCGACGCAAATCAATCCCAATATCCTCTATGCGACCTCGTCGAGCCCGACGAATATCTTCGGCTTCCCAGCTAACCCGAGTGCCATTTCGACGTTTAACTCCGCCGGCCTGCCGACGGTAGGTGGGGCAAACATCGGCGCTCTGCCCGGGCACTTACCCACGGAGTACACGCACCATTACTCACTGGACATGGAGATGGATCTGGGGCACTCCTGGGTAGCGAATGTCGGCTATGTGGGCAGTTCCAGCCATCACACTTTGTACAACTATGATGCTAACGCCTTTGGAGACATTGTTGGGGCGCCCCTGAACCCCCTGGTCAATAGCATCAACACCTTCGGCAGCCAGGGTAAGTCGAACAACAACATGATGCTGGCCGGCGTCAAGCATCAGTTCTCGCATACCTTCTCCGCGGAAGCGCAGTATACCTGGGCGCACAGCATGGATACCGACTCGGGCCCGTATTATCGCGATCCCTATCTGTACAACACGAAATTCTCCTATGGGCGATCGAACTTCGACATCAATCAATCGTTCAAGCTGTTTGGTGTATGGCAGCCGGTTCTGTTTCGCGGCAGCCATAACTGGGCAGAGAAGATCGCGGGTGGATGGTCACTCAGCGGCATCGCGACCTTTCACTCCGGCTATGGGTGGACACCGGTCTATACCGCGCCACACCAGATTTACTGCAATTCGTGCAACTACGGATTCCAGAGCCTGCGCCCAACTTATCGCGGTGGAGCCGGCCATAGCACCAGCAACGACGCCTTCAAAACAGGAAACAATTTCCTCAACCCTGGCGCCGCATATAACGGAACCAATCAAAATCAATTCCAGAACAACTATTTCGAGGTTGCGGACTACTCGAAGGCGATTGCAGATAATCCTGGACAATCGGCTACCAGTTTTATCCCTCCGCCGGGAATCGATCGCAACTCCTTTCCCGGTCCCAAATATCGTGATGTTGATGTCAACATCGCCAAAGCATTCGGATTGCCCAACATGCGGCTGCTGGGTGAGAATGCCCGGTTTGAAATCAAGGCCAACATGCTGAACGCTTTCAATTTGTTAAATATCAACCCCAGCCAGCTTTCGACCAATGTCACCAACTCCAACCTCAGTCAGGCATCAGGCGCACTGGGAGCGAGAGTCATCGATTTCCAGGCACGCTTCAGCTTCTAGCGTGGAGTGCGCGATGGCCGCGTGTGCGCCTTTCCATTAGGAAAGGCGCATTCGTTTGCCACCGCCACCCACTTCTACAGGAGAGATCTGTGGTTCTCAACCCGAGACCATGAGGAGCAATCATTGCTGCGATCCAGATTCATTGCTTTCCTGGTCTTCGCAACCACGTTGCCACTCCCTGCAGTGGCGCTCTCCGACGCCCCGGAGCAGGTACCAATCGATGCAGGCGCGCAGACCACGCCCTTTCCGCATTTCTGGGAACAGATGTTTGGTTCGGGACGCGCAATCCTGACCCTGCGCGATAGCTACCGCGAGGATCTGCGCGCGGTAAAGCAAGTAACGGATTTCCAATACGTGCGCTTTCATGCCATCCTGCATGACGAGGTCGGAGTCTACAACGAGGACCAGCACGGCAACCCGATCTACAACTTCTCGTACGTCGATCAGATCTACGATGGTCTTCTGAAGCAGGGGATCCGCCCGGTGGTCGAGATCAGCTTCATGCCAAAGAAGCTGGCGTTCAATCCTGACGCGCTCCACCCCTTCTGGTACAAGCAAAATGTTTCGCCCCCCAAGAGCCTCGAAGCCTGGGATGCATTGATGACCCATTTCGCCCAGCACCTGGTGGAGCGCTACGGCGTCGACGAGGTTTCCCAGTGGTATTTCGAAGTCTGGAATGAACCGAATATCGATTTCTGGAATGGTATTCCGCGCAAGCAATCCTACTTTGAACTGTATGCCCACACCGCGCGCGCTTTGAAGGCAGTGAGCCCGCGGTTGCGCGTGGGCGGCCCGGCAACCGCAGCCGCCGCGTGGGTCGATGATTTTCTCAAGTACGCCGCCGCCAACCATGTCCCCGTCGATTTTGTTTCATCGCACGGGTATGCGGATGACACGGTGCAGAATCTCTTCCACAGCAACGAAGACATTCCCATGGATGACCGAGTCTGCCGGGCGATCGAAAAAGTAAGAGGGCAGATTAAAGCTTCATCCTTGCCCGATCTGCCGTTGTTTTGGACCGAGTGGAATGTGCAGGGCATGGACGAATCACGGGACACGACCTTTGTCGGGCCGGCTGTGGCCAACACCGTGCGGCAATGCGACGGCAATGTCACCATGATGTCGTTTTGGACTTTCTCTGATGTCTTCGAAGAAGGGGGTCCTATGCCAAAACCGTTCGAGGGTGAATTCGGCTTGCGCGCGAAGGGCGGCATCAACAAACCCAGCTACTATGGCTTCGCCTTACTACACCAACTCGGCGACCGGCGTCTCGCTAACCCATCGAAGAATGTAATCATCACCAGCAACCCTGCAGGCGGGCTGGTGATCGCCGCGTGGAATCTAGTCGACCCCGGACAGCACGGCGCGACGCGGACGATGGAACTCCTCTTCCAGGGTGTTTCTGCCGGCGCAAACGTCACCTTGCAGCGGGTCGATAGCCAACACGGCAACGTGCTACCCCGGTACGCTGCGATGGGCGGGCCGGTCGATCCGACTCCAGGCCAGGTAGACCAACTGAATCGCGAAACCGCACTACCGCCGGCGGAGCAGACACACCTTACCAACGGAAAGCTGGACCTTCCACTCGAACCAAATGCCCTGGTGCTGATAAAAGTGGATCGCTGACAGCCTACTTGGCCGTCCAGCCGCCATCGATGATCACGTCGGTCCCGGTCATGAAGCCGGCGTAGTCTGAGCACAGATAACACGCAAGGGCGCCGATCTCTTCCGCCTTGCCCCACCGTCCCACCGGCATGTTGGCCAGAAACGTCTTATTCACTTCCGGATTGTTAAAGAGAACCGCGTTCATATCCGTAGCAATTGGCCCCGGGCTGATGGTGTTCGCAGTGATGCCTTCCGGCGCCAATTCCAGGGCCAGGGATCGCGTAAGGCCGAGCAGCGCCGCTTTGGCAGAGGAATAGGGCGTGCGTCCGGGCAGCGAAATGTGGCCCATGATGGATGCCATATTGATAACGCGGCCGTACCCGCTGCCCTTCATCCCCGGGACGAAGGCGCGGCACATGAGAAACGTAGAAATCAAACTCGAGTCCACCACGCCGCGAAACTCATCCAGCGAAAAATCGACCAGATCCTTGCGCAGATTTGTTCCCGCGTTGTTGATCAGGATCTGCGCATGACCGAAGAGCTCCTTAACGCCTCGGGCCACCGTGGCGATGTCCTCTTCCCGCGTCACGTCCCCTGCGAATACCGCCGCCGTTCCGCCGCTCTGGCTAATCGCATCGCGGACCGACTCCAGCCGCTTGACGTCGCGCGCCACCAGGGCGACTCGTGCGCCCGCCCCTGCCAGAGCCTTCGCCATCGCTTCACCCAGGCCGCGGCTCGCCCCCGTCACTACTGCCGTCCGGCCCGATAGATCGATCTTCATCGCCACCCGCATTTCCCCCTGACTGCTGGGAAGATGATACCTCTCGCCCTGCATACGTTCTTGCTGGTAACCTGACCGGGCGGATTTTTTCCCCACCATACGAGGGCCT
>Ga0182024_10003556_pt1 | contig 36921 bp, 35 predicted proteins | sample P32metaG_FD_120480 | JGI IMG/M metagenome (GOLD analysis project Ga0182024, IMG submission 120480) | Permafrost microbial communities from Stordalen Mire, Sweden - P3-2 metaG (Illumina Assembly) | ecosystem: Environmental > Terrestrial > Soil > Wetlands > Permafrost | place: Sweden: Stordalen...
AGTTGGCCGAAGCCCTGAACATTCCCGTGGTAACTACCATGGCCGGCAAAGGCAGCATTGCCGACACGCACCCGCTGGCAGTCGGTGTTTGCGGACGTTATTCGCGCAAGGTTGCAAACGACACGCTCGCAGCAGCGGATTTCTGCCTGGCCATCGGCACAAAACTCAGCTCCATGGGCACCAACGTATTTCAATACCCGGGCAAGAATACGCGCATCGTGCACTTCGATCTCGACGCCAATTCGCTCGGGCGGACCTATCGTGAGGAGCTTTCGTCCGTCGGAGATTCGCGCGAAGCACTCAGAATGTTACGTGAAGCGGCACTTACTGCAAAAGTAAATGGCAGCAAGTGGGCCGGCTGGACAAAGCAAGTGCAGGGCAACGTCGCATCGTGGCAGGCGGACCTTGTGCGTGTTTCCAGCGAGGCCATGCATGAAGGGCGCCTCAACCCCTACCACATCATGCGCCTGATCGATCAGCATGTAGGCGGCGACGACATGCTCGTGGCGGACACGGGCTATATGGCGGCCTGGGCCGTAACCGTGCTGCAGCAAAAAACAATGGGGCGCAACACATTGCGCGCGGCCGGATCTCTCGGCTGGGCGTTCCCCGCAGCGTTCGGCGCAAAGCTCGCCGTCGGCCCAAAGCGCCGCGTCTTCGCCCTTACCGGCGACGGCGGCCTGGGCTACCACCTGCCGGATTTGGAAACCGCGCTACGCCTGAAACTTCCGACGGTGACCATCGTGATGAACAATTGTTCGCTGGCATTTGAATATCACGTGCAGAAATATGTGCATGAAGAAATGTGCCCGGAGGCCAGCGAATTTCTGGACGTGCAATTTGCCGACGTGGCCCGCGCCTTTGGAGCACACGGCGAACGCGTTACTTCCGCCGATCAATTCATTCCGGCCCTGCGCCGCGCCGAAGAATCCGGCAAGCCCGCGATTGTCGACGTAGTCGTCAGCCGCGAACTTCCGCCGCCCGTAACTCGCTACGAAGCGGCCGGCCTGCGCAAGATCTAGCTGGATTGGGTCATTGGGGTCTTGTGGCGCCGGCGTCCCGCCGGCGGATTTTGTAATTGCGTCGCCGCGCAAAGCCCACCGGCGGGACGCCGGCGCCACAAAACCATACCTGCCGCGATAGAAAGCGCCGCTACTGGCCAAATCCCTCGACCTTTGCTGAGATTTCGGGACTAGGAGCGAAAGGGCATTCGCAGTAACCTAGTAGAGGCACCCGGTAGCCGCCCGATTTGCAAGGAAGTGGGGGACATCATGAGAATTCGCAATGGAATTTCCTACCTACTTTTGAGCGCGTCCATTTTATTGGCCGCGGGAATCCTGTTGGCTCAGGACCCGCCCGCCCGGTCGTTGGTGGTGAATGGGAAGTCCGAGGGGACAGTTGTGCAGGTGGCTGGCCATGCTTACGTCGATGTCGAGACCATCGCGCGATTCACGAAAGGCTCCGTGGCCATCGAGCCCAATCGAATCGTGATTACCTTCCCGGCTCCCGGAACTAATGCTGCCCTGGATGTTGCCGCGCCAAGCGCCAGCGTCGAGGCTCAACCGATCCCGCTTGCGCCGGGCTTGTCCCGGAATTTTGCCAGCCTGGCAATCGCTGAACTCGCGGAGATGCGCGAGTGGCGGGGAGCTGTTGGCGCTATCCTCACATACGGTGTTCCTGTGGTGGGCAGCTGGCCGCAGGATTATCACGATCACGTCGAGACAGACCTGAATCAGGTGCAAGTGGCTGCCTCAACCGATGCGGACCAGCAGGCCATGCAACTCTTGCAAAACGAATTTTCCAACCTGGAACGATGGGCCAACGATGTCGTCACCACGCGCCAAGCCATGAATGCCACTAACACTGTGCGCCCCGACGTAATGCAGAACGATCCAAACGTGGCAAAGATTTCCAGTTGCAGCCGCTTTCTCAACTCCATGCTCGTGAGCGGTTTGTTCGCCGACGATTCCAGCTGCCACTAGGGTTACGTGGCATAGGCTTCAGCCTGTCCGTTTTCTGTTGCCCCGCAAGATGAAAACCCACAGGCTGAAGCCTATGCCACGCCACCCGCGCATCCCCTAGTGAAAGTTCCCGGCGATGGAGTATATTCTGCGGGCACATTATTTGCCCGGTGAGCCGGCAGATCAGATTTTAAATTGGAGAGGAACAAACTATATGACGGCAACATCGCCAGGCGCTGCTGAAGGCGCGGCAGGAGCTGCGGCTACAGCGGTCTCCGACGCAGCATGGAAATGCCTGCAGGGCGCGTATGACGTGCAAGTGCACGTGGCGCCGGATGTGATCGAGCGGCGCATCGACGACCTGGACCTGGCCAAGGAATTTCTGGGGCGCGGGCTGAAGGGGTTTGTGCTCAAGTCGCATTATTTTCCGACAGCGGAGCGCGCCCATGTCGTTACCAAAGCCGTCCCGGGCATTGCAGCCTATGGAGCCATCACGCTGAATCATTCGGTGGGAGGCCTCAATCCCGTGGCGTTGGAGCTGGCCGGGCGCTCCGGTTGCAAGATGGTTTGGTTCCCGACGGTGGACGCGCAGAATGAAACCGCGGGTCGCGTCGACGGTCCCAGCACCAAACTTCCTTTCTGGGCCAAAATTCAGCGTGAACTGGCGGCCACAGGAATCGCTCCGCCGCCGCTCACCGTGCTCGACGCGAACGGAAAAACTTCCGACGGCACGCGCCGTTGCATCGAGATCATCGCCAAACACAACATGATTCTGGCCACGGGCCATCTGGGGCGCGTGGAAATTTTCGAGTTGGTGAAAACGGCGCGCGAAATGGGCACGCAGAGAGTTCTGGTCACGCACGCGGAATTTCCATCGCAAAACCTCACCGCCGACGAACAGAAACAGCTGGCAGGAATGGGCGCGTTCATCGAGCACTGCTTCACCACCATGCACACGGGAAAAGCGCCGTGGGACGCGGTGCTGGAAGCCGTTCGCGTGGTAGGCCCGGAACGCTGCGTGCTTTCCACGGACCTGGGGCAAACCATCAACCCGCCGGTGGCGGAAGGTTTCGCCATGTTCGCGCAGAAAATGCTGGACGGCGGGTTCAGCGTCGAGCAAATTCGGCGCATGACGGTCACCAACCCAACCGCGCTGCTTCAATAAGTATTGTTTAGTAATATTTATAATACTTAATTATATAGTAATATACGGAGAATCGTTCCATGAAGCCAAGAATTGTTCGCAATATCGAACGCCCGGACCCGGAACTGGCCCGAAAACTCGGCGAGTTCGGCACCGCCACCGTGCACGAAGCGCAAGGACGCACCGGATTGATGCTTCCCTATATGCGGCCGATATATCCCACAGCGCGGATCGGCAATCCCGCCGTGACCGTGCTGTGCCATCCGGGCGATAACCTGATGTTTCACGCGGCGATCGAAGTGTGCAAGCCGGGAGACGTTTTGGTGGTGGCCACGCATTCCGATTCCACTGACGGATTTTTCGGAGAATTGCTGGCGACTTCCTGCCAGGCGCACGGAATTCGAGGTCTGGTGATTCACGCCGGAGTTCGCGACGTCGCGGACTTAACCGCCATGCAGTTCCCGGCATTCTCGCGCGCAATCTCCGCCCAGGGAACCGTGAAGGAAACAGCCGGCTACGTGAATATCGACATCGTCTGCGCGGGCGCGCTGGTTCATCCCGGCGACATCATCGTTGGTGACGTCGACGGCATCGTGGTGGTGCCGCGCCAGGACGCGACCGAAGTGGTCCGCCAGTGCGAAGCGCGCCTGGCAAAGGAAGCAAAAAACCGCGAGCGCCTGAAAGCCGGAGAGCTGGGTCTCGATATGTACGGGCTCCGCGAAAAACTAAAAAATTTGGGAGTGGAGTGGGTGTAGTAGAACAGACTTCACAGGCCGCGGAAAAAGTCTCAAAATAGGCCACATGTTCCGCAGCATATGAAGCCTGTTCTACTTGTGTAACCTAAATCGCTCAATTTGCGCGGCGAGTTCCGCCGTGTCCGCTCCGTCCTGAAACAATCGAATTGCCGCGATGCCCGAGGCGCCCGCCGCAAGGCATTCGCGCGCGTTTTCCCAATTCACTCCGCCAATGGCCAGCACGGGAATTTTCACCGAAGCGCAGACTTCGCGCAGGCGCTCGATTCCCTGCGGCGCGCCATATGCCGCTTTGGATGGCGTTGCGTATACCGGCCCGAAAAAAATGTAATCTGCGCCGCCCAGCTCAGCCGCACGCGCGGATTCCAGGGAATGACAGGATACGCCAATCAGAAAATCCAATCGCCCGGCCGAGCTGCGCCACTCGACCACGCATTTAAGCGGCAAGGATTGCTCGCCGAGGTGAATGGCCCCAGCCTTCGCGGCCAGCGCGACATCCAGCCTCTCGTTGACCAGTACACGCGAAGAGGTCCCATGCGTTTCGCGTACCGCACGGCGCACCATCTCCAAGAGCGCGCCTGTATCCAGGTCCTTTTCTCGAATTTGAATCCAGGAAATCCCGCAGGCAACGGCGCGCCGGATGCAATCGTGAAGCGCATTCGCGCGAAGCGGTGCAGGATCACCGGATTCAAATTGGGTTGTAGGAGGCGCAGCCTGCAACGCGCGCCGATCCGTTACATAGCAGAGAATTGGCTTACGTTCGCCCGGCAACGGAGTCGGTCCGTCCCCGCAGCATATTCGATGCCAGGAAAATATCCAGAGCCCCGAGGCCAGTCACTGCTCCTCGCACGGAAGGATGAAGCAAAAGTGGGATCAATACGGGAAACTTGTCCAGGAAAAAATTTTGATTCCAATAATCCAGCCAGGGAATCATGATCAGCAACACGCCGAGCAGGAAAATATCGAGGGTAAGCATCACGTGCAGGAAAGATTTCATCCCAAGGGAGTCTACCGCGCCTTCCCCAGAAGGGCAATCCGCTCGGAAACGTCGCGATAATCGATGTTGATTGCGTACACTTGAGAAAAACTATTAAAGGCGGCTTTTTCGTCGCCCGCGAGCTCCTGAGCCACGCCCAAATCGTAGCGCAACGCAAGAATCGATTCTTGATCGAGGCCCGGCGTTTTCAGCGCTCGTTCATACCAAATCGCCGCAATGGCCGGCTGCCCCTTTTCCATGAAAGCCAGGCCCAGCAGCGTACTACATTGCATGGCATAGCGGAAAGCCGGCCCTTTGTCAGCCGCGCTGGCAACTTTCTGAAATTCGCTGATGGCTTCTTCCAGCAAGCCCATTTCGCGGTAGGCGATGCCCAGATTGTAATGAGTTTCCAGATCCTCGTCATCCTTCGTCTCGCCAAGCTCGGAGCGAAATTCCTCGAACAGATCGCCCAGCGGACCGTCCAGCGGCCCCGCGGGTGCGGAGGCTGCGGTGCCATTTCCGGAGGCGGAGCGCGCGGGAGCCTTCACAGCCACATCGCCCGCAGGCGCAGTAGACATTTGCGACGCAGACATTGCGGACGTGTTCGGTATCCCCAGTGACGAAGTAAAAGAATCCAAATCTCCGGCGAGGTCCGCGATGAGAGAATCCCCCGCCTGGGTCTTGCTTTGCGCAACTCCGACGGGCTCCGCAGTCTGAAGTTCGAGATCGAATGACTGCGCTTCCGCGGTTTCTTCGGCATGCATTTGCGCCGCTTCCGCGGGAACCAGGACCGGCGCGGGAATCTGAACACCCTGTCGCGGCGCCGACGCGGGTTGCACGGCAGCTTCGGGCTCGTCATGCATCGCGCTTTCGAGTTGCTCGGACAACGCCGCCCACTCATCCGAGAGATCCACTTCATGCACCGCTGATTCCGCTGCGGCCGCCGCGGATGGCGATGCCGGAAGGCGTATTGGCTCCGTCGGTATTGGGATGGGTTGAGGCGCTGCTTCCGCGGCGGGTTCGTCGAGTTCCGCCTGGATCATGGGCACGGCAAATTCCTGCGTAGCAGGCGGCGCGGATTTCGAGGGATCATCCGTGATGGCCATTCCCGCGGCGCGTTGGAAACGCCGGCGCAGTTCGGCAAAACGTTCCATCCCCGCGCGATCGTTGTTTTCTTTTGCAATTTGCTCCAGGATCGATGCCAGCTCCGCGGTGCGGCGGCTGTTGCCCGCGCCGACGGAAAGATCGAGCAGCCGCTCCAGAACCGGAGCGTGTCGCGGGGCGCGATCCAGAACAGATTCGAGAAGATCGATGGCTTTTTGCGTCAGGCCATAGCTGGAAAACAAATCGACGTCGGTCAAGGCCTGCGTAACGAAGCGCTGTGTTTCCTCATCCAGCGCGGGATCGGATGAAGATACGGGAGGCGCCGCTTTGGCGGCCTCTTCCGTGGGCGCAATTTTCACGGCCGGAGCAATTTCTCCGGAGAGCGGTTCCAGACCGGTCTTGGCGCGCAAGCGCATGTATTTGCGACGCGTGGTTTCATCCTCGGGAGTTCGCTCCAGCAATTTTTCGTAGGTGGCCAGCGCTTTGCCGTCATCGCCGGAAGCTTCATAAGCGGCAGCGAGCTGAGCGAGAGCATCCGGCAGCCGGAATGAATCGCTGGCGCGCCCGTAGAGGTCCACGAGCCACTCGAGTGGAACCAACTGTCCAGGCTTGCTTTCGGCGAGATGCGTGAGGGATTGCGCCAGGGGTTCGTGGTCGCCCGAGTCGATCATGGTGTCGCGGATCAAGCCGAGCATGGCTTGCGCGCGGTCCAAATCTCCTGCTTCCAGTGAAGCGCCGGCAACGCGGTACGCCACTGCATATTTTTTTGCATCCCTCGCATAAACTTTTTCAGCGAGTTCGCTGGCCTTGGGCAGCTGCTTGTTTTCCAGATACAAATTCAGCAGCATGGTAGTTGTTTCGCCGCCCTCATCGCGATCCGGCAGAGTTTCCAGAAGATTGCCGGCCTCCGCAACTTTGCCCCCGGCGGACAATGCGCGCACTTTGAATTGAAATGTTGTTTGGCTTGAGGGATCGAGTTGCAATACGCGGTCGGCCAGGCGAATGGCTTCCGTATGGTCGCCCTGCTCCAGCAGCTTTTGCATGGCGCCCTGGAATGTTTCAATGGATTCTTTCTGCTGCCCCATGGAAAGGTGCAATTCGGCCAGACGAATTTGCACGCGCAGATTGTCGGGCTCCGCCTCCAGCAGCTTGCGCAACAGCAGCGCGGCTTGCGGCTGGCGGCCCGCTTTCAATTGCATTTCCGCGAGCTGCAAATAGAGGGGACGCGCCTCGCTCAAGACTCCCTGCTGCACGTAAAGTTCGGCCAGCCGTTCGAGTGGACGGCTTTCCTCGGGAGCGAGCTTGGCCACCTTTTTGTAAATGGCGATGGCTTTGGTGGTGAAGCCGTCGTTCAGAAAAATTTTAGCCAGCCGTTCAAAATATTCCAGCGCCTGAAAAGTGTCGCCTTGACGAACAAACAGATCTCCCAAAGTCATCAGGGTGACCTGATCCTTGGGTTCATTCTTTAAAATTTGTTGGTATTCCAGGATGGCTTGCGGCATCTTCCCCTGTTGGAGATATTTCTGCGCCGCATTCAAGTGTTTGGTCTTGTTATAAGCCATCTTCAGATGCTCATTCCAATGTCCCGGCTGGAACGGATGAAGTCGGACAATGGTCGATTCATAGCCGCACACATTCCGGCCAATTTCTGGCCGGCACACCGCGGCGGAGTAAACAAAGGTACCCGCTTGGGTCACCGAAGAGCGATCCCGTCGAGCCTAGAATTCACGCTAGCACGTGGCAAAATCCCAAGTCAACGCGGTGCATTGAAAAGCGTACCTGGCAGTAATGAGGGGGATGGAACGCGCCTGAAAAAGGTCGCTTGCCGGGCAGGCGGCAATTCAAGTCGTTTCAAAATGCGGGAAGCGGCAATGCCACCTGCGTCGCGCCCGCGGACCAGCATGCGGCCTCCCGCACAGGGGCAAAGGAAAATCGATGATGCGGCGTGGGGCCGTGAGCGCGCAATGCGGCGAGATGGTCGGGCGTGGCGTAACCCTTGTGCCGCGCCAGCCCGTACTGCGGGTAGATTCGGTCCCATTCGCGCATCTGCCGGTCGCGTTCCACTTTGGCAATGATCGAAGCGGCCGCGATCGAAACGGAAATCGCATCCCCGTGAATCAGCGATTTCTGCTCGACCAGCACGTCCAGCTGCATGGCGTCCAGCAGCAAATAATCGGGAGAGATTTTCAATTGGCTCAGTGCTTCGGCCATGGCCTGCCGGCTGGCCTGATAAATGTTCCAGGCGTCGATGCGCCGTGCATCGACCTCCGCAATCGCCCAGGCCAGCGCGTGTTCGCGAATTCGCAGGGCCAGAATTTCGCGGCGCTCAGCGGGCAATTTTTTTGAATCGTCAAGCCCCACAATGCGCCGCTTTGGATCCAGAATGACGGCTGCGGCGACCACCTGTCCAAAAAGAGAGCCGCGCCCCACTTCGTCCAGTCCGGCAATTCGTTGCCAGCCGCACTTGCGTGCTTCGCGCTCGTATCGAGAGGAACATCGCCTGCTCATCGCCGCGGATTTTAGCACGCCGGAAATTGCAATGAGCGAGCAGATTGATGCGCGGTTTTCGTGGCGCCGGCGTCCCGCCGGCGGGTTTTCGCTGCGACACGAATACTCAAACCGCCGGCGGGACGCCGGCGCCACGAAAACCACCGCCACAAAAAGCAAAAAGCCCAGAGAGCGCTCCTCTGGGCTTTGCATAAAACAAGTGTGCGGGTTCGAAATCTTAGGACTTCTTTTCCTCTGTCGCCGGCGTTTCCGGTGTCTCCACGCGCTCGACGCGCTGCAAGCGCGCAGCCTTGCCTTTCAGCCCGCGCAAATAATACAGCTTGGCGCGGCGCACGCGGCCCTGGCGCAACACCTCGATGGAACTGATGGATGGCGAGTTGGCCGGAAAAATACGCTCAATGCCCACTCCAAAACTCACGCGGCGCACCGTAAAACTTCCGCCCGTCGATTTCCCGCGCTTCTTGATGATCACGCCCTCGAACGGCTGGATGCGTTCCTTGTCGCCTTCGCCTTCCTTCAAGCGAACGTGCACGCGCACCGTGTCTCCCGGACGCAATGCAGGCAAGTCCTTGCGCACTTGTGCTGTTTGAAACTTTTCAATGACGAGATTCATGGCTAAGATTCCCTGCAGACCCACTCAGGCGGGGTCTTGCTCTGCAAACGCAAACCACGAGTATAGCCGAACTCTCCTTATTTCGTCACCATAATTATGCACCCGCTTGGCCTTGGGCCGAAAAACTAGCCTATTTTGTCATTCCGAGCGGAGCGAGGAATCTCTCTGTGGTTTAACCAATGGAAAAGAAAGAGGGATTCCTCGCTTCGCTCGGAATGACAAAAGGATTTGGGGGCTATTCGCGGTTCGCTACTGCGGGAAATCGCGCGGCACCTCACCTTCCACTTATCTTGTTTAGCTTGATGGCCTTGCCTCTATGGAAACGCTGTGGGGTATACGCATGGACAAGGCTGACGCGGTCTGTCAAAAGTGGATATACGCGAGTGCTAACTGACACTTTCTGGCCGCGACGATCGGTGACTCTCCGGTGCCATATCTGAATTGGATTGTCCTAGTAATCTGTTTCAGTTTGATCCTACCGAATCCCGGACTGGGAGATTGGCTGTTTTCCAAGTCTGAAAGAAAATTGGCAACGTTCGCAAGTCATCGAAACATGGTCTTAAATGCGATCGGAGCCACCGCGATTCTTGTCCGGGTCTCGCTTCTTGCGTGGCTCCCCGTTCCCCAACCGTGGATACATGATGAATATAGCTACCTGCTTGCGGCGGACACATTTGTTCACGGGAGACTCTCCAACCCGACGCATCCGCTCTCGATTTTTTTTGACACATTCCACGTCCTTCAGCACCCGACCTACTCATCTATCTATCCTCCAATGCAAGGCGCAGTCCTCGCGCTCGGAAAATTATTAGGCCATCCGTGGATCGGCGTGCTCTTGAGCACGGCTGCAATGTGCGCGGCGATGACTTGGATGCTTCAGGGCTGGATGCCGGCAAGATGGGCATTCCTGGGTGGGGTGCTGGTGTTTCTGAGATTTGGAATTTACACCTACTGGATAAATAGCTATTGGGGCGGTGCGGTTCCGGCCACGGGCGCTGCGCTCATCATGGGTGCGCTTCCCAGAATTTTCAAGGATTGGCGTCTTCGGGATTTAATTCCTCTGGGCTTTGGCACTGCCATTCTCGCCACCAGCCGTCCCGTGGAAGGATTTATTTACAGCGTACCGGTGGCCGCGGTTTTTCTGTGGCAATATTTTCGCCATCGCGACTCGGCACGGGGAAAAAGTGCCAGCCAAGGGCTCTTGGCCTTCCTGTTGCTGGGCGCTTGTGTGGTTGGGCTGGTCTTATTTTGCAACTGGCGAGTTTCCAGGAATCCATTTGTTTTTCCAACTTCTATCGAAGTGCGCGAATATGTGGTCTCGCCTGTATTTATTTGGCAGCACGCGAAGACTCCTCCCGCTTACCCGAACCCACAATTTGATACTTTTTACAAATCGTCCCTGCCAGCTGAATTTTCGCCGGGGTGGCGGGGAATCAAAACCGTCACCCTGACAAAGATAAAAACATTTTGGGAATTTTTTCTTGGCCCCGTGCTGTCCATTCCGTTCATCACTTTGCCGTGGATGTTCCTCGATCGCAAAATGCGCCTGGTATTCGCGCAATTTGCGCTTTCGGCAGCCGGGCTTCTGGTCGTTGTGTGGTTTCACCCGCACTACGCTGCGCCGTTACTGGTCAATGTGGTATTGCTCATGATGCAGGGCCTGCGTCATTTGCGGACATGGAGTATTCTGGGGCGGCCAATCGGGCTTTCCCTCGTGCGATTAATCGTCTTGCTCAGCGTCATGATCGTCCCAGTCAATCTTTTATTTCTGCACTATCCAGGCCTCGCCGCATTTTGGACTGCCCCGGGGGAATCGTTGTTGCCCCGCTATGTAGTTCTGCTCTTCGTTGCATCCTTGCTATTGCTTTTATTGAGAGTGAGGCGTAGGGATGAACATCAGTCATCGCACCAAAATCGAACGGTAGTTCCTGTCCTTGAATTTGCATTGCTCTTTCTCGCGGCGTCGCAAATATCGGTTGGATTGAGGACTAAAAAACCATCCGAACTCACTTCGCAATTCTCACGGCGCTCCGAAATCGAAGAGCGATTCAACAAGCTGCCGGGCGAACACCTTGTCCTGGTTCGATATTCCCCCAAGCACAATGTCCACGAAGAATTTGTGTATAACGACGCCGACATCGACCGCTCCAAAACAGTTTGGGCGCGAGAGATTCCGGGCGTGGATTTCCAACCGCTTCTGACTTATTTTCGGAACCGCGATGTGTGGGTCCTTGAACCCGATGCGGATCCCATCCGACTGCACCCATATCCGTCGGGAAGTTCAGCGGCTTCCTCATTTTCCCCGGGGAATGGCACGCCGTCGCAATTGCCCAAGTAACCGGCGATTCTCTCGTCATCTCCCTCCATGCAGCAGAGGTTTGATCCTGAATTCCCCTGCACGTGGAAGATTCCTGTATTACTCTGGAAACCGCCTCGAACCTTAAAGGGAATCGTGCGCCGAACAACGCGCGAGACATTCTGGAAAAATAAATTGGGGCAACTTTCAATTTTAGGTAGTGATTCAGTTTGGTTTTGGATTGAGCAATCGGATGCCCGCCCAAAAAACGGGCGGCCGCTACAAGTCCCAGACCAACAAGGTAGTATGGTTTCGTAGCGCCCGTTCCGTCCTGTGCTCTTCGGGACGGAACGGGCGTCTTCCGGGTCAAGTTGAGTCACCACTCATCTTTATCCTAGTGTGCATATTTAGCAGTTTGAAGGTAGATTAATTTATTTTGTAATTCTGAGAGGAGCGGCAAAAAGTTTTGAGAGTTTTTTCCGCAGCCTCTTAGGGATTCCCTGTGCAGAAACTAGACTGGATAATTTTCGCAGTTTGCCTCGCTCTCGTCTGCCTGATGCCGGGATGGGGCGAGCCGGCCTTCGCCTGGCTCGAGGAGAAATTTTCCCGTTTCGCAAAAAGAAAGCGACTTGCTGTGCTGACGCTCGGCGCGCTTACCATCCTTGCGCGCGTGGCGCTGCTGCCCTGGCTGGCTGTGCCGCAGCCCAAAGTTCACGACGAGTTCAGTTATTTGCTGGCGGGGGACACGTTCGCACACGGGCGGCTGGCCAATCCGCCGCATCCGCAGTGGATTTTTTTGGACACGTTTCACGTCATCCAGCATCCCACGTATGCGTCCATGTATCCGCCGGCGCAGGGGATCGTGCTGGCCGCGGGGAAATTGCTGGGGCAGCCGTGGATTGGCGTGTTGCTGAGCGTGGCCGTCATGTGCATGGCGTTCACCTGGATGCTGCAAGGTTGGGTGCCGCCGCAATGGGCGCTGCTCGGAGGCCTTCTTGTTTGGGCGCGCTTCGGAGTGTTCAGCTATTGGATGAACAGCTATTGGGGCGGAGCAGTGGCGGCCACCGCAGCTGCCCTCGTCCTGGGGGCGTTCGCGCGGCTCCGCGAACGAGAAAGCTTGGGGAACGCGGTATTGCTGGGGATCGGCGCGGGAATTTTGGCAATCAGCCGGCCACTTGAGGGGGCAATTTTTTTCGCCCCAATTGGCGTCACGCTTATCTGGTGGGGATTTTGCTGCAAGGAAATTGAGCGCCGGTCAAGAATCCGAAAAACAATTCTCGCGCCGGTCGCTCTAATCCTGGCGTGCACCGCCTTGTTCGTAGGGTATTACAACAATCGTCTGACCGGAAGTCCGCTGATCTTCCCGCATTTCATCGAGGGGAAAATGATCACCACGGCGATTTTTCTGTGGCAGCATGACAAACCCCCCATCGCCTACGGCAATCCGCAATTTGACGATTTCTATCGTAATTTTTTGCCCAGCCTTTATCAGACAAGCTGGCCCGCGGCTGTTGGGCAGTGGTGGTATAAGTCCGGCAATTTTTGGGAATTTTACCTGGGGCCGGCGCTTTCGATTCCATTCCTCGCGCTGCCGTGGGTATTACAGCAGCGTCGCAATCGCTCGCTGCTCGTGCAGGCCGTGCTTTGCGCATTGGGATTGTGGACCGTCGTGTATTACCACGCGCATTATGCGGCGCCACTGATGGCCACGGTCGTGGTGCTGCTGGTGCAGTGCATGATCGTGTTGCGGCGATTTCGATTCATGGGCAGAGCTGTGGGCGTGGGATTGACGCGGCTTGTTGTCCTGTTCAGTTTGCTGATCGGTCCCATCTATTTCGCGCAAGCGGCGCTCGCCCAGCCAAACGCAGTGTTCGAATGGTCGCATCGCCACAGCCTATTAGCGCTGGCGTTGCCGGCGCTTGGCCTCTTACTGCTAAAAATAACTGTTTGGCTCTCCAAGGGGCCCGCGCCGCCCCGCAGCGCGTGGTTAATCGCGGGTTTCGAGTCGCTGCTGGTCATTTGCTTCGTGCTGCAGCTTTGCGAAATGCAAAGGAACCTCTACACGGATGCTTTTCCATACGTGGATGACGTGAACGAACCCTTTCGAAAGCCGGTCGAGCAGCAGCTGGCAGCGCTTCCCGGCGAACACCTTGTCCTGGTGCGCTATTCGAAAGATCACAACTCCGGCGAAGAGTACGTTTACAACGAAGCTGACATCGACCATTCGAAAACGGTCTGGGCGCGCGAGATTCCTGGAGTGGACCTTGACCCGCTTCTAAAATATTATCAGAATCGCGATGTATGGCTGTTTGAGCCGGACCTGGATGATCAGAGCGTCTCGCCCTATGCAACTAAGGGGAAGCCTGATCCAGTTGAGTGACACCCTCTTTCCGTTCTCTCACAAGGCAGCAGACATAGGCTACCAGGCAGAAGGGAATCAACCAGGCCACCCGGCTCTGGTAACGATCGTACACTCCAGCCAAAGCGCCGCACACCGATGCGTTGATAACTAGAAGTATAATTGCCGAAGCAAGAATGTTGTTTATTCGGATGAAGCGGCGGGTCCATGCCAGCAGTAGGCATGCCGCCAAACTTATCCAGAATATTACGGTGTGAATCGCCGCGAAGTCATCCGCGAGCGAGAAGAGCCGGTCCCGCGATTGCCTTGAATTTCGGAATGCCTGCAAATCGCCGGGAAACACATGCAGCATTGCACCGTTACTCCAGTCTTTCGCCGCGTTGGAACGTATTTCATCCCCGGTACGCAGCGCGGCAAATTGCAGAAATGTTTGCCTGGCGCTGCTGATTAGAAATCGCAGAGGATAGGCAAGAATCGTTCCGCGCACGATGCTGTCCATCTCCTCTTCGTGACCCTTTAGAGCTTGCAGTAATGGATGCTGAAACAGGAACTCCTCTTCCGATCGCGGCAAGTTGGAGAGATATTGGCACGAAATAAATGGGGCCCTCGGGCAGTTCGCGCGAAGGAATTCCGGCGCCAGACCATCGCCAAACAATCTGCCCATGAGGAAAGTATTTTTGGAGGGTGAGAGTCCAAATCCGAGGCCCATTCGGTAATTCATTGCCGAGGTCCAGAACGCCGCGGCCGTGATTGGTACCAGCAGCCAGGGCATGACCATCCGCGCCGAAAGCCGGCTGTTCGTTTGCCGCCCGGCAAGCCTGATGATGGCCAACGCCGCAAAGTACAGCGCAGCGATGGGGAACAGCGAAGTGTGTGCTGCGATGGAGATCGTCAATATTGTGGACAGCAGGACTTGCTGCACCAGACTCAGCTCTCCTGCGTACGCCAACAGGAATGCGCACAGAAATAGAATCCCCGCAAAAACGTCAGGCATCAGCAGGGAAACAAACCACGGCAAACCGGTCAGCATCGCCAGCGCACAGACCGTTGCAAGCAGGCAATGGTCAAGGAATTTTCGGTCGCCGCCAATCAGGTAGGTGCAAGCTTCGCGCAAGACGTAAACCGCGAGGATTGCCTGAGCTGCGACGATGAACCAGGGACTGGCGCCCATGCCGGCAGTTCGCGTGAAGACGCTGTATCCGGGCGCGCGAAACGGAGCGAGAGGAGTATGAAAAGCTCCCGTTAGGAGATAGGCGCCGGTATCCGAGAACACGGTGGGGAAGCCGTTATAAAAAGCCACCCAAAGGAGCAGGACTGCCGCAAATGCGGCGGCGAAAAATGTCCGCAGCGCGGCGAATTTTTCGTTTTCGCTTGGCCGCAATTTGTGGCGCGCGCCCTGCGGTTTTGCGTCCGGCAGAGAGGATTGTTCATCGACTGTTGGCAGCATGCGCAGTTTCGTCATTTGCTGGAATCATCGCCAAAAATCTTGTGATCCCGGGTTCTATAATACGTGGCCGGGCGCAGCCAGCAAGTCCGGACGGTTACGCCGCGTTTTGAGAACGGCTTCCTGCCTGCGCCAGCGGCGAATTTCTTCGTGATTTCCGCCCAGCAGGACTTCGGGAACGTTCCAGCCGCGAAATTCCGCGGGGCGCGTGTAGTGAGGGTAGTCGAGCAGGACGTGGTCCGTGGTTCGTGGCCCGTGACCCGTGACGGCAAGGTCGTGACTGGTGACTAGTGACTGGTGACTGGTGGAAGGCTGCGCTTCGCTTCTTGTCGTCTCAGTTTCAGCATTGATCGCGCTGAACGATTCGTTGACCGCGGAATCTTCGTTGCCTAGAGCGCCGGGGAGCAGGCGCGTGACTGCATCGACGATGAGCGCGGCGGCCAATTCGCCGCCGGAAAGGACGAAATCGCCGATGGAGATTTCATCCGTGGCTAGGTGTTCGGCTACGCGCTCGTCCACTCCTTCATAGCGGCCGCACAGCAGGATGATGCGGTCCAGTTGCGCGAATCGCCGCGCCGTTTCCTGGCGAAATAATTTTCCGGAGGCTGAGAGGAGAACAATCGCCGTCCCGGCCTGAGCGATCGGCGTTCTTTCAATTGGTGTTCCTTCACCCTGCAGGGGCACGGCATGCCGTGCCCCTGCAGGGTCAAGCGATTCCACAGCCTCGAACAACGGCTCGGGTTTCAGCACCATGCCTTCACCGCCGCCGAACGGGCGGTCATCGACGGTGCGATGGCGGTCATGCGTGAAGGCCCGCAGGTCATGCACGCGCACATCTGCAATGCGCGCTTCGCGCGCCCGGCGCACAATTCCGTAGTCCAGCGGCCCGCTAAAAAATTCAGGAAAAATTGTGATGATCTCAAACTGCATGGCAGGGACAGTGTAACGCAGCAGGGCTCAGCGGCGATTCAAATCAAGCAACCCTTCCGGGAGCTTCACATCAATGCGTTTGGCTTTGACGTCAATATTGAGGCAAAATTCGGCCGCCAGCGGCACGAGGACTTCGCCCTCAGTTGAATCCACGGCCAGCAAAGGCGCGCCACCCGGAAACTCCACATCACGCACGGAACCAAGCGCTGCCGAAGCGCCGACTTCCCAAACTTCGCATCCCACCAGATCGCCCACAAAATAGTTTCCAGCTTCCAGCTGCGCGCGTTGCTCGATGGGCACCTGAACTTCCAATCCGCGCAGCGGCTCCGCTTCTTCAACGCAGTTGATATCCGCAAAATGAAAAATGGCTTGGCCGCCGCGGCCCGGTGAGAGCCAGCAGCGCTGCACGCGCACACGCCGAGGCGCACCGCGCTCTCCTGCCAGCCACACTTCGTGCAATTTTGGGAGACGTTCGGGAAAATCGGTCAGGATTTCAGCGGCCACTTCGCCGCGCAATCCGCGCGGGCGCAAAATTCTAGCCAGCGTTACGCCGCTAAAATTTTCCGGGGGCGCGTTATTCGAGGATTTCAAGAGTCAGGCGCTTCCGAATTTTCATCCCCGCGGCACCCAGGATTGTGCGGATGGACTTCGCAGTACGCCCCTGCCGCCCGATTACTTTGCCCAGATCTTCGGGATGCACGCGCAATTCAAGCACGGTGACTTGCTCTCCATCGACCGACTTCACCTGGACTTGTTCGGGATGGTCGACTAATGCTTTCGCAATCGCTTCCACTAGGTCCTTCATGGGGCCCTCCAGCATTAACATTCGCAGGTTCGATTGGAACTTTCACATGTGCGGGTTCCGAGGGCCGGCGGAATCCCATCTTGTACCGCCGCAGGGCGGTTCAAGCAATATTATGGGCCGAAAAAAAGCTGCGAACAGTGTCACTGGGCTGCGCACCGCAGGACAGCCAGTACTTCACTCGCTCGGCATCCAACTGAATAATCGCCGGTTTCTTGAGAGGGTCATAGGTCCCGACGACCTCGACAGTTCTACCATTACGGGGTTTGCGCTTGTCGAGCACGACAATACGATAAAAGGGTTGTTTCTTCTTACCAAATCTAGCCAAGCGAATTGCCAGCACGTTTCACTTCCTCCTGCTAAGGATTATAGCTGGTTCCCCCTGTTTGCGATACCCCGCAGGCATTCAAATCCCCCGGTTGCCCCATTTCTAGAGATGCGCCGAAGAGGATTAGGGTTTGTCGGGGGGTCCTTGTAGCACAGGCAGAGTGCCTGTGCTACAACGGCTCGAATACAATCAGGGGACTACGAAACTCCGCTAAGTTTGCCAAGGCCCTTGAGGCGGCCCTGGGCGGCGAGCGCGCCGTACTGCTTCATCATCTGGCGCATTTGCAGATATTGCTTGAGCACCTGATTCACTTCCTGCACGGAGGTGCCGCTGCCACGGGCGATGCGCTTGCGGCGCTTGCCGTCGATCACGTTGTGATCGTTGCGCTCGGAGTTGGTCATGGAATTGATGATTGCTTCGATGCGCTTCAAGTGCGATTCATCGACGTGCACGTCCTTGGGAACGTTCGCCAGCGGACCCACTTTGGGGAGCATTCCGAGGACTTGCTCGAGCGGGCCCATCTTGCGGATCTGGCGCAACTGGTCACGGAAATCCTCGAGGGTGAATTCACTGCGGCGCAGTTTGCGCTCGAGTTCGGCCACTTGCTTGGCGTCCACGGTCTGCTCGACGCGCTCGATCAGCGAAAGCACGTCGCCCATGCCCAGGATGCGTGTCACGATGCGCTCTGGATAGAACGCGTCCAGCGCGTCGTATTTTTCGCCGGTGCCCACGAACTTCACGGGCGCGCCCGTTACTTTTCCGATGGAAAGGGCCGCGCCGCCGCGCGCATCGCCGTCAAGTTTGGTCAGGACCACGCCCGTCAGGCCCAGCCGTTTGTGAAATTCACCCGCCGAACGGACCGCGTCCTGCCCGATCATGGCGTCCGCCACGAATAATATTTCCGCCGGCGTGAGGTCCTTCTTCAAGGCGCCCAACTCATTCATCAGCGTGTCGTCAATGTGAAGGCGGCCGGCGGTATCCACCAGGATCACGTCGTTCGCGGAAAGCTTGGCTTCGCGAATCGCGCCGCGAACAATTTCCAACGGCTTATCGGTGCCAGCGCCGGGCCAACACGGCAGATTGATTGCTTTGGCAACTTGCAAAAGCTGTTCACGCGCCGCTGGGCGGTACACGTCCGTGGAAACCACCATGGGCCTGTGGCCGTGAGCGGAGAGCCACTTGGCCAGCTTGCCGGTGGTGGTTGTTTTGCCCGAGCCTTGCAGACCGACGATCATCCACACGGATGGAGGGCGCGAAGAGAAAAGCGGCTTGGCGTGCTTGCCCAGCAGCAGCGCCAGCTCGTCACGCACAATCTTGATGACCTGCTGGTCGGGAGAAAGTTGCAGCAGGACTTCGGAGCCCAGCGCCTTCTCGCGCATGTGCGTCAGCAATTCGTCGATCACGCCGACGTTCACGTCGCCTTCCAGCAGTGCTTCACGGATTCCCGCGAGCGCTTCGTCCACGTGCTCCTGCGTGAGCTTTCCCTGGCCACGCAGGTTTTTGAAAACGCGCTGCAGCTTGTCTGTCAGATTCTCAAACATTGGGCTCTGTCCCTGGGATCGAAGTTGCCATTGCCTTCCTAATGAAACCTTATTCTATCAGGAGGAACGCGTACTTGCTGCTGTGCCTTTTTGCGGGGCGGGCGCGCTGCGATGGGTGCGGTTAACTCGGCACGGGGAACGGAAAAAGCTTTAACACAGAGAACACAGAGGGCACGAAGAAAACCGGAGAAGAAGCGGCTTTTGATGGTCCAAAGCCTTGCAGGAGAATTGGTTTGATGATTGCGCCTCCCGCATGAACATCAACGCTTTAACGTGCGGGCCATTTCCCCTACAGAGTTGCGAGAATTGTTCCATTGCGTTCTTCGATCAGAAGATTGTCGAGCAGGCGGACGGCTCCGATCCGCACGGCCAGCAAGGCCAGGCAATCGCCGCGCAGCAGTGTCATGGGCTCCAGCGTTTCCGCATCGACGAGTTCCACGTAATCGGGCTCGGCGAGTTTTTCCATTCGGAGCGTTTCGCGCATCGCGCCCTTCAGTCGCAGGGCATCGCGCTCCCCGCGTGCAATGGAATTGCGCGCGCCGTCCAGTGCGCGGAATAGAATTGTGGCGGCGTGCCGCTCCGCGGGATTCAGGTAGGCGTTGCGCGAAGACAGCGCCAATCCGTCCGCCTCGCGCACGATTGGGCACACCACGATTTCAGAATCGAGGTGCAAATCGCACACCATCTGACGGATGATGCGGGCCTGCTGCGCGTCCTTGCGCCCGAAAAAAGCTTTCCGCGGCTGAACGATTTCGAGCAGCTTCAATACCACCGTCGTGACACCGCGAAAATGCCCCGGACGGACTCGCCCTTCGAGCCGTTCCGAAAGGCCCTCCACGTTGACCCAAGTGCGAAATCCAGGAGGATAAATTTCCGCAGCCTCGGGGGCGAACAAATAATCAACGCCGGCGTCCTCGAGTTTGTTGCAGTCCGCCTCGAACGCGCGCGGATATTTCTGGAAATCTTCGCTCGGGCCGAACTGCGCGGGATTCACGAAAATGGAGGCGATTACCGGATCGCAGTCGGCGCGGGCCGCGCGGACCAGCGCGAGGTGCCCGGCATGCAGCGCGCCCATGGTGGGCACGAAGCCGGTGCTGCGGCCTTCGGCTTGCGCCTGGCGCGCGACCTGCTTCATCCATTCGATGGTGTGGATGGTCTCCAAGGAGTCCATGCGATTCGGAATGGTTTTGGTGGCGCGGGCTTCAGCCTGCGGATTTTGGTCCATGCGAGGACGAAGATCCGCAGGCTGAAGCCCGCGCTACTTTGATCAGGCGCGAGCGGCGGCGGCCTGCTCGCGATAGTACATGATCAAATCCGTCGAGACAGGTTTCACGCCGAGTTGCCGCAACAGGGTGACCACCTGCCCGCGATGGTAGCTGGCGTGATTGGTGAGTTGATGCAGGCTCTGCCATAGCGGATTCGAGAAATCATCGCCTGTAAAACCTTTGTAGCGGATGACTCGATCCAAATCCTGCTGCGTCATCTTGGACACGAAGTCAATATAGTAGGCGTCCATTTCCTCCAGCTTGGCACGAATGGCGGCGAGGTCGGGAAATCCGGCGCCGGAAATCAGCGCCGCGGGAGAGCGCCCCTGAATGCGCTCATTCCACACATATTCGGCGCCGTACAGGTGCACGACGGTGTCCCGCACGGAACTGAAACTCGAGCCGAGATTGCGCGTGAATTGCTCGTTGGTGAGCGAGGCGCAGGCGTCCAGCAGGCGGCGATCGGCCCACTGGTTGTATTGGAACATGAATCGTAGCAGTTCAGGCGTAACCATCGACAATCCTCCGCAGCGGATTCTAAACCATGATATTGGGATTTGTATTTATTTGTGCTGTTCGACTGGCGCGCCCACTTTTTCGGTCCGCGCATGATACGACTCCGCGTCGGAAGGAAACGATCCCTGTTGCACGTCGCGGCAATATTCGGCGGCCGCGCGAGAGATGATTTCTCCAACCTCGGCGTAGTGCCGTGCGAATTTCGGCTGGTGGCCGAAACTCATTCCCAGCAAATCGTGGATCACCAGGATTTGGCCGTCGCAATCCGGCCCGGCGCCGATGCCAATTGTGGGAATGCGAAGCTCGGCGGTGATGCGCGCCGCAAGCTCCCTGGGAATCGATTCCAGCACGATGGAAAATGCGCCGGCGGCCTCCACGGCGCGCGCATCGCGCAGAATCTTTTCTCCCGCCTCGGCCGTTTTCCCCTGCACGCGGAATCCGCCGAAGGCGTTCACCGATTGCGGCGTCAAGCCGATGTGCCCCATCACGGGAATCTCGGCGTCCACCAGGCGCGCGATCATTTCCAAGCGGCGCTCGCCGCCTTCCACCTTGATGGCTTCCGCGCCGGCCTCTTTTACAAAACGCAAGCCGTTGCGAACGGCCTGGGCCGGGTCTTCGTGGTAACTGCCATAGGGCATGTCCGCCACCAGCAAGGCGTGTCGCGTGCCGCGCCGCACCGCTCGCGTGTGGTGCAGCATGTCTTCCATTGTCACTGGCAGGGTGCTGTCGAATCCCAGCACGGCCATGCCAACGGAATCGCCGACCAGCAAGACGTCCACGCCCGCTTCGTCCAAAAGACGCGCGGTTGGATAGTCGTACGCCGTCAAGCAGGTGATTTTCGCCGGTGAAGAAGTATTGCTGGAAATTCCAGACTTTCGCTCGAGGATGCTCAGCACGGTAATTTTCCCGTTGCCTGCAGAAGGAACAACGCTCATAACTGCCTCCGGTGCCGCTCCCTGAAAGCAGGATACAGCCCATAACATTTATTCTACTAAAACTTTCTCGCCCGCGATAGTGGGATCGTGCCTCAAGGCTCTGTTTCTTATTCTCCCCGGTTTTCTCCGTGCCGTCTGTGTTAAAGCCGCTGCCGCCCAAGCGAAGAGCTTTAACACAGAGGACACAGAGGGCACGGAGAAAACCGGGAGCGCATTAAATCGTTTATTACCGTATAAATACCGTAATGCCAAAGTGCTTTCCTATAGCTGGTTTCTCTTGCCCGGGTGTCCAAATCATTAGCTGTAACTGATTCCCGGATTGCTTCGGAATTGCCCTCCTTCGGGCCGCACAGGCCTTTTAGACTGGGATTGGAAAATTCGGCCGCAACACTCCTTTTCGTCTGACTGAAAGAGACCCTGAGATGCTGATTCCGCTTCGCCATGAAAACATGCAAGGGCGCCGCTGGCCCATCATCACCTTCGGGATCATTGCGCTCAATGTCCTCATCTTTCTCGGGACTCACTGGACCATAGATAAACAGGGACCGGAACTGGGCCAGGTAAAAATTCATTTGCTCTTGCTCTCGGCCATGCATCCCGAATTAAAGGTTCCGGACAAGGCGCAGGAGTTCGTCACTTCCATACAAACCAAAAATCCTCCCTTGTGGAAGGAAGCGCAAAACCCGAACCGCAGCGTGTTTGACGCCTGGGACGCCAAGATTCGAATGCAGGACGACAGTTTCAATCTGCAACAGGAAATGGATTCGCTGGGCGACAGCTATGCGGAATTGAGTTCGGCCTCGATTCTGAACAAATACGCATTCATCCCGGCGCACCCTACACTCGTGGGTTTGCTGGCCGCGAATTTTCTGCATGGCGGCTGGCTGCACCTGATCGGCAACATGTGGTTCCTGTGGCTGGCCGGAGCCATTCTTGAGGACACCTGGGGCAGAGTGATTTATCCCGTGTTCTACATGGTCGCGGGAGTGCTGGCGTTTCAGGTTCATGCAATGGCCAATGTGGGAAGCTTTACGCCGGTGCTTGGGGCTTCGGGAGCTATAGCCGGGTTGATGGGCGCGTTCCTGGTGCGGTTCCCGACCACAAAAATCGAGATGGGCTATCTGCTATTCTTTCGCTTCGTGCGGTTCAAGATGGCCGCCTATTGGCTGCTGCCTTTGTGGCTGTTGATGGAAGTTCTCTACGGCACGGTGTTCGGCCAATCCTCCGGCGTGGCGCATTGGGCGCATGTGGGCGGGTTCGCGTTTGGGGCGCTGATCGCTCTGGCGGTTCAGAAAAGCGGACTCGAACAAGTTGCCGAAAAAGGGATTCAGGAAAAAATTTCCTGGGTCAGCCATCCATTGCTCGCGGATGCCAGCGAACAAATGGAAAAAAAGGAATTCGATCAGGCTGCTTCCAGCCTGCAAAAATTGCTGATTGAAAAGCCGGATTCGATCGACGCCTACCGCATGCTGCAGCGCATCTACTGGCAGAAGAACGATCTCCCGGCGCAGCGCGACGCTCTGCTGAAACTTTTGGGATTGGAAATGAAAGCGAACGATCACGAAGGCGCCATGCAAACCTGCCAGGATTTCAGAAATGCCGGCGGAGAGAAGCTCCCTGCTCCGCTGTGGCTGGAGTTCTGCCGCCAGCTGGAGACTCAACCTGACATCTCGCGGGCCGCGGACGAATACCTTGAACTGGCCAAAGCGTACCCCTCTGAAAAGCAGGGCCTCTTGGCGCAAATGGCCGCGGGACGCATTTATCTGAAGCGGCTGAATCGCCCAGCGGACGCGCTGCGGCTGTACGAAAGTGCGCAGGCCTCCTCGATTCCGCACGCGGATTGGCAATCAACGATTGACCGCGCCATCGCCGACGCAAATAAAATTTTGCAAACCAGCGTATCGTCCGCCAGCCCCATTTCCTGAAGTTCAAATTGTGCAATGTGGCGTAGGTCGCGCGGGCTTCACAGGCTGCGGAAAAACTCGCACCATGTCATTCCGAAGGGCGGGGTTTGCCCGAGGAATCTGCTTTTTTTTGGAAGCCGAAAAGAAAAGCAGATCCCTCGCTCCGCTCGGGATGACAAAAAGTACTTTTTCCACAGCCTTTTCAGCCTGCGGGGTTTGGGACTTGCTAGGACTAACCCCCGCAGGCTGAAGCCCGCGCCACGCATGCCACGTTTGCATGTGAAGGGCCTCGGGCGTAAAGTACCGTGGATAGCATTGGGTGGAAGCAGTTATGAGGAGGCAGTGATGTCCAACTATCAAAAAATTAGCCGCACTTTGCTTTTTGCCGTGGTGGGTAGCGCGGCGCTGGTGTCGCTGGGGACGGCGAGGGCCACGGATCTGAATCCTGCGGCGCTGAAATTGCAGTTGCCGGATCAGATCAAATGGGTGGACGACATGAAGCGCGGCGAAAGCACGGCGGTTCTGGCGGGCGATCCCGAAATGCCTGGCCTGTATGTGGAGTTGGTGAAATGGCACGCGCATCACATGAGCCGACCGCACTTTCATCCCAACGATCGGTTCATCACCGTGATTTCGGGAACCTGGTGGGTGGGAACGGGCGCCAAGTTCGATCCGGATGGGACTACGCCCGTGCCGCCGGGAAGTTTCGTGAAGCATGTCGGCAAGCAGATTCACTACGACGGGGCCAAGGACGAAGATGTGGTTCTGGAAATTGTTGGCGAAGGGCCGGCGACGTCCACTCCCGCCGAAGTAAAGTAAATATTTGGCGCTGCGCGCTCTTGGTAGCACAGACTTCAGTCTGTGGAATTTGGTGCTCGCGAAAAGCAAAACCCACAGGCTGAAGCCTGTGCTACTTAACCCCCGCTGAATTTTTGGATTAGGACTCAAACACGATGGCCTGGTTTAAGCGCGAAAAAAAACGGATCGAACAGCCCACGCCGCCCGATGAGCGGCGCGTGAAGACGGAAGGGCTGTGGAGCAAATGCGAAAATTGCCGCTCGACCGTTTGGAAAAAAGACCTGGACGCCAACTGGCGCATCTGCCCCAAGTGCCAGCACCATTTCCGGTTGAGCGCCACGCAGCGGCTGGAATTGCTGCTTGATTCGCGCTGGGTGGAACATGACGCCGCGCTGGCTTCGAGCGACCCTTTGAAATTTACGGATACGCGGCCGTATGCCGCGCGCCTGAAAGAAGCGCGCCGCAAACTGGGTAAGGCCGATGCCATCATCACGGCAGAAGGTTTACTGGGCGGGCGTCCGGTGATTTGCTGCTCGATGGAGTTCGCATTTATCGGCGGGTCGATGGGCGCGGTGGTGGGCGAGAAAGTGACGCGTGCGGTGGAAATGTGCATCGCCAAGAAACTGCCGCTGGTGATTGTTTCTTCCTCTGGCGGGGCGCGCATGATGGAAGGCACCATCAGTCTGATGCAACTCGCCAAAGTTTCCGCTGCGCTTGGGCGATTGGACGAAGCGCGCCTGCCATTCATTTCCATTTTGACCGATCCGACCACCGGCGGCGTCACTGCGAGCTACGCCATGCTTGGCGATATCAACATCGCCGAGCCGGGCGCGCTGATCGGATTTGCCGGGCCGCGCGTGATTGAGCAGACCATGCGCCAGAAACTTCCCAAGGGATTTCAGACTTCGGAATTTTTGCTGGAGCACGGTTTTCTGGACGCCGTAGTTCACCGCAAGGATTTGAAAACCTACGTTTCCTCCGCGCTCGATTTTTTCATGGCCTAGCCGCATGACCTACGAAGAATCCGTGCAGTACCTCTTCAGCCTTGGACGCGAACTGGCCTCTCCTCGCCAGGCCAGCGTCATGAAGTTCGATCTGAAAAATATCACCGTGGTTTGCGAGCACCTGGGGCAGCCACAGCTCGCGTTTGAGTCCGTGCACGTTGCCGGCACCAACGGCAAAGGCTCCACATCGGCGATGCTCGATTCGATTTTGCGCGCGGCGGGCTTACGCACTGGCCTCTACACCTCGCCGCACCTGGAGCGTATCAACGAACGCATTCGCCTGGATGGCCGGGAAATTTCCGATGAGGAATTTGCCGCCGCGTTCACACGCGTGCGCGAAGCCATCGAGGAATTGCTGGCCTCGGGAAAGCTCGCCGCGCATCCCACTTTTTTCGAGTGCGTCACGGCGGTTGCCTTCGTGTATTTCGCCGGGGCGGGCGCGCAGTTTGCCGTGTGCGAAACGGGCATGGGCGGGCGGCTGGATGCCACCAATATTTTGCTGCCGGAAGTCGCGGTGATCACGCAGATCGACTTCGACCATGAAAATTATCTGGGCCACTCGATTGAGGAAATCGCCGGTGAGAAAGCGGGGATCATCAAGCCGGGCGCACGTGTGGTCAGCGCCGCGGAACACCTCATCGCGCGCGTCGTAATCCGGCGGCGCTGCGCCGAACAGGCCGCGTTCCTCGTGGAAATCGAGAACGCTTTTTTTCTGGAAGATGTTGTGGCGCGTGACGGTTGCTTTTCGTTCACCGCAATTTCCTACGAGTCCGGCGTTCGCATCCCCATTGCGTTGCGGCTCCCCGGCAGATTTCAAGTCCGCAACGCGCTCACGGCGCTAGCCGCGGCGCGAATGCTCGCCGAGCGTGGCGCGCCCATCGACGATGAGGCCATCGCGCGTGGCTTCGCCGCCGCCGTTTGGCCCGGCCGCCTGGAAAAAATCAGCGAGCGCCCGGAAATTTACGTGGACGGCACGCACAATCCCGCCGGCGCGCGCGAAATCGTGGCCTTCTGGGAGCAATTCCTGATCGGCCGGAAAATCATTCTGATCTACGGAGCCATGCGCGACAAAGCCGTCGACGAAATTGCCGGCCTGCTTTTTCCGCGCGCCGCCGCCGTAATTCTCACGACGCCCGCGCAGTCCCGCTCCATCTCCGCGCCGCTGCTCGCGGAAATGACAGCGCATCACGCCCACGTTTCTGAAATTGTGCCCAACCCTGCGCAAGCCTTGACGCGCGCCATCGAGCTCGCCTCACCCGAAGATGTTATCTTCATCACCGGTTCGCTTTACCTCGTGGGCGAATTGCGCCGCCAATGGATGTCTCGGTAGGACAGCCACTCCTGGCTGTCCTGTTGTGAGTCGGCGAGCTTGAGGAGGACAGCCAAGAGTAGCTGTCCCACAGAGTCCGCAGATTCTCCCGTGCAATCAAATCGAGTGCGAAACCGCCAAAACTCTGCTAAACTGCTCACTTTGTTTAACTTTGTGTGAATGGGTGAGGAGTTGTTATGGCAATGACATGCAAGATTTGCGGCAAGGGGCCTTCATTTGGAAACGTGATCAGTCACGCGAATAACACGCGCCGCCGCCGTTGGAATCCGAATCTTCAGCGCGTTCATGCCTTGGTGAATGGCGCGCGCAAGCAAATCCGTGTGTGCACCTCCTGCATTAAGTCCGGCCGCGTAACCAAGGCAGCCTAGCCGGCGCATATCCGCATCGTAGGATCATTCCGGCGGGCGCCAGGCCACCGCGGCGAGCGTTCCGCGTAAATGCGAAGCCCGCATCCGGCACAACACCCGGTATAAGGAGACATTTTGAAGAACCGTGCGCGGGGATGGATCGTGATGGCCGCAACCCTGGCGGTGCTTTCCGGATGCCAGAAGGCGTCTCAGCCCGCCGAAGGCGTGTGGGGAATGGTGGACGGCACGTCCATCACGCGCGCCGAAGTCGACAAATATTACCAGTCGCAATTAAATCCCGATGCGCCGCAGCCTTCGCAGGATGAGGCGCTATCGCTTCGGTTGAATGTGCTGGATGAGCTGATCAACAATCGCATCTTGCTGGAGAAGGCCAAGACGCTGAGCCTGCAAGCCGCCGACGGCGAAGTGGAAGATAAGTTCACCGAGTTCAAAAGCCCCTACACCGAGGAAGAATTTCAGCGCCAGCTCAAAGCGCGCAGCTACACGGTCGACGATTTGAAGAACGACATCCGGCAACAGATTTCCATCCAAAAAGTTTTGAACCACGAAGTGGTGTCCAAGATCACCATTACGGACCAGGACGTTCAGGATTTTTACAATCAGAACCAGGCCCAATTCAATGTGAAGGAAGCGCAGTACCGCATTGCGCAGATCGTGGTCACACCGCATAAGGATCCGGGCCTGCGCAATCGCAAGAACGACGACGCAACGACCGACGCCGAGGCCAAGCGCAAGGCCGCGGCCCTCGAACAGCAACTCAGCACGGGCGCGGACTTCACTCAAGTGGCCATGGATTATTCGGAAGATCCGGCGTCCGCTGGATCCGGCGGCGACCTGGGCTACGTACCGGAATCCTCGCTATCGCAGAGCGATCCCGCATTGAAAAAGGCGGTCATGTCGCTCAAGCCGGGACAAATCAGCGGCGTCATCGTGCTTAGGGATTCATACCGCATCCTGAAGCTGGTGACCAAGGAAGCCCCGGGCCAGCGGGAACTGAGCGATCCGACCGTGCAGCAGTCGATTCGCGACAACCTGCGCAATCGCAAGGAACAGTTGCTGCGCGCTGCTTACATCGCGACGGCCCGCAACAATGCCAAGGTTACTAACTATCTCGCGCAGCAGGTGGTGGAATCGGCCGGGAAGTTGCCGGTTGTGGTTACGCCAAAAGCGGCGAGTGATGCCTCTGCCATTCCGAGTAAATAACTTCTAAACTGTTCCTTTGATTTAGTGGCACGGGCTTCAGCCTGCGGGGTTTACTCCTTGCAAATTCCAAACCCCGCAGGCTGAAGCCCGCGCTACTTAACCCCGCTAATTCACGATTGCTAATACTTCGCCGGCGTTGACGGTTTGACCTTCGCGGGCCAGCTTTTCGACCGTGCCTGATTTTGGCGAACGGATTTCGTTTTGCATTTTCATGGCTTCGATCACCAGCAGGCCTTCACCGGCGCTGACCTGTTGGCCGGCCGCGACCAGTATGCGCACGATTTTTCCGGGCATCGGCGCGACGAGCTGCTGGCGGCCTTCGAGCTCGATGCCCGCGCCGCGCGCGCCTCGCCACGCGCGTGGATCGACGATTTCCACTTGAAATTCGCGGCCATTCGCGCGTAGCAGCAAACCACTTGGTGCTTCCTCCGCGGTAACTTCGATGGATCGCCCGCCGAGAAGAACGGAATATACGTCGGGCGAAATGCGCACGGCACAGGCTTTCACTGGGCGGCCGTCGATGGTGAGTTGCACGCGCGACGATTCGTCTGGCGGAGGAGTGAACTCCACGCTGCGCCGCGCGCCGTTGATTACAATTTCATATTTCATCGCAAAAATTCCCCGGCCTGTTTTTTTTGGGCCGTCATTCGCTTCGCTCGACCTGTTCGAGGCGTGCCTGGCGCTTCCAGCGCGATTCCGTTTCCGCAACCGCTCCGTGCGCGGGCGCCGCATTTTTTGCGGCAACGCGATGCAAAAGCGCGGCAACCGTTGCGGCATCTTCAGCAAGCACGTCGCGGGCATGCGTTTTTTTTGCGGCCAGCAGATGAGGGAGGCGTTCGTCGAGCCAGCGGGTGAAAATTTCTCCGCGCAGAAAATCCGGATCGCGAAGAATTTCGAGAAGAAGGCCGGTGTTTGTTTTTATCCCGGTGACCGAGTGCTCAGCGAGTGCGCGGTCCAGGCGAGCGATAGCTTCGGCGCGGTCCGCGCCCCACGAAATCAGTTTGCCGAGCATGGGATCGTATTCGGTGGAAACAGTGAAACCTTCGTACACGCCGTCATCCAGGCGAATTCCAGGACCGGACGGCGTGCGCCGCGAAATAATTTTTCCGGGCGACGGGAAAAATTGATTGGCGGGATCCTCGGCATAGAGGCGGCATTCCACGGCGTGCCCGGAAAGCTTCACATCCTGTTGCGAAAAGGGAAGCGGGTCGTCTGCGGCGGCGCGAATTTGCAACTTCACCAGATCGAGACCCGTGACCATTTCCGTGACCGGATGTTCCACTTGCAGACGCGTATTCACTTCCAGAAAATAAAAATTGCGCGCGCCATCCACAAGAAATTCCACGGTGCCGGCGTTCGTGTAGCCCGCTTCCTTTGCCAGGCGTACGGCGGCTTCGCCCATGGCGCGGCGCAGCTCCGGCGTCATGATGGGTGAGGGAGACTCTTCGATCACTTTCTGGTGGCGACGCTGGACGGAGCATTCGCGCTCGCCGAGATACACGATGTGGCCGTGCGCGTCTGCGAAAATTTGAATCTCGATGTGGCGCGGCTTGTCGACATATTTTTCAAGATATACGCGCGCGTCGCCAAATGCGTTCAATGCTTCCGAAGAGGCGTCGCGCCAGGCGGCTGCCATTTCCGGTTCCGCTGAAACGAGGCGCATGCCTTTTCCGCCTCCGCCTGAGACTGCTTTCAGGAGCACGGGATAGCCAAGCTTTTTTGCAATGCCCGTCGCGTCGTTGAGATTCGCGATCGCGTCCTTGGTTCCTGCGACCATGGGGACGCCGGTGCGGGAAGCGAGCTGGCGCGCGGCGGTTTTCGATCCCAGGCGCTCCATCGCTTCGGGAGATGGGCCGATGAATGTAATGTTATTTGCCGCGCAAGCCCGCGCCAGGTCCGGATTTTCGGCCAGGAATCCGTACCCGGGATGCAACGCGTCGCATCCGGCGCGGCGCGCGACGTCCATGAGCTTGTCAATGCGAAGATAGCTTTCGCGCGAGGGAGTAGGGCCGACTGCATAGGCTTCATCGGCGAGACGAACATGCAGTGCAGCACGGTCGGCATCGCTAAAAACAGCGACCGAGGTGACGCCCATCTCACGGCAAGCGCGCGCGATGCGCACGGCGATTTCCCCGCGATTGGCGATGAGGATTTTTTTGAACATTTTTTCCAAACGCGCAGAGACGATGCAAATTCTAGCACAGAGGGGAAAACGGGCAGTCCGCGGCTAAGAAGGTGATGGGATTCCGAGGTCGCGGCAAATTAGAAGCCACCTTACGACAGCCCGAGATGGCAGGAACAAAACATTCACCGGTTGAATCTTCAATAGTTCAATCAAATCTGAAAGCTCCGGCGCTGAAAGCGCCGGCGGATGCTAGCCCAGGGCAACGCCCTGGGTTTGGTCATCCATTGTGTTGCGCCCTGAAAGGGCGGAGGATCTCCCTTCCGCCCTTTCAGGGCGGACGATGAGACGCGGGCACAATACCCAGGGCGTTGCCCTGGGCTGGCATACTCCGCGCCGTTGGCGCGAAACGGTTGGCGACTTTTTCAGCAGGTATCCAAGCGTGGACATACATGAGGCGGCGCGCAATAATTCCCCGCATGACGCCCACAAAAGGCGAACACAAAACCGAGCAACAAACAGAACGCTTGCTCGGCGCGTATCTTTTCGCGCTTTGCATCTACCAAGTTGGAATATATTTCTGGCCGGGCGGGCCGCCGTTTATCCTCGATCCGCGGGCCGGAATCCCCGTTTTGCTTATCAATCATTTTTCGTTTGACAACAAAGTGATTTATCCGGTGGAGTGGATCACCGCAACATGGTTGGTCATCGCGGCGGCAATGATTTTCTTTCGCGGAAGATTTTTGAAGGCTTATCTGATCGTGGAAATTATTTTGGCTGCGCCCACGGCATACTATATCTGCGTTCTGGCCATCCGGCATGGCGGGGATTTTGCGCCAGGCTTCAAGGACCTGGTATTGACCGCAATATTGTTTCTGATTTTTTCCCTGGTTCCAGGGGTAATGGCTGGAACGCGTCTTCTGGCACGAAGCGAAAAGCCGTCCTGAGAGCATCGCAAGTGCCTTTCACCGCGCACCCTTGCAAAGCGAAGGTTGACACAGGGAATTGCGCGTAATTAGAATCACTAGACTACTCATCGTGTTTAGGCTATTTTTCGCTCTGCACCTTTCCGGAACAGGAGATCACCATGAAACGAATTACCGCCCTCTTTGTTTTAAGCGTTCTTTTCGCGCCGCTGGCAATGCGCGCCCAGAGCAACACACCCGCCGCTCAACCGGCTGCCGGCGCAGCCGCCGCGCCCACGGCGCAGCCGCCTACAACCACAGGACGCAAGAAACGCGTCGCGATTTTCGATTTCGACTACGCCACGGTGAAGACCGGCACGGCGGCGCTGTTCGGCACGGATATCGACGTCGGCAAGGGAATCTCCGACCTGCTGGTGAAGAACCTGGTGACAGACGGGACCTATAGCGTGATCGAGCGCAAGCAGCTCGACAAAATTCTCGGCGAGCAAAATTTTTCAAATAGCAACCGCGCCGATCCGACTTCGGCGGCCCGGATCGGCAAGATCCTGGGTCTCGACGCCATCATTGTGGGCAGTATCACCGAGTTTGGAAACGAGACCAAGAACAGGAATATCGGGGGAGGCGGAGGCGGCTTCGGCGGATTTGGAATCGGCGGGATTGGCCACAAGGAAACCAAGGCCAACGTCGTCCTCGATGCGCGCCTCGTGGATGTCGACACCGCGGAAATTCTGGGCGTGGCCGAAGGCAAGGGCGAATCCAAGCGCAGCAGCAATTCACTGCTGGGCGGCGGCGGAACCTGGGGTGGCTTTGGCGGAGGCGCGGTGGACTTCGGCTCCAGCAACTTTCAGCAAACTATTATCGGCGAGGCCACCAAAGCCGCCGTCGATCAAATGACCGCGGGCGTAATTGCGGCGGCTCCCAAGCTGCAGGCGCGCGTAATTAAAGTCGAAGGCGTGGTGGCGGCAGTGGATGGCGGCCAAATCGTGCTGAATATCGGCGCGAAAACCGGCATCAAGGTCGGCGACCACATGTCCGTGGAACGCGTGACCAGCACCATCAAGGATCCCACGACAGGCGCAGTAATTCGCAGAATGACCACCAAGCTTGGCGAACTGGAAGTTACCGACGTGGACGACATATCCGCGGTTTGCAGACCCGTTTCAGGCAACGGATTTAAAGTTGGCGATGTGGCCAGAACGGTGACGCAGTAGGGCAGGGCACGTCGGGGGAAAATTAGTTTTATTTAGCGTCTGCCGCGGAACCTGCCGCGTGCAAAAACGCGCGGCTGCAATCTGGAGAAGAAAAACGGATTGCTGATTCGCGTCAGCGGCAGCATCTCCAACCCTTCAATGAACCGTCCGTTCGTTTCGTGGAAATCCGCGTAGTTGCCATAGATTGCTACGGAAACCGGTACGCCCGCCATGCGAGCCGCCTCGATTTCTCTATCCCGTTTTCCGGTAAGAATATCTACGTCGGCGGGATCCAAGGGATGGCCTGGGCGGAGCGACGCCGGCAATTGTTGCTGGACATTCGGAGGTTGCGCGGTCGGTTGTGCTTCCGTCTGCGCAGCGGCTTGCGGAGTGTTGCCAGTGGTTTCCGCCTGCTGCGCGCACAGGGCAGGTGTGATCGAAAGCAGAGCGATTGCCAGCAACAATTTATTCATGGCGTCCTCCTGCGGCTAGTTCCATCGCCATTCTACTCCTCTGCTCGCCCGGATATCTCACAACAATTTGACGGAGGGCTACACACATTGCCCTGGAGACGGTGGTTTTCGTGGCGCCGGCGTCCCGCCGGCGGTTTTACGCCGTGGCACGAGCAAGAAAATCCACCGGCGGCACGCCGGCGCCACGAAAACCGCTCCGCAAATGTGCGTTCCGAGAATTTCAGAGTTGAAGTTGCATTTTTCGTGAGGAATTCGGACTAGAGCGGGATATTGCCGTGTTTCTTTTTGGGGTTCGAGTCGCGCTTGGTTTCGAGGGAGCGCAGCGCGGTGATGAGCTTCGCGCGCGTTTGCGAGGGCTCGATGATGGCATCGATGTAGCCTCGCTCGGCGGCGACGTATGGATTTGCAAAGCGTTCGCGGAACTCGGCGATTTTTTCGAGGCGCAGGCGCTCGCGGTCAGCTTCGGGTGCGCGTTCAATTTCGCGCTTGTAGACAATGTTGACCGCGCCTTCGGGCCCCATCACTGCAATTTCGGCCGTGGGCCAGGCGAAATTTGCGTCGGTCCGAATGTGTTTGCTGGACATGACGCAGTACGCGCCGCCATAGGCCTTGCGCGTAATCACCGTTAATTTGGGAACAGTCGCCTCGGCAAACGCGTAGAGCAGTTTTGCGCCGTGCTTGATGATGCCATTCCATTCCTGTTGTGTGCCCGGCAAAAATCCAGGCACATCTTCGAGCGTGACGAGCGGGACATTGAATGCATCGCAGAAGCGCACGAATCGCGCGCCTTTCACGGAGGCGTTGATATCCAGAACTCCCGCGAGTATCGCGGGCTGATTGGCAACCACGCCGACGGGCTGCCCGCCGAGGCGAGCAAAGCCGATGACGATATTTTTTGCAAAATGCTCGTGAACCTCGAAGAAATAATTGTCGTCGGCGATGGCGTGAATCACGTCCTTGATGTCGTACGGCTGCATGGCGTCGGCCGGAACCATGGAATCGAGCGCGGTGTCGGCGCGGTCGACGGGATCGCTGGTTGGGCGGCGCGGCGCTTCATCCAGATTGTTGAGCGGCAGAAAACTCAAGAGTTCGCGAATCATGGCCAGGCATTCGGCGTCATCGCGGGCGATGAAATGGGCCACGCCGCTGGTGGCGTTGTGCGTCATCGCGCCGCCCAGGTCCTCTTTGGAAACGTCTTCGTGCGTCACCGTTTTGATGACGTCCGGTCCGGTGATGAACATGTAGGAAGTGTCGCGAGTCATGAAAATAAAATCGGTAATCGCGGGGGAATACACCGCGCCGCCGGCGCACGGCCCCATAATTGCGCTGATTTGCGGAACGACGCCGCTGGCCAGCGTGTTGCGCAAAAAAATATCGGCATAACCTGCGAGCGAACGCACGCCTTCCTGAATGCGCGCGCCACCCGAATCGTTCAGGCCGATCACGGGCGCGCCATTGCGCATGGCCAGGTCCATGATCTTGCAAATTTTCAAGGCATTCGTTTCCGAGAGCGAGCCGCCGAACACTGTGAAATCCTGCGCAAAGACGTACGTCAGGCGCCCGGCGATGCGTCCGAATCCGGTGATAAATCCATCGCCGGGCGGGCGCTGCTCCTGCATTCCGAAATCCTCCGAGCGGTGCACAACGAATTTGTCCAGCTCCTCAAACGTGCCTTCGTCGAGAAGCAGCGCCACGCGCTCGTGCGCCGTGAGCTTTCCGGCTTTGTGCTCGCGCTCGCGGCGTTCCGCCCCGCCTCCTGCTTCTGCTTCGGCGGAGCGGCGGCGAAGTTCCGCGATGGCGTCATTGGTTTTCGGTTCGTTGCTCATAAGTTGAAATCATCGCACCTGATTGCGGCGAAAGGCCCTGAAAACTTTCGCATAAGAGCGGAACGCCATGCCACTAAATTTTAGGGGAATCGCCGGAAAGCTCGGGGATGGAAGACTCAGAATTCGGCAGGGGAGGAAATTCGGCCTGGCCCACACCTACAATCAGGACGGCCAGATGCGTCGCCAGGTAGATGCACGCGACAAGCATGGCGGTCCCAACGATCAGGTCCGCGCCGATTGCGAGGACGCGCAGCGGAGTCTGATCGATTGTGACGGCAAGGATGGTCCCTTGCACGAGGGCAATCATGCAGGCAAGGGTCAGCACTGCAGCGCCAAGGGTTGCCGTTAAAGACGCCAGAATTCTCATGCCCATGCGGAAGCTCTCACTGTAAATTTCAATTGGGAGTCAGCGAAGGGTAAATGGAAGCGTTTCACAAAAATTTAGTGGAGGCCAGACCAGTCGTCGGCCACTAGAATCGAATTGCTGGGATTGGAGGGATCGTACTTCACGCTGGCGGGCTGGCCGGAAGCGATGCGTTCAAGACACAGGCGCTCTTCGAGACCGGTAACGTCTTGAGCGGTTTCGTAGGTGACGCCCGCGATGGAGTAGCTGTAGCGGACCAATCGGCGTAAGCCGTTTCCAACAGGCTCGGAAGCTGCGCCGTTGCGGCGCGAAAACATTGTCGGCGCGGGTCCCGGCATGGGCGACCCTTGCGACTCGACCAATTCAACCACCAGACCTTCGACGATGCGTCCGACTTGATTGAGTTGCGAACGGCGGCGCTTCTCTTCGTCTTCAGCGCTCTCCGGTTTTCGCAAGATTTGACGCAAGACGGCGAACCCCGCGACGGAAACCAGCGCCACGGCCCCTGCAGCAATTCGCCAATCGAACGGCAATTGTTTCAACGTTTTGGATTGGCCGAAGCCGCGGACTGGAACACATCGCCCAGCGTCTCACGAGCCTTCTCCCAATCTTTTAAGAATCCTTCAAGCCCACGGTCTGTGAGCGGGTGCTTGAAGAGCATTTCAAAAACTTTATAAGGCATGGTGCCGATATGCGCGCCCATGCGCGCGGCGGCTACTACGTGCAGCGGGTGGCGCAGGCTGGCGGCCAGCACTTGAGTAGGATAGCCATAGGCCTCGTAAATATCCATGATTTCGCGCAGCAGGGTCAGACCGTCGGAGGCGATATCGTCGAGGCGTCCGAGGAACGGGCTGACAAAATACGCGCCGGCCTTGGCCACGATCAATGCCTGCGGCGCGGAAAATACCAGGGTCATGTTGACGCGAATATTTTCCTTGGAAAGAATGCTCAGCGCGCGCACGCCGTCGGGGATGGTGGGAATCTTGACGATCACGTTGGGATGCCAGGTGGCGATCTCGCGCGCTTCGCGCAGAATGTAGGCGGTATCGGTGGAGACGACTTCGGCGCTGACCTCGCCGGTCTTCACGATGTTGCAGATTTCAATGATGTGTTCGCGGAAGGGCTTCTTTTCCTTGGCCACCAGAGTTGGGTTGGTGGTGATGCCGTCAATCACTCCAAACGACATTCCCTGCCGGATCTCGTCGAGGTTTGCTGTGTCGAGAAAGAATTTCATGTTTGTTGCCTCCTGGAAAAAATCCGCGACAAGCGCGGTGGGGAGGGCGCCGGTCAGGTCAGACGGCGCGATTCACGGTGGGATTTCGCAACGTTCCGATTCCGGGAACCACGATTTCCACCACGTCGCCTGCCTTCATGGGGCCGACGCCCGCCGGTGTGCCCGTTGCAATCACGTCGCCCGGCAACAGCGTCATGACCCGAGAAATCCATGGAATTATAACATCAATAGGAAAAATCATATCGGACAACGGGGCGAACTGTTTCCTAACGCCATTCAGCAAGGTTTCAATCGTGCCGCGGGCCGGGTCAAAGTCCGTTTCCATGACCGGGCCCAAGGGACAGAAGGTGTCGAAACTCTTGGCTCGCGTCCATTGTTTATCGAAGGCCTGATAGTCGCGCGCGCTGACGTCGTTGAGCAGCGTGTATCCCGCAACATACGGGCGGTAATCCGTGCCGTCCAGCAACATATGACAGGGGCGCGACATGATCACGGCGAGTTCGCCTTCAAAATCGATGCGCTGCACTTCAGGCAGTAACTCGATGGGATCTTCGGGTGCGAGGAGCGACGACGGCGGCTTGAGAAAAATTAATGGTTCCTTTGGCGGAGTGTTATTGAATTCTGCGGCGTGCTCCACATAATTTCTGCCCAGGCAGACGATCTTGCTTGGCGCCACCGGCGGCAAGAGCTTCACATCCGCAAGCG